>Ga0233434_1003769_pt1 | contig 12068 bp, 10 predicted proteins | sample SI_122_August201_4_FD_182738 | JGI IMG/M metagenome (GOLD analysis project Ga0233434, IMG submission 182738) | Seawater microbial communities from Saanich Inlet, British Columbia, Canada - SI_122_August2016_120_MG | ecosystem: Environmental > Aquatic > Marine > Inlet | place: Canada: British... | reverse complement strand
TTGATTGCCGGCCTCGTGGTCAAGGAAATCCCGTTCCTGTTTCTGATGACCCTGGCCGCGATCGGGCAGGTGGATGCGGCCCGCGTGCGCACCATGGCTCGCACGATGGGCTACGGCGCAACTGCGGCCTGGCTGAAGGCTGTGTTCCCGCTTGTCTACCGGCAGATCCGCCTGCCGGTGTTCGCCGTCCTCGCCTTCGCAGCCTCGGTGGTCGATGTTTCCGTGGTGCTGGCACCGTCAACCCCGCCGCCGCTCGCGGTGCAGCTCGTGCGCTGGTTCAACGATCCCGACCTGGCGCTGCGGTTCGTGGCGTCCGCGGGCGCCATCGTGCAACTCGGCCTCGTGGTCGCGGCGATCCTCGTCTGGTGGGTTGGCGAGCGCGTGGTCGCGTGCCTCGGTCGTATCTGGATACGCGCCGGCAGCCGTGGGCGCCGGGATTTTCCGCTGCGTATCGTGGCGGCCGCGGCGCTGTCGGTGAGTTTCCTGGCAGCGTTCCTGGGGCTGGCGAGCATGGCGCTCTGGTCGATCGCGGGGCGCTGGCGGTTCCCCGATGCGCTGCCGTCGGAGGTCTCGCTCAACGCCTGGACCGCCAATGCCGACCGGCTGGCGACCGCGACCATGAACACCGCGACCATCGGGGTCGCCGCGGCGTTCGTTGGGTTGGCGCTGACTGTGGGATGCCTGGAGAACGAGGCCCGCTTCGGGAAGCGCGCCACCAACCGGGCGTTGCTGCTGCTCTATGTGCCGCTGCTGGTGCCCCAGATCGCGTTCCTGTTTGGCACGCAGATTCTGCTCGTGATGAGCGATCTCGACGGTGCCTGGATCGCGGTCGCCTGGGCCCATCTGGTCTTCGTCCTGCCCTATGTGTTCCTGTCCCTGGCTGACCCTTACCGGGCCTGGGACGAGCGCTATGCGCGTGCCGCCCTGTGCCTCGGCGCGTCGCCCATGCGGGTGTTTTGTCGGGTCAAGCTGCCGATGCTGCTGCGGCCGATCCTGGTCGCCACCGCCGTCGGGTTCACCGTCTCGATGGGCCAGTATCTGCCGACATTGTTTGCCGGTGCCGGGCGCCTCGATACGCTGACCACCGAGGCGGTATCGCTGGCGTCAGGCGCGGACCGGCGGGCCATCGGCGCCTACGCGCTGTTGCAGATGACCCTGCCATTCATCGCCTTCGGGCTCGCCGCCGCCGCGCCCGCCTGGCTGTTTCGCAACCGGCGCGGGCTCAGGGTTACGGCTTGACAGGCCGACCACCGAACAGGCCCACTGCGGCCAACAAAACGAACACAGAACTCCTGGGAGACATCATGAAATTATTCGGCTACTGGCGCTCGCTCGCCGCCTTCCGCGTGCGCATCGCGCTCAACCTCAAGGGCCAGGCCTTCGAGGTCGTCTCGACCGACCTGATCAAGGGTGAGCAGTTCGATCCCGAGTATCTCAAGATCAATCCCCAAGGCGTCGTACCGGCGCTGGTCACCGATGACGGGACCACGCTGACCCAGTCGATGGCGATCCTCGAATATCTCGATGAGGTCTATCCCGAGCCCGCACTGCTGCCGGCCGATGCCGCAGCCCGCGCCCGGGTGCGCGCGCTGTGCATGATCCTGGTCGCCGACATGCATCCGCTGGTGGTGCCGCGTATCCGCAAATACGTTACCCAGGATCTGGGCCACAGCGAGGAAGAGCTCGGCGCGTGGATTGGCAACTGGACGACCAAGGGCCTCGAAGCGATCGAGAAGCATCTGGCCGAGGACGGCCATTCGGGCACCTATTGCGAGGGCGACCAGGTGACCATGGCCGACCTGTGCCTGGTGCCCCAGATCGGCGCCGCAGTGCTGTTCAAGATCCCGCTCGACGCCTATCCGAACTGCCAGCGCATCTTCAAATCCTGCATGGAGCTACCAGCGTTCTTCGACGCGCGGCCCCAGGCCCAGCCGGACTTCCCCGAAGAGATGAAGTAGAGGAAGTCGGGCGGCTCAGCCGCCCTTCTTCTGCGCTCCCGCCGAATCCATCAGCTGTTCCAGCACTTCGTAGGGCTGGGCGCCGACGACGCCCTTGGCATCGGCCACATAGGTCGGCACGCCGGTGACGCCATACTGGCGGGACTTCTCCCAGTCGGCATCGATCGCGTCCGAGAACGTACGCTTCTCGAGCACCTCGCGCGCGGCCGCGCCATCGAGCCCGACCCCCTCGGCGATCTCGACCAGGGTATCGGCATCACCGATGTTCCGGCCCTCGACGAAATAGGCCTCGTAGAGCTTCATATGGATGGCGTCGCCGCCTTCCTGGGTGTCGGCCCACTTGCCGAGTTCCTGGGCGAGCCGGCTGTTGTAGGTGTGGGTGCGCTTGCCATAGGGCAGGCCTTCCTCGGCCATCCGCGCCTTCATGCTCTCATACATGCCGTCGAGATCGACGTCGCGGCCGGCGAACAGGGCTTCGAGGGTCTGGCCGTCGAGCGGCGTGTCGGGGTGCAGCGGGAAGTGCACGGTCTGGATGTCGACGTCGTAGGCCTGGCGGAGTTTTTCAACACGCACGGTGCTGAGGTAACACCAGGGTCAAACGTAGTCGGCGAAAACCTCAAGGGTGACGGGATCGGACATGGATATATTCCTTCGTTTGAGACAGTCGACATCATAGCAGAGAGGGCCCTGCACGCGATAACATTGCGGGGAGATGCCTCATACAAAGCCCCCTGAAGCCCCCTGGAGCCACACCATGACCGAACACACAATTCCGTCGCGCAAGCTCACCCATGACGGGGTGCGCGCCCTGATCGATGCCGCCGTCGCCAAGGCCGACGAGATGGGCGTGCCCATGGGCATCGCGATCGCCAATGACGGCGCGCGGATCGTCGGCTACCTGCTGATGGACGGCGCGCGAATTCTGGCGCAGGACTCCGCCAGCGCCAAGGCGATGACGGCGGCGAGCCACCGCATGCCCACCCATGCGATCGACTATAATATCGGGATGGGCCTGTCGGTCTCGACCCAGGGCAAGGTGCTGCCGCTGAGGGGCGGCGTGCCGATCATCATCGACGGCTATTGCGTCGGCGGCATCGGCTGCGGGTCGGGCACCGGCGAGCAGGATTTGGTGGTGGCCAAGGCCGCGCTGGCCGCGATCGGCGCGGAAATCCCCGACGACGACGTAAGCGAGGGTTAGGCGGGCCGGCTTTCCGGCCGCACCAGCGCCACGAAGAACAGCCAGGAAAGAACACTGCAGCCGAACATCACCAGCCCGAGTTGCAGGAACGATGTCTGGATGAGCGACGCGATGAGAATCGTGCCCAGGAAGCCGGCACCCATCTGGAAGAAACCACCCAGCGCGGCGGCGGAGCCGGCTGCCGCGGGTTCCACGGCTGTGAGAGCGCCGGCCAGGCTGTTGGGGACGATGAACCCCGAACCCCAGGAGTAGATGAATACCGGCAGGAGCAGCGTGAACGGGGTGTCGTGCCCGGTCAGCGCCAGGGCGACCATCATGCCGGTGCCCGTGACGGTCAGGACGCTACCGATCCAGATCATGCGCGTTCGTGAGATTTGACGCGCCATTCGGCCGGAGATGAAATTCCCGATGATATAGCCGGCCGGCCCGGTCAGGATGAAAAACCCGAACAGCTCGGGCGGGACGCCCATCACCAGAATGAAGGCGACCGGTGTTCCCGCGATAAATGCCTGGAAGGCCGTTCCGATGGCGCTCGTGGTCAGGCTGTAGCCCATGAAGCGGGTCATCCGGGACAAGCGCGCATAGGTCACCATCAGTGCCGCGGGCCGGGAAAACTTTCGTGCCCCGGGGGGGAGCGTTTCGGCCAGGCTCCACCATGTCGCGATCAGCGCACCCGCACCGAGCAGGGCGGTGGCGAGGAAATTTGCCTGCCAGCCGAAGTGGGCCTCAAGCTGGCCGCCGATCAGCGGCGCGACCATGGGTGCGACGGCCAGGGACATCCCGAGATAGGCCATGGCCCGGGTGGCCGCGGCGCCGTCGGTCGTGTCGCGGACGATCGCGCGGGAGATGACGATGCAGGTACAGCCGCCGACCGCCTGGACAACGCGTGCGCCGATCAGGAAGCCGATGTTCGGCGCGGCGGCGCAGGGAGGCCGCCGAGGGTAAAGAGAATCAGGCCCGCTATGAGGGGTGTGCGACGCCCGATCGCATCGGACAAGGGGCCGACGACCAACTGGGCGATCGCGAAGGTGCCCAGATAGGCCGATACGGTCATCTGGGCCAGGGCCTGGCTGGTGCCGAGGTCTGCCGCGATGGCGGGCAGCGACGGCAGGAAGATGGTGATCGCCACCTGGCTCGCGACCATCAGCGTGACGAGCAGGGCGATGGGGGCGGCAGGTGTTTGTGTCGTCATGCTGTGCCGCTGGAGTTGGTCAAATGCGCGCGAGCGCACGATTCATTCGAACCGGACCCGCATGCATGTCAGCGCGATTTCTTCGCTGACGGCGGCATCGGCTGCGGGTCGGGTGCCAGCGAGGAGGACCTGGTGGTGGCCTGGGCCGCACTGGCCGCGATCGGTGCGGAAATCCCTGACGACGATGTGCGCGAGGGCTAGCTGGCTTTAACGCGCACTACCGAAATCTGTAGCTCGGGCTGAGAAAAACGTCCGGCCCCAATAGGCTCCATGAGTCCAAACTGCCGCCCTCGAAGCCATCGCTGAACGGAGTCTCCTGGTCGAGTGTGGCGATCGGGTCGACAACAGCCGCTGTTGCTGGCGCAGGCGCCGGGACAGGCGGATTGTCGAAGCTCCAGCCGAAGCCCGACCGGCTTTCGTGCACGGTCCCGAAGTCGTGGCCCGTCTCGGCGTCGACGGCATGGGTCTTGCCGTCTTCGGTACGGATGAGGTTGACCTCGGAGCGTTGCCCCTGGTTTGCAAAGCTCATCGTGCCGACCTCGGTACCCGTTACCGGCGGCGGTGCGACGGGTGCCGGTGACGGCGACGGCGTATTTCCGCCAGTTGTGCCGCTCGGAGCGTTTGAGGCGGTTGCCGGTGTCGCCGGCGCAGGCGCCGGGATCGGCGTATTGTCGAAGCTCCAGCCGAACCCCGACCGGCTTTCATGGACGGTTCCGAAATCATGACCCGTCTCTGCATCGACGGCATGTGTCTTGCCGTCTTCGGTGCGGATGAGATTGACCTCGGAGCGTTGTCCCTGGTTTGCAAAATCCATTGTGCCGACCTGGGTGCCGGTTACCGGCGGCGGGGCGACAGGTGCCGGTGACGGTGCTCCTCCGCTCGTTGTGCCGCTTAAGCTTTCCCCGGTGGTGGTGTCGGTCGTCGTGATGCTGCCATCGAGGTTGTAATCAACATGGATGTTGAATTCCTCGAGAGGCACATAGCCGAAGTTCTTGATGCCAATGCCTTCGATTTCTCCATAGCCCGCGACGCTCGCCTGGCCCACGGCGAAGTTCGTGGCCGCGCTGTCCACGCCCCAGCGTTCTGACAGCCCCACTCTAAGGTCGCCGAAGCCGCCGGATGCCCCACGGCGAATGTTGAATTCACGGACCCCATTCGTGTCGCGGGGGGTGGTCGGGTCCAAGTTGCTTTCACCGGTGTCTACCCGGTCGTAATTCACGCCGATATTGAAGCCTGCGAAGCGCGGGTTGAAGTACGTTATTCTGGGTTCGTCGCCGCCTTCGGGGATCCCAACCGCGGCGCCGCGTCCGGAGTCGACATCGACACCAATGGTGAGCCCGTTGTCCAGCGTGATCTGCGGGCGAAAGACGCCACCCGGCGCGAAACTATCCGGGGCACCCAGGGAGAATCCACGGGTGCCCGTATCTTCCTCCGCACCGATCCGGATGGACCCGAACGAACCGCTGATGAACGTGTTGTATTCCTCGACTGTGCCGTTGATGCCGCCGCCCGAAAATCGAATCTCGGACGTGAATCTGAGGCCGTTGTCGGCGACGCCATCCGCGTTGAAATTGAGTTCGCCGGAATCGATGTCGGCGGCCTCCGTGCCGCCCTCGTCAGATCGGAGGCGAATGCGCCCACCGAAATCGACCCCGCCGTCGGTCTCCCCCTCGTCGATGTCGATTCTAATGCGCGAGCGGAATGTCAGCCCGTTGTCGGTGGTGCCGGAGAATGTCAGCCCGTTGTCGGCGGTACCTTGTAAGTCGAAATTAAAATCGGCATCCGGAAAACCGTCATCGTAGACCAAGCCGAACCTGCCAGAACCGCCGAACCTGACGCGTCCACCTGGCTCACCAACAGTCGGTGTACCGCCCAGGCCCACAAAGGCTTCGAGAAACCCACCCAGATCGTCGCCCGGCGCCCGGTCGCCCGGCACCCCCGAGGCCCCAGGCAGCCCTGCGAGGTTGCTGTCGTAGAACTCGGTGAAGCCGTTGATGGCCTGGTTGTTGTTGATGCAATGCTCCGGGTCGTCGGCATTTCCCGTGCAGGCATGGGCCGGAGATGGCAGTCCGGTCAGCGCCAATACGATGGGCGCGGCGGCGGCCAGGGGCTTGCCGTATTTCAGGAATTTGTGGTGCAGAAACATGGGTTCGTCTCCGGATTAAAAGCGTGCCGTGATGCCGATCAGGAAGTCTTTCTGATCGTAGGTAAAGACGGCCAGATTCGAGTCGGCGTTGGTTCTGGTGAATCGGGTATAGGCCGAGAGGTTTTCGTTGATCGGGCGCGTCAGAGTGGCCGTGTAGCTGGTGATCGTATCGTCTCGGCTGAACCCGAATGCCGTTACCCCTGCCGGTGTCGTGTTGGCGAGGCTGTTCAGGTTTTTGTAGGTATAGGTGGTGCGGGTCATGCCGACGCCGCCGACCACGTCCCATGGCAACTGGGTCTGTGCCGCCAAATTCAGGCGACGGCCCCGATAGTCGTAATCGGTGCCGACGGCGCTGTTCAGCAGATAAGCGCCACCGAAACTGACGTCTGTTTTGATGTCGGGAAACCCAATGGTGATTGAGCCGCCAAAGTTCTGCAGGGTCGAATTACGGTCGAGTATCGCCGGCGTGGTCGTCGGGTCAGGCAGGTTGATCTTGGTGGCGCTATAGACGGCGTCGAGGCGCACGCGGTTGTTGATCCGATAGCGCAGTGACGGGCTGATTCCGGCCGTTGTCTGGAACTTGTCGCCATCGACCTGCGTGTGGCTGAACGACCCTGTGACCGACGTCAGGAAATTGTTGTTGATGGCCTGATCATAACGCGCGAACAGGTTCGCTGCGTGTGTGTCCTTGCCCCTGAGGTCGCGATAATTACGGTGGCTCAGGGTGCCGCCTGCGGTGATCGCCTTGTCCACATCGACGGCCAAGCGGTACTGGCCGCCGGCATTGATATCGACGTAACGCGAATGCTTGCCTGTGATGTCGGTCGGCTGCACGATCTGATCGCTGAGCGCGATGACGTTGCTGTTGCGTCCGAGTGCCGTCGAGCCAAACACCGTCCATGGTTTGGCAGCCGCAGCTGCTTCTTCTTCGGTCGGCTCGAGAGACTCGATCAGGTTTTTCCGGACCGGATCATCGACAGGCTTGTTCAAAATACCCGCCAGCGCCTCGCCGGCGCCCTGTTTGTTGCCGCGTGCCAGCTCGATCGTCGCAAGAACCGGCAGCGCTGTGGATTCGAGCGCCGGGTCGAGTTCAATGGCCTTGCGCAACAGGGATTCCGCACGGTCATACTGTCCCAGTCGCCAGTAGGTGCGGCCCAACAGTTCGTGGGTCTTGGCATGCTCGCGGTTCAATTCGAGATGCCCGCCCAGCATGATCGCCGCGGCGCCAAAGTCGCCCGCCTCAAGCGCGGCCCAGCCGGCCTCGAAGCCCAGATCCTTGTGGATCGCCTTCAGGGCGATCGCGCGCCGGAATGCGATCAGCGCGTTGTGAGGATTGCCGATCCGGTTGAGCCCGACGCCGAGATAAAAATAGGCCCGGCCATCATCGGGGTCGGCTTTCGTCGCGTTGACGAAGCTTGCGACGGCCGCCTTTGAGTCGCCGGCGCTGAGCTGGCGCAGCCCGTCACGTGACAGCTCGTCCGATTCCGGTGAAGCGAATGCAGGGGAAGCCCCGAGAACGCCCAATGCAATCAGGGCGATGCCTGCGTTGCGAATACCCCTGTAAGCCCCCAAAAACCAACGATTCCGTGCATGCGGCAGGCACGCCGGAAATTTGAATATCTTGATGGTACGTAACTACCACATGGCAATGGCTGTAGAAACGCCCTTTATGTTGCATTCACAGGTCCGTGAATGAGGCCCTTCGCACCGCTGGACGCGGTCCATGCGACGTGAAGGAGCATTCAGGGTGCCGGGTTCGGCGCCAGCAGATAGGTGCGGCTGATCAGGCCCGTCACAACGAACAGCACGACCCCGGCGCTGAGTGCCAGGGACATGTGGATGCCGATCAGGCTGCCGGCCATGCCTACTGTCACTCCAGAGACCGCCCGCAGGCCGAAGGCCGCCATCACGTAGAGCCCGACGACCCGGCCGCGGATTTCCGGCGCGGCATTGAGTTGCACCAGTGTCTGGGCCATCGAATTGTAGGACAGGTCAAGGAACCCGGCGGCGAACAGCAGGAGCATCGCCACCCGGATGTCCGACGTCAGCGCAAATCCTGCCATGGCGAGGCACCACAGGACGACGAGGATGAACACCGTGCCCCGGCGCGCGGGCAGCAGGGAGCGGGTCTCGAGAATCAGCCCGGCGGCCAGCGCCCCGGCCGCGTTCGCCGTGAGCAGTGCAGAATAGAGCAGTCCGCTGCCATTGCTGCCGAGATCCAGTGCGAACTCCGGCATCTGCGGATGGTGGGCGTTGCCGACCAGCATCGCCGCGACGCCGACCACCAGGGTCAAAGGCATGATGACCGGGTCGCTTGCGACCGTGCGCATCGTCGAGAAGATGTCGGAGAAGCCCTTGATGGCGCGGCGGCTGGTCGCCGCTGCGGCTTCCGCGCCCGTGCGGAACGCCGGCCCGTAGGGCGCACCGATCAACCACCATGTGAGGGGCACATAGATCAGGATGTTGATGAAGATGCCCCAGACCGGCCCGACGAGGAGCAGCAGCCCGGCGCCAACGGCGGGGCCGAGCACGATGCCCAGGGTGCGCGAGGTGGCCAGCAGGCGCACTCCCGACTGGAGCTGCTCGCGCCCGACGATGTCGTGGATCAGAAGCTGGGACGCCGGCGCCCAGAGCGCGCCCGCCAGCCCATGCACAATCAGCAGGATGACCGCGTGCCACATCTGCAGGCTGTCGGTCATGAACAGCAGGCCCCAGGCGGCCGAGACCGCCATGAACAGGAGCATGGCCGCCTGGATCACCCGGCGCGGGTCGAACCGGTCGGCCAGCGCGCCGGCGTGGATCGAGAAAAACAGGAACGGCAGCCAGTGGGCGACGACGGCAAAGCCGCCCAGGGTCGGCGACTGGAACTTCTCCCAGATGATCAGATAGCTGATCACATGCTCGACCGCGTCGGCGTTCATGGCGAGCGCCGTGCCGATGAGATATGCCCGTGCGCCGGGATGGCGCAGCGCCGCGAAGGAGCGGGGTGCGGCGGGTTTATCGGTCATGAATTGTCGCGTTTCGGCTGGGGTGTGTTGCGGGGCGTGTTGACCATTGCACTCGACTGTCTTACCCCGCAGGGTAACGCCATTCGAGGGAGAGAAACCATGTCCGATACGACTGCACAAGGTCAAATGACCGCTGCCGCCACTCCACGTTCGGGCCCGCTGGTCGGGCTCAAGGTCGTGGAACTGGCGGGGATCGGGCCCGGCCCGTTCGCGGCCATGCTGCTCGCCGATCTGGGCGCCGACATCATCAAGATCGACCGGCCGGCGGATGCGGGCCCCGGCGTGCCGCGTGGCGCGGAGTTCGATCTGGCGACCCGGTCCCGGCCGTCGGTGGCGGTGGACCTGAAGAACCCCGACGGCGTCGAGACGGTGCTGCGCCTGATCGAGAACGCCGACGTGCTGATCGAGCCCTATCGCCCCGGCGTGACCGAGAAGCTCGGTCTCGGCCCCGACGACTGCATGGCCCGCAATCCCAAGCTGGTCTATGCGCGGATGACCGGGTTCGGCGGCACCGGCACGCTGGCCAAGGCGGCCGGCCACGACATCAACTACATCTCCCTGACCGGCGCGCTGCATGCGATCGGACCCGCCGACAAGCCGACCCCGCCGCTGAACCTGATCGGCGACTATGGCGGCGGCGCGCTGTATCTGGCCTTCGGCGTCATGGCGGCGGTCTACGAAGCGCGCAGCAGCGGCAAGGGCCAGGTGGTCGATGTGGGCATGGTCGATGGCGCGGCCAGCCTGATGATTCCCGTCATCGGGCTGCACGCGTCGGGTTATTTCACCGACGAGCGCGCATCCAACATCCTCGATGGCGGCGCGCCGTTCTACGACACCTACGAATGCGCCGACGGCAAGTTCATCTCCATCGGCTCGATCGAGAAGAAGTTCTACGCATTGTTGCTCGATAAGCTCGGCCTCGCCGACGCGGACCTGCCCGATCAGATGGACCGGTCGCGCTGGCCCGAGCTCAGGGCGCGGTTCGCCGAGGTGATCGCGGCCAAGACCCGCGACGCGTGGGTCGAGATCATGGAAGGCACGGACGTGTGTTTCGCGCCGGTCATGTCCATGACCGAGGCCCACACCCATCCCCATAACGAGGCGCGCGGCAACTTCGTCGAGGTGGCCGGCATCACCCAGCCGGGCCCGGCGCCGAAATTCTCGCGTACGCCGGGGCGGATCCATTCGCCGCCTTCGGTTCCCGGTGAACATACCGAGAGCGCACTCGCCGCCTGGGGCCTGCCGGCCGACGACATCGCGGCGTTGAAGGCCGCCGGCGCCATCGGCCGGAAAGAGAGCTAGCCGCGTGGCCACGAAGATCCCCTACAACCGCGAGCTCGACTTCGAATATGGCCGGGTGGACGCACTCACGCCGCTGCTGCGACGGGTGATCGCCAACAACCCCAGCGCGTTTACCTTTCACGGCACCGGCACCTATATCGTCGGCCACGGGCAGGTGGCGATTGTCGACCCGGGCCCGGACCTGGCCGAGCATGTGGATGCGTTGCTCGATGCGATCCGGGGGGAGACGGTGAGCCATATTCTGGTCACCCACACCCACACCGATCATTCCCCCGCGGTGAAGGCGGTTCAGGCCGCCACAGGCGCGCCGACGTTTGCCTATGGCCCTCACGGCACCCGGCCCGAGGACGGCGCGAGCGAGGGTGGTGCGGATTATGACTTCGCGCCCGACCATGTGGTCGGCGACGGCGACGTGGTCACCGGCAAGGGCTGGTCGGTCGAGGCGGTGCACACGCCGGGCCACTGCTCGAACCATCTGTGCTTCGCGCTGCAGGAGGAATCCACGCTCCTGTGCGGCGATCATGTGATGGGCTGGTCGACCTCCATCGTCTCGCCGCCGGATGGCGACATGCAGGCCTATATGGCCTCGCTGGAGAAGGTGGGGCGGCATGAATCCGCTCGTTATTTCCCGACCCATGGCGGGCCGATCGACGATCCCAAACCCTATGTGGCCGCGTTGCTCGCCCACCGCCACGAGCGCGAAGACCAGATCCTGGCCGAGCTTGCAGCGGGACCGGCGACCATCGCCGAGATGGTGCCGCGCATGTATGCCGACGTGGACCCGAAGCTCTACCCCGCCGCCGCGCGGTCGGTTCTGGCCCACCTGATCCACATGGTGGAGACGGAGCGTGTGAAGGCCGACGGGGATGTGTTTCGGTTGGTGAACGGCTAGCCGCTATTCCGGCGTGATGAAGTACTGACCCCGCAGGAAGCGCGAGAGCGGGACCGGTCGGTCGGGGTCGGGTTCGGGCGGGTTGTTGATGTGGCGCTCGGCTTCGGCCATGGCGATCCGGGTGATGCCCGCCACGTCGAGCAGGCGTGATTCATCGAAGGTCCGGAATGCCAGATCGAGCAGCTCGCCGTCGCCCGCGAGCTTGCCCGTCGCGCCGGTGGCCTCGACCAGGAAGAAGCGCGCGTCGAAGCGCCGGGTTCGGCCCGGCGGGGTGATCGCCCGGAAGAAGTAGTCGAGCCCGCTGAGGTTGGGCCGTAGAACTTCCCCGTCCAGGATGCCGATCAGCAGCCCGGTCTCCTCCCAGGTCTCGCG
>Ga0233434_1003767_pt1 | contig 12081 bp, 9 predicted proteins | sample SI_122_August201_4_FD_182738 | JGI IMG/M metagenome (GOLD analysis project Ga0233434, IMG submission 182738) | Seawater microbial communities from Saanich Inlet, British Columbia, Canada - SI_122_August2016_120_MG | ecosystem: Environmental > Aquatic > Marine > Inlet | place: Canada: British... | reverse complement strand
GCACTTCCAAGACAAATACAATGAAGATTTAGAAAGATTACAAAGATGTGATATTCACTATGTTACTCCAGATCTTAGAATAGTTCCATTTTGTGCATTTAATGTAATTCCAGAATGGTACAGAGATAGAATTCAGAAGAAATATTCTATTACTGTAGAGGAATGGGAAGAACGTGAAGGTGTAAAACTTGAAGATGGTCTATATCGTGGACTTATGAGACGTGGTGCAGGAGATGAACTTGCTGCTGGTTGTGCAAAGAGTCAGATGTTCCATGATGCATCTCAAGCTACAATGTAGAATAATTTCTTATTCAAAAGAGTAATAACAGTTCAGTTAAGTTTCTAATCATTGGATAGTCAAACTAGTTTATTTAAAATTAGTAGTTTTAATTTCAAAATAAGCCATCTTTTTGTAATTGGAATACTGGTTTTAGCATTTTCATTATCCTTTTTAATTAGAGCTCAGCCTGCTGAATATGGATTTGAATTAAATGAATTTGATCCATTTTTCAATTTTCGTGCTACTGAATATATTGTAGAAAATGGATTTTCTGAATATTTTGAATGGCATGATGACAAAAGTTGGCCTACTAAAGGTGGTAGAGATGTTTCTGCAACTTCTCAAGTTATGCTTCATAGCACCGCAGCTATTTCTTATCAAATATTTGGAGGTAATTCATCATTATATGATTTTACTATATTATTTCCAGCAGTAATTGGTTCGTTAACTGTGGTTATTATTTTTGCATTGGTAAGATTATTTGCAGGAACTACTGCAGGTTTATTTGCTTCTTTATTATTTGCAGTATCACTTCCAATTATAATACGAGGTAGTATTGGCTGGTTTAAATCTGAACCACTAGGAATTTTTTATGGTCTTTTAGGATTATATTTATTTTTAAGCGCAATAAATTCTAATAATAAAAAAATTATTATTTCAAAAATTATTTTTGGAGGAATAATACTGGGATTTGGAATGTCATCTTGGGGAGGAACCCAATTTTTTATAATTCCATTAGGATTATTTATTTTAGCATTACCTTTTGTTAGAAAAGATCATAAATTTCTATCATGGACTATACCACTATTTGTAATAGTATTTATTTTAACTTCTAGTACATTTGAACGACCTGGACCAAGTTTTGTATATTCTTTAGGAGGTATTCTATTAGTTATTCCTACTGTGTTTCTTATTAGTAGTATGTTTATTCAAAAAATAAGTAAAGATAAAAATAAAATAAGAAATAGTTTATTCCTATTAATTTCTATTATACTAGTTGGATCATTCTTAGTAGTAATAAATGAGGAATCTAATATTTTACCTCTTCCTAGTTATAGATATCTAAATGCACTTAATCCATTTTTAACAACTACTGATCCTTTAGTTGATTCAGTTGCAGAACATGCTACTCCTACAATTAAACAATCTTTTCTTTTTAATTCTATTTTAATGATTTTTTCTGGACTTGGTATTTGGTTAATTTTATCTAAAAAATCATTTCAATCTAAATTAATTATAAAAAATGAAATGAAAATATTTGCTTTAATTATTGGAATATGTGGTATTTATGTCAGTTCTTCTTTTATAAGATTAGAAGTATTTGCATCCATATCTTTAATTATTTTAGCTTCTATCGCATTATCAATTTTAACTAAAGAAATTTTCAAAATTAATTTATCTAATAAAAAATCTTATTCGTTAAAAATTTCATATGTTTTAATAATTTTTATATTATTTATGATACCGTTATTTGTTCCTACTAATTCTAATTGGATTAGTGCAGTTGATATTCCTCCAACAATACTTACTGGAGCAACAAATCATCCTCCTAGTAATGACTGGTTGGATGCACTTGAATGGATAAAACTCAATACTCCTGAAAACTCTGTTGTTGCATCATGGTGGGATTATGGGTATTGGATTCAAACTTTAGCTGAAAGAACATCTCTAGCTGATAATTCTACACTTCATACTACAGAAATTCAAAAAATTGCATGGATGTTACTTGATACTCCTGATACTAGTTGGAACACACTTCAACAAATGAATACTGATTATGTTGTTATATTTATTGCAGGAGAGAGATTGGATGCACAATACAATGGTGAGCAATTATTTTATTTAGCTCATGGTGGTGATGAATCTAAAATACCTTGGTTTGTTCGTATAGCTGAATTTAATGAACAAAAATATTTTGAAATTGATTCTTTTACTGGTAATAATTATTTTTGGAATGAAACATTGTTAGGTAAAATGATTCCATTTACTATAATGACTTATTATAATACTGAACTTCAAAAAGAATCTCAAACATATCAACCTGGATTTTTACCTCTTAGTATGAAGGACATAAAATATTCTGATTCAAAAAATGATCCTTTATGGTTAGTTTATGCATCTCCAAGTTTTTATGATGAAAAACCTGGATCTATGACTGGAGTATTTGTTTATGAAATTAATCAAAACTATGTGCCAATGGAACCAACCACATAGAAATTTTAATCTAAAGTCTTTCTAAAAATACTATGTTCTAAATTATTTTTTATTAATATAATTTTAAAATATTATTGTAAATTTTTCTTAGATTTTATATTGAATCATGAGTAATAACTTAGAAGAATTTTTTAATCCAAGACCTTAAAAGGTCTGCAAATTACTTTGATTCATGAAAATCTTAGTTGGATCACCTACATCCACTGGAATAGGTGGAATTGCTAGACATGTTCAGGGATTAACAAATTTCCTAAAATTACAAAATTATCAGGTAGAAATAATTTCATCTGATAATACATTCACAATTCCTATCAATAAATTAAAAAATCCAAGTTTCATGTTGTCTGCTTTTATTAAAAGTACATTCAAAAAGAATTTTGATATAGTTCATGCACAAGGAACAGTGGCAGCATTTGCATTAAAAAATGCTAAAGGAAAAAAAGTTTTATCTTTACATGGAATTCATCATAAACAAGTTAAATTATTACATGGAAATCAAGCAGGAACATTAGCTAAGAAATACGAAAAATTTGCTTTAAAATGGGCAGATACAATTACTGTATCTTCTAAAGAAATGGTAGATTATTACAAAACAAAAGGATATGATGTAATATTGATTCCAAATGCACTTGATGTAGAAAATTTACCCAAAGAAGAAGATAGAAGATTTGAAAAACAAATTATTTTTGCTGCTAGATTATCTAAAGAAAAAGGTATAATTGATGTTTTAGAAATGTCTAAAAAATTACCCCAAGATATTCATCTTGTAATTTTGGGTGATGGTCCAGAAATTACTAAAGTTAAAAATATTGAATTAACTGCATCAAATATTCATTATTTTGGTCCTAAATCAAAAGAGGAAACGATTCAACTCATACGTGGATCTGATATTTTAATTCAACCTTCACTGATGGAAGGAGGAATTAGTTATACTCTTTTAGAATCTTTGACCTGTAAAACCCCTGTTATTTGTACTTCAGTAGGAGGTGGAAAAGAATTTTTTAATCATTTGAAAAATTGTTACTTAATTGAACCTGGTGATCAAAAAGATATGTTAGATGGTATTATAAAATTAATGACTGATTCCAAAATTTACCAAAATTTAGTAGAACATGGATATGATTCGGTACAAAAATTTTCTTGGAAAACAATTGGATTAGATTATATCAAATTATATAAAAAATTATTACAAAAATAATTTTGTGTATGTTAGTGGTTAAACTAGTTTAGCTTTTAAATTACAACTGCAATCCTATGCTTTTCTTATTAATGTAAATTACTATTATTCTGTGTATTATAATTGTCAAAAACTTCTTGATATATTTTGATCATTTGATCAATCATTTGATCCCAGTCATTATTCATTGTAAAATAATTTGCATTTTTAGAAAAAGATTCTTTATTTTTAAAAACTTTTTCAACATTTAAACATAATTCTGATATATTATTATACGAAAAAATTTTACCAGCATTAGATTTTTCTATTAATTCTTTATGAGCTGGGTGTTCTGAAAGCACTACTGGTAATCCTGAAGCCATAGCTTCTAAAGGTGATAGTGAAAATGTTTCAAATCTACTTGCTGAAATATAAATATCTGAAGAAGATAATCTTAAAGAAATATTTTTTCTATTTTGTTTGCCAACTAATTCTATATGCTCTTGCAGTTTTTTTCTATTGATATTTTGTTTTAATTTTGAAAATTCAATTCCCTCTCCAATGATTTGTAGGTGTATTTTTGGGTATTTTATTAATAATTTTGGAATGGCACAAATTAATTCATCAATTTTTTTGTAGTTACGTAAACCTCCAACAAAAATTAATTGTGGAATTCCTTTTTTAAATTGGTTTGATTTGTTGTTATTAAAAAAATTATAATCTACTCCATTAAAAACTACTTTTACTGATGGAGTATTTTTACTCATTTTTTTTATTTGATTTAAAGCTGTGTTTGAAACAGGAATAATTTTTTCAATTTTTCTATGAAATAATTTCATTGAAATTTTAAAATTTAATCTTTGAATGAGATTTGAGGATCCATGATAATGTAGAATAATTGGTGTATTGATTTTATTAAAGAGAAAAAAGTATGTCATTTTTGGTTGATGTAAATGAATAATATCAAATTTTAGATTTTCTTTTTTTGAAAAAAGAATTTTTTTATCAAGAATAATTTTTTCAATGTTTAGAGGGGGTTCTTCTTTAAATGAAAATGCTGCTATTCCAACTTTATATCCTATTTTTTGTAGTCTTACAGATGTTTCTTTAATGACTGTAGTATGACCAAATGATGCTGGATATTTATCAATTACAATTAATATTGATTTAAATTTCATCATTTGTTCCTATTTTACTCATTAATTTTATCATTTAAGAAATCCTACACAACTATTTTTTTCAATAATTTTTTCCACTTTTTTTGCAGCATCAACACAAGTAGGAATTTTCCCTGAAAAAACAGAAATTATCTTATCATTTATCTCTCTAACCCTGGTTGGTCTTTCATCTGTTTTTTCTACATTGGATAATACTGTTTTAATACAGAATGATGATCCAACATGTTTTGCTTTATTTACATCTGGCATAAATTTTTCTGCAGAATTAATAAATAATTTAAAATTTGTAAATGGTGGATTAGAGATAATTCCTTTGTTTAATACATTTAGAAATTTCTTATCAATTATTGGTTTTGTCCCTTTATTGCTTGTTAAAACTGTATTAACAACATCTCCAATTATAAAAATACCTGTATCTCCTACGGGATCTATTGACATGAAAGGCCCATCCATTATCAAAATGCTTTTGTTATCAAAACTTTTTGGAAGCTTAACAAAAATTTTTTCACATATTTCAAATTGTGCTTCTAACTTATTATTAGAAAATTTATCCAAAAATTCATTTGTATCTGCATAAGTACAAATTATAATTTTATCATATTTTTTAAAAGTTAGTTCATTTGCTTTTTGATTTAAATGAACTATTATATTATTTTCTTTTAATTTTTTCCAACAAATTTTTTTAATTTTTTTATGATCAAATAAATTTTCTTTTACTTTGACACAAAGATTAATACTATTTTCATTAATTATATTTAATTTAGAAATTTTATATTCTAAATTATTTCGTTTACAAAATTTTAAATATTCATCTGCACTTGTTTTGCTATTTTTTTTGGATATACAATAATAATTTTCAAAATCATTAATTATTGCATCTTTATATTCTTCTTTGAAACTCTCTTGAGACTCAAGAACTTCTTTTACGGTAATATCACTTCTTGGATAATGATATCCTCTATGAACTCTACATTGATTTACATCTGAACTAGCCATAAGTATATCTTCATTTTTTTCAATTATTTCTACCTCATGTGATTTTGATAATCTATTTGCTATAGTAATTCCAAAAATCCCTGCTCCAATTATGCCTATTTTCATAATTATCTTTCACTCTCAATTAATTTTAAAGCATCTATTGCATTTATTGCATTTGTATAATCATGTTTTGATTTATTAATTTCTTTTAAAAATTGTTTAGACTCATTTTCAATTGGACTAGTATATTTTAAATTTATTTTTTTGTTGTTTGATTTTTTAAATTTAAACAAATCTTCATTTTCCCAAATGTATAAATTTTTTTCTGTTATTATATTTATAATTCTTCTTTTTGAATTTGCTACTCTGTTTATATATATTGAAACTTTTTTATTATTTTTATATTTTAATTCTAATCTAGTTATATCACATTTTGTTGTTATACTAATTTTTTCAATAATTTTAATTTCATTTGGCAATCCAAATAAATCGATTGAAATTGATATAAAATGTGAAACAAGATCATAAAATATATTTTCATTAAATAAACCAAATTTGTACCATTCACATTTTAATTCTAATATTTTTTCATTTTTATCAATATTTTTTAATTTTTGAAAAATTGAATGATATAAGAATTCATAACCTACAAAAATTTCTAAATTATTTTTTCTAGCTAATTTTAATAATTTTTTACCTTCTATTGATTTTTCTGATATTGTTTTTTCTACAAAAACATGTTTTCCTGCTGTTAATGCTTGATAAGCTAATTTGAAATGTGTTTTGATTGGGGTAGCTATTATTACTCCTTGAATATCAGTATTTTCTAGTATTGTATCATATTTTTTAGAAAATTTTATTTTTGGATATTCTTTTTTTAACCATTTTTTATTTTTACTATTTCCTTTTGAAACACAATTTATGATATTAGAATTTTTTGAAAATTCTTTAAGTAAAATTTGACCCCATTTCCCTATTCCTACAATTCCAAGCGTAATCATATTTTATTTCATTTTTACTTGTTTATTTGTTAATTGTTATTCATTTTTTGAAATAATGGATCTTAAAATTTAAAAGTATACTGCATATAGGAATAATGATTTTTTATGAAATCTGTTATTACTGCAGCTGGAAAAGGATCCAGATTACTTCCTGTAACAAAGGAATTACCTAAAGAAATGCTTCCAATTTTTAGTAGATTAACTAGTGGTAAAAAAATTATGATGCCTATACTTCAACTAATTTTTGAAGATTTATTTGATAATGGAATTAGAAATCATTGTTTTATTGTTGGTCGTTCAAAAAGATCAATTGAGGATCATTTTACTTTTGATTCCTCATTCCAAAATGAATTATCTAAAGATCAAAAAAAACTCATAACATCATTCTATAAAAAAATTAAAAGTTCTAATTTAGTATGGATTAATCAAGACGAACCATTAGGTTTTGGTGACGCTGTAAAAAGATCTGAATCTTATGTTGGAACAGATGATTTTATTGTTCATGGTGGTGATGTTTCTATCTTAAGTAAATCTAATTCTACTATTTCTAGAATGATTAAAACATTTAATGCCAATCCTTCAGTTTCAGCTATGTTGTTATGTAAAAAAATAACAAATCCAAAAAATTATGGTGTACCTGAAATTACAAAAATTAATTCATCTTTATTTTCAGTTAAAAATGTTGAAGAAAAACCTACAAAACCTAAATCCAATTATGGCCTTCTACCTTGCTATGTTTTTAAACCAATTATATTCAAATATTTACATAAACTTAAACTAGGAAAAAATAATGAATACCAACTTACTGATGCTATTCAAGCATTAATTTCTGATGGACATGAAGTTCTTGCAATTCCGACAAATAGTTCTGAATTTGAATTGGATGTAGGTAATGTTGATTCTTATTTTGAATCTTTGAACCTATCTTATAAAAAATGTTAAACACTAATTATAATAATGAATTATTAATATTTGTAAATTATTATAGTTAAGATTGTTCAATGAGTATAGATGAAGATAATTATTACTGGAGGAAGTGGATTTATAGGAAGTAATTTAACAAATTTTTTAATTAAACAAAATCATCAAATTGTTCTTTTTGTTAGAAATAAAAATAAATTAACTAATGTAACTACAAATCAAAATATCATTATTGAATATGTAGATGTGACAAATTATTCACAACTTTCTAAATCTTTAGAGTTACATAAACCTGATATAATTTTTCATTTAGCTGGTGAAACTTCTCATCAAAAATCTTTTGAAAATCCTATGTATGATATTGATGTTAATGCAAAATCAACATTATGTATTCTTGAGACATTACGGAAATTGGATTTGAAATGTAGATTTATTCTAGGAAGTACTTTTATTGTAATTGGTAAGCCTGAGAATTTACCTATTAATGAGATCACACCATGTAATCCTACAACAATTTATGGAGTAAATCGACTGGCTAGTGAACATTATTGTAAAATTTTTTCCAATTTATATGGAATTGACACTGTAATTTTTAGAATAACAAATTCATTTGGACCTCTTGAACAATATTTAACTCCAAAAAAGAATGCTGTGAATTATTTGATATATCAAGCTTACAAAGGAAATGAAATTTCAATTTATAATCAAGGAAATTTTTTTAGAGATTTAATTTTTATATCTGACGTTGTTACAGCATTGAATCAAATAATGCTTAATGGTAAATCTGGAAATCTATATTGGGTTGCCTCTGGAACTAAAACTTGGTTCTATGAAATAGGTAAGTGGTTACATGAATTAACAAATGTAAAAGTGAATTATATTGATTCTCCATCTTATACATCTAAAGTGGATGTAGGAAATTTTCTAGTTGACAATTCTAGGCTAAAATCATTGGGTTGGACTTCATTAATTTCTCCAAAAGATGGAATTATATCTACAATTGATTATTTTAAAAAGAATTCTCTATAAAATTATCATAAATTAACCGATATCATGATTTTCATCCATAATTTTCCTTCTTGCTCTTTTACTCAAATTTTTAATGATTTTTTGAAAAACTGAATTTTTTGCAGTTTTAGAGAGTTCGTGAGGTATGATCAACTCATCATTAAAATTTTCAATTATTTCCTTATCCTCTAAAATTCTCTTTTGTTGAATTTCATTATATCTAATTCTAATTTTTTTCCAATTTTTTATGATATTAAAATTTGCTTTTATTTTTTGCACTAATAATCCTTTTAATATGTAAAAACCAAAAACCATTATTTCAATTAATAACAACTCTGGCAAAATTTTATAGAATGTTTTTCGTGAATAATGTATTAGTAAACAATAATGACGATTTCGTTCAAGAAGATAGAACTTGAATGGTTTCCATGCAAAATTAAAACTCTCTGCATGGTATATCACTGATGTTGGAACGTAATATGATTTAATTCCTAATTCATGAGCTCTCCAACCATAATCTAAATCGTCATGATAAGCAAAAAGAAAAGAATCTAAAAATCCAATTTTACTAAATGTTTGTTTTGACATAAAAAGACATGTACCTGATGCATATCCTATTTGTTCAACATCATTGAATTGTTGCATATCTTTTTCTCCTCTACCTCTTGAAAAACCAAATCCCAAAATGTTTATCTCATTACCTGTTGTGCCTAATTTATTCTGTTCAGCCATTGAAAGAATTTTTGGTTGATATAACCCCTCTCCAAGTTTCTCATGCATATTTTGTAATTCTGTTGCCCAATCTGGGGTCACTTTCGTATCTGGATTTAAAATCATAATGTACTCTCCTTTGGCTTTACGTAATCCTATGTTATTGCCTTCGCAATAGCCAAAATTTTCTTTATTTGAAATTAATTCTATATCGTTGAATTTTTCTTTACATTTTAAATGACTAGAATCAACTGAAGCATTATCAACTAAAATTATTTCAAATTCTTTTAAATTACTGTTGATAATAGAGTCAACACAATCAATCAAAAGTTGTCCTGCATTATAATTTAAAATAATAATACTAATCATGGCTATTACCACTTTTTTTTGCAATTATAAAACCAGGCTGGTATATTTTTTGATTATTTGTTATTGGATTTTTCATTTCTTATCAATTTTAAAAATGACCATTGATATAGAAATTACTCAGTATAATTACCATTATCTGTTTTTTTACTCCTTACTGTGTAGGAATTAATTAAAATACTTGTGATAATTTAACCACAAAACTTCTAATGATATTTTAAAAATATATGATTAAAATTTAATATATTTTAAGAATTAATTTTTCATATTAGATTGAATTGCTAATTCAAATCCTTCTTTAATTGAATATTTAGGCTCAAAATTTAATATTTTTTTAGCTTTTAAATTATTTGCCCAAATACATGTTTCTGAATCTTTTTGTTCTACATATTCAACTAAAATTTTTTTGTTGGAAATTTTTTCTATCATTCCTATCATTTCTTTAATTGAATATCTTTTTCCTGAAGAAATATTAATTATATTAAATCCTTTAAGATCTGTATTCAAAGTTTGAATAATTCCTTCTATTGCGTCTTTAATATATAAAACATCTAATTGCTGATTGCCAAAATTATGTGGTTTTAATTTTTCTTTAGGTGAATTTAATAATTTTGATAAAAAACCATCTTTTTTATTTTCTCCATAGAGATTTGATAATCTTAAAACTGTAATATCTATATTATAATACTCTGAAAAATATTTGTACATCATTTCAGTTAACATTTTAACACGTCCATAATTGGTTTCAGGTTTTAAAAAATCATTTTCTACTGATGCTTTTTTTAAATTTTCACCATAAACATTAATTGATGATATTAAAATAATTCTTTTAACTTTTTTCTTTATACATGCATTTAGCAAATTTAAACCCCCATCAATATTTGTTGTAACTAATTCTGAATAATTTACTGTAGCTTGTCCCACTAAATTAATTACAATATCATTTTCATTTAATTTATTTTCAAAGGATTTCTTTTTTAAAAGATTGCCAGAAAATTTTTTAACAGATAAATTTTCTACATGTGTTTTATGAGTCATTATTTTAATTTCTTTTTGTTTTTTAAGTGATTTGATTAATGGAATTCCAAGATATCCTGTCCCTCCAAATATTATTATGCTCAAATCAATACCTCATTTTTTTTTGAACCGGAATTTTTTGAATATTAATCCTTTCTAATATTTTAACAATTTTTTTTGATGCATTACCATCTCCATACAAATTTGATGATTTTTTTATTTTTTCCTGGAATTTTTTATTATTTATTGCCTTTAACACTGCTTTTTTAATTTGATTCTTATCATATTTGACATCTATTACACTTGGTGAGCGTAATCTTCCATTTTGTCTACTCCCAATGTTAATTGATGGAATTTTTAGATATGGTGCTTCCATAATTCCACTACTTGAATTACCTACTAAGGCTGATGAATTTTTTAATAAATTAATATATTCATCAAATGACAATGCTGAAAATTGTTTTATTTTTGAATTTTTTATAATTTTAGAAATTTTTTTAGAACCTGCATCAGCATTTCCATAGATCAAAATTGATTGTATGCCAATTTCTTTTATTGCATCAATTGTAGTTTTAATATTTTTATCAACTGTCTCAATTTCACTTGTAACTGTGTGTTGCAAAATGATTACATATGGTTTTAAAAAATCAATATCCAATTTTTCTTTTAAAAATGTTTTAGGTATTTTTTTATATTTTTTAATACCATCTAATGATGGATTTCCTACTTGATATACAAATTTTGGATTTTCACCCATCCGTATTACTCGTTTTGCCGCATCATTATTAGTCACAAAATGTATGTGTGAAAATTTTGTAGTTGCATGTCTAATTGAATCATCAATTGTACCTGAAATTTCTCCTCCTTCTAAATGGGCAACAATTATGTTCATATGTGCTCCAACAATAGATGCAGCTAAATTTGCTCCAATATCAAAACCTGCTAAAATAATATCAGGTTTAACTTTTTCTACGATCTTTGAAATTTCACTAACAGATTTTGCAAATGCTCTTACCATTTGTGCATTTGTATTTTTATAATTTTTAGGGTACATATGAAATTTAAAACTTATTTTAAATTTATCATTCTTAATTTGATCAATTGTCTTTCCATATTCATTCAATAAATGACTTCCAGTTACAACCAATCTATAATCTAATTTTTTTGATTTTTCAATTTCTTTAATTATTGGTCTAAATTTTGAGTAATCTGCTCTTCTTTCTGTTACAATTAAAATATTTTTCAATATTA
>Ga0233434_1003761_pt1 | contig 12097 bp, 10 predicted proteins | sample SI_122_August201_4_FD_182738 | JGI IMG/M metagenome (GOLD analysis project Ga0233434, IMG submission 182738) | Seawater microbial communities from Saanich Inlet, British Columbia, Canada - SI_122_August2016_120_MG | ecosystem: Environmental > Aquatic > Marine > Inlet | place: Canada: British... | reverse complement strand
CAATATCGTAGACGACGAGGCGACGGGATTGACCTTTCGGGAGCTGGATCTACTCGCCGCCCTGGACGAGGTATTCAGCGCAGGCGGGCAGACGTTTTAATTTGCAATCTTTCTCTAATTATTTAATAAAAATGCAACGGCTGCAAAGATCACCTGCCGAACTTAGCGCCTCAGCGTTTCTTTGTAATGGCCCGGGAATCGTGCTATACTGAAATGTCGCAGCCTTGCCATCCAAAACACAGATAGATAGAAACGAGAACACCACATGCACGAAATCAGCGAAGAACAACGCTTCCTTTTCGACCTACAGGGCTATCTGATCCTGCGCGGTGCCATCGACCGCGACCTGATTGATGCGCTCGACGCTGCCGTTGTCGAAAACGAAGCCAAAGAACACGACGAAAGCTGGGCCGAGAGCATACCCGTAGTCAACGGCCAACACTTCAGCAAAGACACGAATGTCGACAACCAGATCCGGCTCAACGGTCTACCGCGCCTCGACCCCGTTTTCGACCAATTGATCGCGCACCCTTCCTATCTGCCCTACCTAAAAGAATTCATGGCCGAGCCGCAGTTGGTCAACACTTGGTCGATCTCTAAATACGCCGGCCGTACGGCGACAGGATGGCACAATGGGCTGCCAACAGAAGAGTACACCGTGCGCGACGGCGTGATCCGTTCGCCGATGCTGAACGTCGTCACGATGCTCACGCCAAATCATCCGGGCGACGGCTGTTTTTGCATCATACCCGGATCGCACAAGAAGAATCTAAACCTCGAGCGCGAGCGCTGGGGCACGGCGGGCCTCGATACGCCCGGCGCCATCGAAGTTACCGGCGAGCCCGGCGATGTGATGCTCTTTACCGAAGCGCTCACGCACGCCGGCGCCAACAAGACGAGCAAGCGCCGCCGCACGACCCTGCAATACAACCACGTGCAACGCAACCGGGCCAGCCCCATGTGGGACCACCACAACGCCCGGCACTACTGGATGCCGCCGTCGCTGCGCGAACGCTTCACCCCCGCGCAGCGCGACCTGACGCGCTGGATGAGCTATACTTTGCCCGACCGCGACGTACCGGGCGCCGAGCGATCCAACGACTGACGGCTTAAGTCTGATACATTAGCGAAGATCGGAGAGCGACGATGAAAGGTGTGGTTTACCTCGGCGATAGCCAAGTCGAAGTGCGCGATTTTCCCCAACCCGAACCCGGTCCGGGACAGGTGCTCATACAGTCAAAGGTCGCCGGGCTCTGCGGCAGCGACTTGCACAAGTACCACAGCAGCCGCACCTGGGCCAACGAACGAAACGGTATGATCTCCGGACACGAACCCACCGGCATCGTCGCCGCCGTCGGCCCCAATGTCGATCATCCTTGCGTCGGCGACCGGGTCTGCGTCTATCACCGACTCGGTTGCGGGCACTGCATGGACTGCCGTTCGGGCAACGCGGCCTTTTGCGACGAAGGCAGCGGCAGCGGCGCGTTCGGACGCACACAAGACGGCTCGCACGCCGATTATATGCTGACGGAAGCGCGCTATTGCCTACCCCTACCCGACGAACTCTCCTTTACCGTCGCCACACAACTCGCCTGTACGGCGGGCACTGCTTTCTCCGCATTGCGCAAAATTCCGACGCATGTCGGCGACACGCTGGTGGTCTTCGGTCTCGGGCCGGTGGGCCTATCCGGTCTGTTGCTCGGCATCGGCATGGGTTATCGCGGCATCGGCGTCGATACGCACCCCTATCGCGTCGACCTAGCGAGAAAGGTCGGCAAGGGCCAGGTGATCAACGCCCAAAACGACGACCCCGTTGACGCGATCAGGGACTTAACCGGGGGCACGGGTGTTGGCGGCGTGTTAGAATGCTCGGGAAACGCCATCGCCCGCAAGCAAGCAGCCACCGTCGCTAGTCGCGGCGCCACCGTGGTCTATGTCGGCGGCGGCTCCGCTCCCGACCTGACCGTCGACTTCGCGGACGTGCTAACAAAAGATCTCACCGTCCGCGGCAATTCGGTCTTTTCGATGGCGTCCTATTTTGCTGCGGTCGAATTCATGCTCAAAAAACCCGTAGCGCTCGATAAGATCGTCACCCATCGCTTCAAAATCGAAGAGGCCGTCGAAGCCTTCTCGCTCTTTGACACGGGTCGGACCGGCAAGGTGATCTTTGAGTGGGATGAGTAAGTCTTGCTCTTGGACTCCCGCCACGCCCTTTCGACGGCCGTTCGGTTTCTTGATGGCCGCTCGGTCTGTAAATTTTCTTTTATCGTCTTTATCCACTCTTTCTTAAGCCGTTTTCTGGCGCTGTGCAGCGCGAAAACGAACTATCGCTACTGCACCACGATAAATATTTCGCCAGGATGGCGGATATAATCGAGCTAAAGTTGTACTAACCAAAGGCTACTATTTATATGAAACCCAATATCGTATTCGCCTTCGCCGACGACTGGGGCCGCTACGCCAGCGCCTATCGCCCCTATGAAGAAGCCAACTCCCTCAATCAGTTAATCGACACCCCGCACTTCGACCGGGTCGCCCGCGAAGGCGTGCTGTTTAAAAACGCGGCCGTACCCGCGCCGAGTTGCACACCTTGCCGCAGCTCCGTTTTATCGGGCCAATATTTTTGGCAGACTGGCATGGGCGCTATCTTACAGGGCGCCGAATGGGACGAAACCATCCCGACCTATCCCCTGGAGTTGGAAAAAGCCGGTTACCATATCGGCTATACCTATAAGGTTTGGTCGCCCGGCAAGGCGATCAACGCCCCGTACGGCGCCGACCGCACGCGCTACGAACCCGCCGGCACCAACTACAGCCGCTTCTCGCATTGGGTTACCGATAACGCCGACGAGTTAGGCGTAGAAGGCGCCAAGCAGGCCCTCTACGACGAAACCCGACAAAACTTCGACGCCTTCCTCGAAGCCCGCCCCGCGGAGCAACCTTTTTGTTATTGGTGGGGACCGACCAATACCCACCGGACTTGGGAACGCGGTTCCGGCAAAGCGCTGTGGGACCTAGAGCCCGACGACTTGCAAGGCCACCTGCCCGACTTTCTGCCCGACGTGCACGATGTACGCGAAGACGTAGCCGATTATCTCGGCGAGTGCTTGGCCGTAGACGCCGGCCTGGGCGTTATCCTCGCGCGCCTCGAAGCCATCGGTGAGTTGGACAATACGCTTGTCGTCGTCAGCGGCGACCACGGCATCCCGGGGTTTCCGCGAGCCAAGTGCAATTTGTATGATATCGGCTGCGAGGTCGCGCTGGCCGCGCGTTGGCCGGGTCGCATACCGGCGGGCCGCGCCGTCGACGACGCCGTCAACTTGATGGACCTAGCGCCGACCTTTTTAGAGGCCGCCGCCGTCGACATCCCCGACAGCATGACCGGACGCAGCCTACTGCCCGTACTCGAAAGTACAGAAAGCGGCCTCGTCGATGAGCAACGCACCTTCGTCGTGCTCGGACGCGAGCGCCATGTCGCAGCGGCACGCGAAGGCTTTCTGCCCTACCCCCAGCGCGCCATCCGCACAAAAGACTTCCTCTACATCTACAATTTTGCCCCTGACCGCTGGCCCGCAGGCAACCCCGGTGGGCTCGATGACCCGACCGTCACCGCTCCTTCTTTCGCCGAACTCTGTAATGACACTTTCGCCGTCTACCCCGATATGGACGCCGGCCCGACCAAAGCCTGGATCATCCACCATCGGGCAGAAGAAGCGGTACAACCCCTGTTCGAACTCGGCTTCGGCAAACGCCCGCAAGAAGAGCTCTTCGATTTGCGCGTCGACCCGCACTATATGCACAACGTCGCACAAGATTCCAAATACTCCGACACGCGCCGACAATTGCACGAGCAGCTGATGCATGTTTTGCGCGAACAAAACGACCCGCGCCTCGTTGAGTCGGACTGCCGCTTCGAACGCGAGCCTTACATTTCGGCGCCGCAAAATAACCTTTAAAGCGAAGCTTCGCTTATAACAGAAAAATGGGCGCCAGCTATTTTCTGTTGGCTCCCATTTTCTATGACTTATATAAATCCTAACAGATACTACCATCGCCGAGGTAAGGGGTCGAGCGGATAGGCTTCCCTCAGCAATCCTTGGAGATTCAGCTGCTCACTACGCCCACCGGCACCCGGATATGCGCATTCGCCTGCACCCGCCCCTCAACATCTTCTTCAAGCTGGCGAAAACCCGCCGCCGTACGCTGCCCTGCCGCCTCGGCGCGTTCGAGCACCGAAGCCTGCAACGTATCCCGCTCGTCGGGGCATACATGCCGCAACAAAGGCTGTACGTTGGCCGGCAGGCCGCGATACTCTGCATGCGACAGCGGCTGACAGACGGTATTCGCACTGTATTTATCACCCGGCGCGTAGTCGTCGACCGACACCCACCACGGACACCAGCGGTTGACCACCGCCACCCGCGCCCGGCCGCTCGGATTGTGCATTGCCGACGCATGCCAGCAGCGCGAGTCTTGTATATAAACCGAGCCCGCCGGTGCCGAAACCTGCATATCACCGGGAATCGGCGCGGTGACCGAGATACCGTCGGCCGGTCCGCGCGGATTTCTCGGGTCCTTGTGCGAACCGGGCACGATCCAGGTGCCGCCCGAGTTTTCGTCGACATCCGTCATATACCAGATCATCACCAGACACATCGTCACATCCGGAAAAGGCTGGCGCACGCAACCGACATTATCGTTGGGGTTTTCCCTTCCATAGGCCGACAAGTCGTGCGGCCAGTCGGTATGCCATTCGCGGCTGTCCGCCCGCCCGCGGTATTTCGTCGAACCAAAACCGCCCGGCGTGCCGTCGGGGGCGTCCGCCTCGATAATGCGCGGATGCAACTGCGCGATGCGCAAATGATCGTCGAGCACATGACGGGCGACAGCCGTAACCACCGGGTTAGCCAAGTGCTCGGCGTATTGCGGCATCCGCACAATATCGTTGGGCGGCTTCGGCGGGTGCCCAACCCGACGCACTCGACGCAACTCTACGCCATTAGCCGCCGCTTTACCCGCCAGTAACTCTTCTGCGTTGGCGCCCTCTTCATCGAACAACCTTTTGATCCCTTCGACATTCTTTCTAATAGCGGCTTGCGCCTCCACCATCTCATCGCGGATCGCATCGACCTGATCCCGTGGAATCACATTGTCGATAACGCAAAAACCGTAGCGGCTAAGCGAATCGGCGCAACCAGTAACCAGCTCCTCGACCGGATCCGCCTGCGCGCTAAAGGCATAGGCCCGGGTGCGCGCCAATTCGGCCGTCACAACTTCGGAGTCGTGGGTTTCCCGCGCAATTTGATCGCGCGTCTCTTGCAACTCTTTTTCCAAGCGATCGGCTTTGGCGTGTAATTCGCTAATGCTCATGTATATATTGGCCTTTCTTTTCAAAGAATCGCGGAATATATAGAGGTTTTTTTGCTAATTGCGACTCGGCCAGGCTCACCCTGACGGACCGCACCTGACAACAAGCACATTGGAGAATACACCGCCTACCGCCAGCTAATCACCCCGGCACCATCCACAAAATCCACTTCCCTAAGATCTAGGTCATAACGGATCCGCGCGACATGATCGATACTGTCGAGAAAGACGGTAAAATGCTTCGTCACCAGATACCCGGCGACGACCAATTCCCCGCTTTGTGGCAATACAGGGGGTGCTTGGTGATCGACTAACGCGCGATCGCAAAATGCCGCAAAAGACGCGCTCTGCTTGTCGGTGATCTTACCGAGGTGACTGCGGTCGCCGACACCCGCCAGTTCGAGATAGTGCACCTGCTTGTCCAAGGAGAGCGCCTTTTCATAATAGACCCTACTCTGCGACACTGGCACGCGCGGATCGAGCTCGCCGTGCGCCATATACACGGGCGAGAGCAAATTCTCCACCGTGGTGATGCCGCCCCTCGACGCATAGGCCATGCGGTTTTGCTCGGGGCTGCAACCGACCCACGGGTTCAACTCGTCGCGGAACTCGCCGACCGCATCCCTCTCGTACCAATCCGCGTAATCGCTGATGCCAAAGTTAGCGGTAATGCTCACGAACAGATCCGGAAACTTGCCCGCCAAACCGAGCGCGTTGCCGCCCCCGCCGCTGCCGCCGACAAAATACACGCGCTCGGGATCGACGATCAAATCGGCGTAATCTTCTCTGGCAAATTGCAGTGCGTCGTAGACATCGTATAGCTCAAATCCGTTCGCATCCGGCTGGCCAGCAGAAAAAGCCCGCCCCCGCATATCCACTTGCACCGACAGAAAGCCCGGGTAGGGGTTTTCCGTATCCTCTACCGGCCGCTGCACGCTCATATGCCAGCCGTGCGTAAAAAGCAGCATAGGCGACGGCCGCGACGGCTTATGCACGACAATCGCCGATTTAGCCTCCGGGTGCAACGAGGATGATATTTGTAGGAAATCGACGCGCTCAGAACGAAAAAAGACGGCTGCAGCCTCCTTTGCCTCGCGGATACTATCTTCGTAGAGCTCACTATTATTATTTGAATTAGTCATATGGGAAAGTATATAGCGCTTTTGAGGCTTTTCGGTCAAGTAGGAGACAACTCACCGCCTAGCCCACGTCTTTGACTTACTCGCCCTACCGCCTACGCTTTTATTGTCGATCAATCTTCGCGACAGGAATACCACTATAGTATATTAGATCGATATGGATTCATCTGAGAAGCGGCGGTGCAAAGCGGTAACCTAAATCTGTCGGGGAAAACCGACTTGGCCCTACAGCGGCAAATCTGGCAATTAGCCGAGAATTCCTATCTACTAAAAGCCCTCGATTCCGTGCTGGGCATTATATGTGTCTGGCCGCACGCGAAAATATTCGCGCCGTGCACCACTCTGAAATGGACCTCGAACACCATCGCCAACTGGCCAACATGGTCATCGCGAGAGATTGTGCCGGAGTGGGAGCCGTGTTGAAATCGCAACGATGGAACGCTTTGAGAAACGCACTGGATAATTTTAAGGACTCGGAGGAATAGACTTATATCTTTCATACTTTTCGCGCCGGCATACAGCAACAAGCGGCGCGTTTTCATGCTTATATTTTTTAGTGGAATATCCTTCGCACTGGTCACCGACCACGTGTGGGAGGACTTCTATATAACCTATCGGTCGAGTAAAAACCTATCGACCGGCAACGGACTAGTGTTTAACCCGGGGGAAAGAGTACACGCCTTCACCTCCCCGCTCAACGTACTCGTGCCGGCGGCGTTCAGTTTTTTCACCGCAAACCGGTCCGACCAGGCCGTCATTTGGTTAATGAGAATCTTCAGCCTCGGTCTGCTCAGCTGTTCAGGCGTGTTATTATACGACATTGCCGGCAAAGCGGGGTTGAAAAATAACGAGAGAGCGCTCTTAATCGGGCTCTACGCGACAAATACCAAAATCATCGACTTCAGTATAAACGGCCAGGAATCGGGATTTATGCTGATCTTCCTGGCCTTGGCGCTGCATACTCTACTAACCCGCAAGGAGAACGCGCGCTGGCCTCTGGCTCTATCCTTGGCAGGTCTGATGTGGAGCAGGCCAGACGGATTTATTTATTTCGGTTGCATCGCATTGGGATTCCTGATCTTCATTAGGGAAGTGTCATTTACCAGTTCTAGGGTCGCGCTATTGAAAACGTATGCACAATCTGCTGGTGTAGCCGGATTGATGTATCTGCCGTGGCTGCTATTTGCCCAGATCTACTACGGAACACCGATACCGCACCCACTCACGGCTAAAGGCCTGGACCTGTCATTCAGTTTATCTTCCATTGGCCGCGACCTGCTCTATTTTATCCCGTCCCTATTTTACGCAGACACGACGGCGACAGCGACATGGGGGCCGGTCTATCACTTTTTTGGCGGTTGGCCGGATACCATACAGTGGTTTATGAAAATAATGGGGATCATCGCCGCCCTCTACTGGTTGGCCCCTGTGAAGAATTGCCAAGCACGCGCTATTTCGTTCGCCTTTATGTTAAACCATTTCTATCTAACGCACATCGCTTCAGCTCCTGCTCCCTGGTACATACCGAATACCGCGATACTCGGTATTCTCGTTGTAGGGTATGCCTTCAACGATTTACTTACCTGCGCACAACATATCAACCGGCAAGTACTTCGTCAGATATTGCACGGCCTGGCAGGTGTTTTAGCCGCGTATATCATTATAAACAACACCTATGTATTCGCGGCGTCCGGCTATCAACTTCGCTTGCAGCAAAGTATCATCGAGGAAAACCACAGAAAACAAATGGGCTTGTGGCTTAAGGAACACGCGCAAAAGGGTGACTCCGTTCTTCTGGAACCTCTAGGCTATGTAGGATATTTTTCGCAACTCAAAACCTACGATTTCCCAGGCCTATCATCACCGGAAGTTGTCGCGGCAAGAAAACAGCTGGGTACTAATGAATGGGAAAAGTTAATCGATGAACTAAAGCCTAATTGGGTTATCCGGCGTCCTTTTGAATACTACGACCAGAACAATGCAAAGTATTTAGAGGAAAATTATCAGTTGGCGCACATCTTTGATGTCACGGAGCAGATCATGGCGCATACGTGGTTGCCTGGAAGACCCTATCTGCTATACGACCGCATGTTTGCCGTCTTCAAGCGCCGGTAGATTTCGCTCAGCATGCAAACATCGACTGTTTGGCATGATAAATCGCGTAGACAAATTGATGACCTGATCAACGCCTTACGCCACCGCGCACATCCCCCGTGTCCTCTAGCAGTACGCCGTTCTGGCGCGTATAGTGTTCGGCCTCTTTGCGCTTGGGTTGCAAGATCAACCCCGTGCGGGCCGTTAGCGAGCCGACACCCGGCCCGCCCGCATCGGTATAGCGCGCCTCAACCGTGTAGAACAGATCATCGGCCTGGCTGCCGTGCCCGCCGAGGGTGGTAAAACACCCTTGGCAACCCGAGTATTCGTCCAAAGGTCGGCATCGAGTATCAGCAGCGGCGTGTATGCCGACAAAACCGCCACCGCGCCGGATATAGCGTTCAAAAGCTTCCTCCTGCGGCCTTGTCAGTATATCGCCCGTCGTACTGAGAAAAACCACCGCGCGATATTGCTCCAGTTGCCCGTCGCGAAAAACCGTCGGATCTTCGCTCGCTTCCACGAAAAACTCCCTCTCATCGGCCAACCGGCGAATCGCGGCGATACCGTCGGGGATCGAGGCATGGCGAAAACCCGCCGTGCGCGAAAAGACCAAAACGCGCACATCCGCCGTTTGCGCCAAACCTTGCGAGGCGGACAGTAGAGACAAAAGCACTACATAAAACCGCATACTGAGCCACGTCCTTATTTTATGATAATTGGGACCATTTGAATAAACGGCATTGCCCATAAAAACGCGATTTGGCCGCGTCTTATTGCGATCCGTCTTTTGCCCGCCGCTATTAGGCGATATCTTAGTCTTAGGTTCTTCGAGTACTACCCGAATCTACACATCGCCCAGAGGATACCTGCAATGTCAGACCTACAACTAATTGAACAGTTCAACCGCGACGGCTATATCGCGATCCCCAACGCCTTCAACCCCGACGAAGTCGCCAAAATGCAGAGGGAAGCCGACGCGATGCTCGAACTGATCATCAACTCGTCGATCGCGCACAGCAGGCGCAGCGGCCGCCTGTCCATCGTCGAATCCGAGCAGGGTGAACAGATGGCCGTCAAGATCCAACCGGTCAATGACCTCTCGCTGTATCTGGCGGCAATATCGGCCGACGAGCGGCTCATCGGCCCCATGCGGACGCTAATGGCCGATGAGCCGATACTTATGGAAGAAAAGCTCAACTACAAACAGCCTCTATCCGAGCCGGTCAGCGGCTTCGATATCAGCGGCCGACGCTCAGACGGTTGGGGCATGCATAGCGACTGGGCGTATTACAAGGCGCAAGATTATCCGCAGACGATCATCTCATCGGCGATCTGCCTCGACGACTGCACCGCAGAGAACGGCCCCTTGCACATCTGGCCGGGCACACATAAAGAACACCTGCCGCATCAACGATCGGAGCACGGAGGCCTAGTCGTCGAGCCCGGCTCAATCGATTCGGCCGGCGGGAACGACCTGCTGGTGCCGGCGGGAACGATCCTACTCTTCTCGTCTCTGCTAATCCACAACTCGCGCCCCAATACCTCGGGCAATCCTCGGCGTCTGATGATCTACAGCCATTATCCACAAACCGCCGATATGGGCATCGACGTGCGCAACGGCCCGTCTAGGCTGCGCGAGGCGCCCTACGAGTGGGAATATATCCGCATGCGGGAACGGGGCGAGGCGCAGGTCGTCTTCAACGCACCGACACATTAAAACGATCTGCAAACAAAAAATCCCCTGGGAAGGAATAGCAGCAATGGCCTATACCGATACGAAGTTAATCGTCGACGAATGCCCCGATACGCTTGGCCCCGAGCATCTCGCGCAGTTTCGCGAAATAGGCTGCGTCGCGTTTGAAAACGCGTTGAGCGCCGATGAAATCACCGCCGCCTGCTCGGCGTTGACAGGGATTACATGCCAATTGCTGGAACGCGCGCACCGCGGCGAGGCCGAGCTGCGCGAACGACCGGACGCGAGCAAAAATTACGCGGGCATACAAGTGGTCAACCCGGATAGCGGTTTCGGCATCCACTTTGAAGCGGGCATAGACCCCTTGGCGATGCCTGTCGATGAGGCAGAGCTCAAGTTTAGGAAGCTATTCAATTACCACCGCGAACATCAGACCTTTATCGACCTGACCCAACACCCCAGGATAGCCGGTTTCATCGCCCAACTAATCGGCGAAGAAGCGATCCTAAAAGCGGAGATGGCGCTGTCAAAACCGCCGCTGATCGGTTCGGAAAAACCCTGGCACCAGGACAACGCCTATTTCAACTGGCTGCCGCTAGAAAAGGTAGCCACCGCTTGGATCGCCCTCGACGATACCACCATCGACAATGGCTGTATGCACGTCTTGCCGGGCGGCCACCGACTCGGTGCGCTCAGACACCACCACACCATCGACTGCGAGATCCTGCCCGACCGCATCGACAAGGGCCAAGCCGTTCCCGTGCCGCTTAAAGCCGGCGGCATTATGTTCTTCTCCGCCATGCTGCCGCACCAGACTCCGCCCAACCGCACAGCGGACCGCCGGCGCGCGTTGCAGTTCCAGTATCGCGGTATCAGCACGCATTCGGTGTCAAAAGAAGAATTCGGTACCGTCTTCGCCGAAGCCGACGGCACGCCCGCAAGTTGCGCGCTGGCGCATGAAAATGGATGACTCGACGAAAAGATACCGCAAGAATTCCACGAACAGATACGCCATAGCGACAAAACAGCTCCGAGTGCACAAGACCTGGCACGATCTGAGCCCACTGCCGAATGGATGCGCAACAAGCGCATTATCGAAAGGAATATCATTATGACTCCACCCGCTGAAGACGAGAATATATTCCGCTCCATAGGCGTCGAACCCATTATCAATTGCCGCGGGACCTTTACGATTATTGGCGGCTCCATCGAACGTCCGGAAGTATTAACGGCGATGAAAGCCGCGTCGAAGCATTTTGTGCAATACGACGAACTCGCCGAAGGAGTCGGCAAAAGACTGGCTGAAATCACCGGGGCCGAATGGGGCCTGATCCCGGCGGGTTGCGCGGCCGGGCTGAAACACGTCACCGCTGCCTGCGTGACCGGCGGCAACCCCGAAAAACTCATCCGCATCCCTGACCTGACCGGATTAGACAAAACACAAGTCATCATACCCCGGTCTTCGCGCAACACCTATGACCATGCGGTGCGCAATATCGGCATCGAGATCATCATGATCGATACCCCGGAAGAGCTGGAACGAGCCATCAACCCCCGCACGGCTATGATCTATCTGAATTCCGGTGGGGCCTCGGCAACGGGCCAACCGCTTTCTTTGGAAGCCATCGCCGCTATCGCCAAACCCCACAAGATTCCCATACTGGTCGACGCCGCAGCGGAGAACCTCACCATCCCACCCGTACACCTAGAGCGCGGCGCCGACGTAGTCGCCTATAGCGGCGGCAAAGCCCTCTGCGGGCCGCAAGGGGCCGGGTTGGTCCTGGGCGACAAGGCCATTCTCATG
>Ga0233434_1003758_pt1 | contig 12101 bp, 8 predicted proteins | sample SI_122_August201_4_FD_182738 | JGI IMG/M metagenome (GOLD analysis project Ga0233434, IMG submission 182738) | Seawater microbial communities from Saanich Inlet, British Columbia, Canada - SI_122_August2016_120_MG | ecosystem: Environmental > Aquatic > Marine > Inlet | place: Canada: British... | reverse complement strand
TCTGGTTAACTAAAACAGAAACAGCTAAGCGCGTACAAGGCAGAATTGAGAATATTCTTGACTGGTGCTTTGCAATGGATTACACGGCCGAACTTAATCCAGCTAGATGGCAAGGTAATTTAGATAAACTACTACAGTCACCTGCAAAAATAAAGAAAATGAATAATAACGGTGTTGAGCGCCATCATCCAGCTATGCCGTACGAGGAGGTGCCAGATTTCTATGCTGAGCTTGAAACTAAAGAAGGTTTTTCAGTGAAAGCGCTAAGGTTTTTAATATTAACGGCCTGCAGGTCTGGTGAGATTCTAAACGCTACTTGGGATGAGATGGACATACCAAATAAAACTTGGACGATACCCGCTGCTCGGATGAAAGCATTTAAAGAGCACAGAGTACCTCTAACTGATGAAATGATTAGTATTCTTGAGTCACTACACGTACTTAACAAATATGTATTTCCTGGGCAAAGAGAAGGTAGGCCGTTATCTGGGGCTGCAATGGCTTCCACCATGAAGAAGATGGGCATAGGTCATTATGTGCCGCATGGGTTCAGAAGTTCATTTAGAGACTGGTGTGAAGAGAGGTCAACATCATCTTATGGCGTTATCGAGAGGGCACTAGCACACACTATTCCGAACAAAACAGAGCGCGCTTACAACAGAGGTGACTTATTCGATAAAAGGCGTGAGCTAATGACAGACTGGGGTGATTATGTTCAAAACATGCATGAAGTTTTATGAAATAGCATTGCGTATTTAACATAATATATTTATAATGTCATCATAAATTTGAATTTGCCATCCCCTTTTGCTGGGCTAATATTAAGATTTTGTTTAATAATAGAGTAGCATTACCGCACCTTACGAGTTTGCATTAGCAAAAAGCGTTTTAAAAAGAGTGTCATGACGAGTTTAGTATTGCGGCATGATGTAAGTTTTTACTTATTGATTGACTAGAAGCTAACTCTGATTCGGAACATTTAAATAACTACAGTACGTTGTGCTGTTATTTAAATATTTAAGAGTCGCTCGTCCGCAGAAATCTATCGATATTGACTCTTATCCGTTAAAGGAGGAGGCAGAGCATGTCGACTAAATATAGAAATGCTGCTAAATGCGCAGTACAAGGCAAAAGATGTATGAGACTTAATGATGTAGTTTCATATTTATCAGTTTCAAAATCTTACGTAAACAGACTAATTAAACTAGGAAAGTTTCCAGTAGGTACTAATATAGGCGCTAATCTGAGCAATTCAGGTAAGTTGGTTGTTTGGGAAAAATCAACTGTTGACCAGTGGATAGATAAGCAGATGGGAGGTAAGTAGCATGACGAGCCTTAGCGAATTAGAAGCGATTAAGACTAATCAAGCATGCGATATTATAACAACATATCCCAAGGGTGACTTCACCTATGTGACTAGCACATTCACGATGCTAACCAAGCGATATAGCTATGATGAAGTAAATAAACAGTTAAGTAGAAGCGAGACTATTTTTCCAGTAAGCGGATATTTTGATCGTCAAAATAATGCATCTCTTGGTAATTTATTTAAAGATATGAGTCTTATCACTCAGCATAATGCATTCATACAAGGTGTCCCTAAAGATCATGAGAAAGCAGGCATTTGTGCCAAGGGTGATACAAAGGATGGGTGTATTGCCAGAATCAAGGAAAACTTCAAATACCCTGATAATGCATTTATTTTGTTTGATCATGACTCAAGTGATAGAGGCTATACAGTCTCTAATGTAGATGAATTTATTAGTATTCTTGAGTCAATTGACCCTCAGCTACAAACATGTGCTTATACAAGTAAGAGTAGTGCCAGTAGCGGCATTAGACTGGATAGCGAAATACTGAAGAGTAATAAGAACTTTCACTTGTACATGGCTATTCCTGGCGAGCAGTTAAAGTCATATGCAAAGATATTATTTAAGCAGTGCATCCTCAATGATCTAGGTCATGTTTTTATTAGTAAAAATGGTCGTAAGTACATACGTACTATCTTTGATGCAGCAGTCCACAGTCCTGAGCGATTAGACTTTATCGCACCAGCGATTGTTGAGTACCCTTTAACAATTGATGAGCCAATAATTCAGTCTAGGCCCGGCAACTCAATAGATGGCGACTTACTTCCTGAGCCAACCCTAGTGCAAGAGCAGAAGATTAAAAGTATACGTCAGAAGCTCTTAGATGAGGCTGAAGATGATGCATTAGAGATACGCTTTAAATATGCTAAAGATCAGTCGAAAATTACCGGTATATCTGTAAATAAGCTTTTTGAATTCTACAATATGGGAGACCAGGGTGAAATAGACTTTGAGCATCCATTAACTAAAGATGATGGAACTCAGTTTAGTTTTGCTGATGTGATAGCTAATCCTGATAAATACAAAAACTTATCTATGCCAGATCCGTTTGATCCAGCTGATGGACATGGTAAGGCTAAGTTATATATAAATGATGACAACACCATAGTGATTAACTCATTTGCTCATGGCGGCACTGTGTATAGGTTGTATCGAGATGGGGAACTCTATACTGGCAAGCCTGCAATATCTAAGCAGACAGCTTTAAAAAATTATCCATTAGATGAAGTTGGCAATGCATCTAGGCTGATTAATAAGTATGGAGATCTTATCAGGTACCCAAATAGCAATGATGATTACAATGTAAAAAAATGGCTTATTTACAACGGCAAAGGATGGCGTAATAATTCCGACGGTAGTGTGGAACGATTAGCATTGGCAACGATCAACTCTATTGTTAACGAAGGTCACGAAATCCATAGTAAGACTGAGTTAAAAAATCATATAAAGCGTTTTAGAAAAGCCAGCCATGTTATGAATATACTTCTTGTTGCTAGCTGGGATGAGGCGATTCGGATTAGAGGTAATGATGCAGATGAAGACCCTATGCTAATCGGAACACTTAACGGAGTGGTTGATCTAGAAACTGGTGAAATTATCCAGAATAGTAAAGAGTATTTTATTACTAAGCGAGTTAATGCTTCGTTTGATAAAGAAGCCAAGTGCCCTAACTGGGATAGGTTTTTAAATCGTATTACTGGTGAAGATCAAGATATGATTAAGTATTTAAATTTACTAACATCGTACTTCTTGACTGGAGAAACTAATGAGCATAAGTTATTCATTGTCCATGGTTCAGGCGCTAATGGCAAAACTACTTGGGTTAAGTGTATTCAAAATATTTTAGGTGAGTATGCTTCACAAGTTCCAGTAGAAAGTCTTAGCTACACAAAATCTAACGCCATAGACGATAATCTAGCTAGAGCCAAGGGATCTAGGTTGACAGTTACCAGTGAAATTAAGAAGGGTACCAAGCTAAATGAGCCTTTAATTAAACAGCTGACTGGTGGTGACAGAATCGTGGCTAGAGCGATGCATAAAGGCTCTTTAGAGTATGAGCCTACTTCGAAGTTTATAATGGTAGCAAATGACCCTCCTGAAATTACAGGAAGTGATCCTGCTATGGCAAGAAGGGTTCTGATAATTCCTTTTAATCAGGTAATACACTCTAATGAGGAGGATAAGCGCTTGCCTGATAAGTTAAAGGGTGAATACGATTCAATCTTCACTAGAGCTGTTCTAATGTGTTCTGAATGGCAGCAGAATGGACTAATAGAGCCAAAAAATATTGTAGATGCTTCTACTGACTATGTTGAGAGTAAAGATGTATTCAAACAGTGGAAAAGTGACTGCCTTGCAGCTGATGTAAGTAGTGAAGATTTTGTTAGCTATGATGAGCTAATTACGTCACATAGGGCCTGGTGTGCCGATCACTCGGTTAACGTTCTAAGCGTAAATACATTTAGTGCCAGACTACAAGCTTGTACTGGCGTTACCAAAGTTACGAAAGGTGTAGGTGGTAAACGGGCCAGAGGTTATGAAGGTGTTAAATTAGCAGTGTAGATTTTTAGTTAACTGACACACCCGACACACCCAGATACATACTATATATAAAAATAAATAAATAATATATAAGTATAGATTAGGGTGTGTCGGGTGTGTTTTTTAACAAGATGCTCTCTGTAGTTGTTATTTATAATAACTAACCATGTCTAAGCTCATCCTAACATTTCTACTACTAACCTCACTAGTACAAGCGAATACCAGCCTTGTCACTCTAGATACACGCTCAGGTGTAACTCAACAGATTATCGTAGAACAGTCTATTGATTCTAAAGCTAACCTAGTTCTATTCTCTGGCGGCAAGGGTAAGCTAAAGCTCAATAGCAATAAATACAAGACTAATAACAACTTCCTGATTCGTAGTAGACATCTGTTCACAAACAACAACTTCACAACAGTCTTGATTGATGCGCCATCGGACAAGCAAGGTAAGTTAGGCATGCTTAAGGGCTTTAGAAACTCTCACGAGCATTTACAGGACATTGAAGCTGTGATTAGTTACATTCGTAGTATTAATGATAAGCCTATCTGGCTGGTAGGTACAAGTCGTGGTACAGAGTCAGCTGCTTACGCTGCAGTACATTTAAACAACAAGATAGATGGCGTAATACTAACCAGTAGCATCTCCAAGACTAATGACAAAGGTACTAGCGTTACCGACTTATCATTAGATAAGATAACAGTACCTGTGTTAGCTATTCATCATACTCAAGATGCATGTAAGACAACAAGACCTAGCGTAGTTAAGGATATCAAGCGTAAAGCGTACAATTCATCAAGAGTGGGAGTTAAGCTGTTTACTGGTGGAGATATACCGATAAGCAGCAACCCTTGTCAAGCTAGAACTTATCACGGATATCTAGGTATTGAGCAAGATGTGACCGATTATATTGGTGACTTTATCCAGCAAAATTAAAATTTATACTTTAATCCGAATGAAGTAGAGTCTGAATCTAATTTCCAATCAGTTCCAATACTTAGTCTGTTGTATCTATATTTAGAATGCGCTAGAGACGCCAATATATTTTTACTTAAATTGTATTCTAATATGACAGAGTTAAATAAATAGTTAATTTTTGTATTTAGGTCTAAATTTAGAACTTGATTACGACCTTGGTCATGCCTGCTATGATATGAATGATATGCTAGAATCTTTCCATCAACAATAGGATACTCAAGCATTAATACAGCAGTTTTATAAATAGTACTCCAAGATTCTATTGCAGTTGAACGCATTGAAGTGTTACTATCACAATAGGTTTTTCTTGTAATTTGGTTATTTGACAAGTCTAAATATTTAAGCTCTATATTAATTAGTAGATTATCAACGGCTTTAATCCTTCCAGCTCTTACGCTTTTCTGACCATCTCCCTCATTATGCGTAGAAGTGCCATATGATTTAGAGTAATTTGTACAAGTGGCATCCGTAAGAGGCTCCATAACTCTATGATTTTTGTAGTCATAGTGCTCATATTCAGCATACCATTTGTCATTAGGATTGCCACTATCTTTCAACTCAACTGCTAGGCCTAAAGAGTATTGTGTGTGCTCTGCTGGTTTTGTTAAATCGTCATTACGGCCTAACTTTACATAGTAATCTACAGTTTCAGTAGTGTGTTTTACTCTGGCTATATAATGCTCTTTATTTGGAATATTGTATTTAATCTTGCTTGCTAGAAGGTTAAACTCAGTGTTTTCATTCAAAGGAACGTCAATTGTTAATGAACTTCTTCCATTACATATAAAGTCGAGACTGTCTTCACAATAATACGGCTGAAGATTAATATTACTTCTAACGGTCGTACCTAATTCTTGGACACCTCTAGTCTTGTCTAATGAAAATGCTTGCTTGCCAATTTTTACTTTAGTGTTATTTTCAAATGTATGTGTCAAAGACAATTGACGAACTTTATCTTTTTTTTGTCGAGGGTATGTACCGGTTTCAATAGGGTTGTCCAATGTAAATACCCCTTGTATTTTGGTATTGTCATCAATCTCATTGTTAAGTTTAAAATTTAAAGATGATGATTTGTATGTAGTAGAACTGGAAGATAGGTTGTTTGTCCTTTTGCCGTATCCATACCTTGCATCAACCTCCCAAGAGTCTTTGTCAAATAAAGCTAAAGATGGCATGGACATAGATAATAATATTACTGGCAGTATGTTCATAGACCATGTTTTAACTTTCTTATTCAATGGATTCTACTCTTAGTGTAACTTTCCCACTGGCGCTAACGCAGCACCTACATTCAGCTTACCGTAACCATATACACTATCCACACCTGCAACACCTAAGTCATCTGCAGTGTGAAGAAGTACCGTGGCTGCTTGAGAGCCAACAAGGTTTGGGAATTTGTGAAGCACTAATGCACCTGCACCAGCAACTCTAGGTGTGGCATATGAATTTCCATCGGTATTACCCACTGAATTGTACAGTGCGTTAGATGCCGTAACTAAAAACTGATTCTTATGAGTGTCACCAGCTTTATTTGACCAAGCTGGGATGCTATTATTACTATCAACTTCACCTACATAAATAACATTGGCTCCGTTTAATCCAACTTCAGCCCATGTATTACAATTTGCAACAGTTCTATTGTTAACATCACATGAGCTCATCCTTGCCTGGTCTTCCAAAGGGCCGTTGGTGTGTTGAGCAGCAACTGTCACTAGCGCGTTAGAACTTTCCACAGCGGTTGCTCTTGAGGCTGTAGCTCCATTAATGGAGGTTGTTATAACATCACTGTTTAAAATCTCAGTGGTAACATTATAAGTAGTGTATTCATTAATAGTGGCTGCTGGAGCTACTGATGCTACTAGAAGGCTAACATTAAATCCATGACCAGAAAGACTATCAAACTCATTGTCATATACGCCAATAGTAATACCTTTGCCCGTCCATCCATCTGCATGTGCTTGCTGGACACCAGTAACGTTCAAGTGGCCATAAAGATCTGATGAGGTTTTTATATTTCTATATAAGCTACCAAGCACATACATATCACTTAGCTCATCAGCCGTAAGGCTAATACTCGCTCCCGCTAACAAGTTGAGATATGCAGCTTCATCATTTAAAAGATTTTTAACTGCTGTTGCATCGGCAGTAGTGTCAGTTGCATTATCAATAGCTGTATTAATACCATCCTGAACTATAGTAACCGCATCTGAAATGTATGCTGTACCTAGTTTGGAGTCCTTAACTCCTGTCCCAGTATTTGTTATTGTTGCTCCAGATCCATCACTAAACGTATAAGGAGTGTCCGGCTGAACAGCGGCACTTCCGCCACCTCCGCCACCACAACCTGTTAATAATAATGTTGAACCTATCAAACCTGTTAACGCTAGTGTTTTAATCTTCATGCTTTTCTCCTATTTTGGCGCCAAATGGCCAGTTAAATTTGTGTTGATAATTAATGGATACCTTTGTATTTCTACTGTATTCAGGCTGTGTAAATGGTTGTAATGTTGCTAGGTTGTCACAGAAGAATTGCTTGTCCATTCCACTATCATCTGTACAAGAGGTCTCTGTTGTTCTACCGCCAAGCTTGCTGGACACTCCAAAAGTGACATGACTGTCATCATCAATAAACGCTAGCTGGGTTACACCCACCACTAACGCCTTTGACCTTGTGCGTTTTTGAGACTTTAAACCGTTGTCATAGTTAAGATCAATACGAGTATCGGTATCCAATATGAGATAACCACCCATACCAAATTGCTGATTGTCTACTTTATAAAAATGAGCAATATCATGAGTTATATTATTGGTATCTATAGCCAGCGTAGGCACTTGCTCATCATACGTCCCGCCACTAACTATCTGAGATGCTATAACACAAGCTCCCAAAAAACAACTCATCAGATTATTTCCAAGTTAATTGTCATTGGCCAACAATCAACAATAAGCAATGTAATAAGTTAGTAGACTTCTAAACATATGTTTCATTATACTCCATATAATATAGTCTGTATTGATCTACATCAAGAAAACAACGAGCCATTAAAAAACAGTAGCAATATTCTTATTTCTCATGCCATTTATTTCAGTCTTAAAATTTAGCTCAATAGCTTTATAGGGCAACCTATGCGGCTTTGCCACACCCTATTTCTGCAAAGTTAGAATCTACTATAGGCACCTTAAGATTGAGACCGAAGTAACTGATTATATTGATAGCTTTGTATCTTTTTAATTAAGGATTATAATGGCCTCTTTATATTGTTAATTTCGTAAAATTAAAATGAATAATAAAAAAGCTATGCTTACAGTAATTAGTACGCTTACTTTATTAGTCGTATCTACCAGTGTTATCGCTAAAGAATTCAGTTATGATTATATTCAGGCTGGAATAGGTGCAAGCAACCACACAGCATACGACAGGGAGTACTATGTAGCTACCTCTAAGTCCGTAAACAATAATATTTCTGCTATAGGTACGATTTATTATCTTTACGGAGATTGGAATGCCTCTGGAAATCGTAAAGAGCAAAAGGTAGATGCCTATGCTTTAGAGGGGGTTTATCATAAACAGGTAACTCCTAATACTGACTTATTGACCTCTATCCAATATTCACACTCTAACTTTGAATTAAGATGCACACCAACAACAGGAGTTTGCTATACATACTCTGATGCATCCCCAAGTTTTGACCATTACGGTGTTGGTGTTGGTTTAAAGCATAAAATACAAAATGATATTGAAGTAGAGGGTCAGTACAACCTTACAAAGACTAAATGGACCAGCGCAACATCAACAACTAGACAAACAAGCCTTTCGTTAATGAAAGAAATTTTCGACAAGGCGTCTATTGGTGTTGAGTATGCCTGGGGCTTAAGTGGATCTGAAATTGATCACTATGGAGTATTTATTCGTAAAAACTTTTAATATTTATGAGATTTTTCCACCCGTAATATTATTAAAACCCATACTTATAACTTATAGCGATAGATTTATTCCACTTTTTATCATCAGATTTAAATGAAACCATTGATGAAATTAAAGAACTTTCATCAATTCTTCTGTCTAACTCTAGCGCAATATTTGTACTATCATTATCAGACGCATTATTCTCAATATCAAATGCAATCCATCCTGGGACTGATCCTGTTATATTAGAATTAGACCTTGATACTTCATGTGAGCGGTCAATCATAACTCTTAGGCGACCAATATCTTGAATATCTTTTTCCCCTCTCAAACCAATTCTGGCGACTGTTCTAAGTTGTGTTTGCTTATTAAACTTGACTGGAAAGCCTCCTCCAGTTTCTAAATAGGCATTAGTTTTAATACTACTTCTAGTTAGTCCAATTGCTGGACTAATAGAAAAACCATTAATATTAAATAAATCCATATAGTCGGCTCTCACTTTAAGGCCAGTCATTGAAATATCTGGTGTGCCAGTAGATGAATCATATACTGAAGAATTAAGATAATAGCGAGTAATATCTGAATTCCATAAACCTATAAAAGCACTCAAAGAGAGTATGATATTTTTATTATCCAAGGGTGTTGCACCAACCTCTGAATATAAATATTCACCATTTATCTCAGAAGATATTTCATTAGCAATAGACTTTTTAGACTTACTTTTTCCAAGACCTAAGCCAACTCTAATGTCGGAGTCAATATCTAGGCAAGAGCCGATTTCAAACAACTTACTATAAGTATTTTTTGTTTCTTTGTCTGACCAGTCGCCATTAGCCCAAAAACATTCACCCTTGCCTTTTGAAATGGTTTTTAGTGGTAGATGGTGCGAGCCATCTAAAGATAAATCTAGCAGCTGAAAACTAGCTTGACTTGAGATTTTAGGAGTAACTAATGTTGGTGTATACGTATCAGGAAATACAACCCCTCTGCCTGAGAAAGCCAGCCAAGCGCTACCATCAGACATGCCACCAACAACACTACCATCTTCATTAGTTGATGTTGCAATATCTAATGATAATACTGATGGCACAGAAGCGCCAGTAGTAGCAAGCCAACTAGTTACTTTCTGCATTCCACTATCCAAATCCCAGCGAAAGGCGTTTAAAGCTCTACTCTTTAGATTGCCCATAGCCCCAACAACAACATTACCATCTCCGCTAATACTCATGGCCAGGCTACTTTCTGAAGCTGAGGGTCTTCCTAGACCTGTCATTCCTTCTTCTGAAGTCCATTTAAAGGCTTCATATATATCGGCACCTACACTTGAAAAGCCCGCAATCTTACCTCCATCATTGCTTATATCCAAGGCACTACTAAAATACTCACCTCCAGGTAAATCTCCAAGACCTATCATTCCTTCTGATGAAGTCCACTTAAAAGCCTCCATGCCATTATCTCCTTCAGAAGTTCCTGCTACTATTGAACCATCTGAATTTACAGCATTCGCAACACTAAACGTTTTTGAGTCTGATAGCGAGCCTAATACCTTGTAGCCATTATTTTCATCCCATATAAATGCTTCAAAGCCTAATGCTTTGACCAAATCACCAATTGATAAGGCACCTTTATCTAGCATCATCAAGGTTCCAACAATTGTCGAGCTATCGCTACTTATATCATTCGCTATTGACCCCATGCTGTACCTTTCACAAGTTGTAGCGCTATTCCATGAGCAAGGCGAAGATTCATAATAATTACCCAGTTCTTGGAATGAGCCATCAGAATTTAATTTAAATGCTGTAATTCCAGCGCTGCCAATCTCAAACCCATTACTTAAACCCATTAAGCCATCTTCTTGGTAGTTTGTACCAATTAAAGCCTTCCCATCGCCGCTTAAGGCAGACAGTCTTATTGAGCCAACTTTAGGGGTTATGTAAGCTTTAACACCGGTTTTTTGGTTGAATTTATAAACCTGGTTTGAAATAGAATCGTTTATCAAAGTGATATTAGCTGAGGAGTTAATGCTTACAACAGAGCTTTTATAGTTTGGATGCAAATATTCAAGCAATGAGGAGGTTGGCGTGAAAGTTAACACTGGACTATCGCCATTGTATGCCGCCCCAGAAGAATTTACCAATAGAACTGATGTTGTGTTTGATCCTCCTACCGTATGGTTTACATATATTGGTGTGAGAACTTCGCCAGAAGAATCTTTCCAAGTAATTGTGTACGAGTTTAATGGAGATTTGCTAACTGCTTTTTTAATATCTAGTTCTGAGACTACAACTGAAGAAGAGTTTGCGAGTGTATCAAAGGTTTTGAATGTTGCCTGATCCATATATTCAAATACCGGGTCTGGAGTCTTACCTGAAACTGATATACCTATTAAGTTAGTAGTTTGTGTACTTGTACTTGTAAGTGATACTTGGGCAGCTCCAGAAATTGAGATGTCAGCAAATACTGACAGTCCAAGAGTTAATGATAAAATTGATAAAGTTTTCCTGATTATCATGTAAATAATTATAGTTCAAAAAAAGATACTTATGGTAGGAGTTATTTGGTATTTAAAATTATAATCACAGAATGAATAACAATTTCATGACCATTTTTATCTAATCTTTTTAAGTTGATATTAATAATTGGCAATTATTATTTAAAGAATAGACTGCATGGGGCAACAAAGCGACACTATCAACCAACAAGCTAAAAACCCTCAACCCTAGCTGCATAGATAAGGGTAGGTTTAAAGAGTTGTGGCATCAGTACAAACTGCGTGAATTACCGCTTTAGCTAAAACTAAAGATACTCTTAAGACTAACACGCTAGATATCGAAGTGTATATTGAACTACATCGGCTTGTATTAAGGTGCTATATAACTAACTGAATTTTAACTAAAAACTTAATACTAAGATTACTTTCATCTGCCAAATTATAAGCATCAGACTTAACTCTAGAAAACTTTTCAGAAAGTCTAATTTTAGTATGCGTGTGGTAAAGCTGACAACTAGGTTATAGATTAAATATAGGTGCCACTGCAAAAGACTGAGATGTAAATAAAATACCAATTGTTAATAAAATGTTCTTATTCATACTATAGACCATCTACTGATCTAGGCTTGCCAATTATAAGCTCACCACCTCCATCTTCCTGCATAACTCCGATATATTTCAATGTGCCACCATCGTTATTCCAAAGAAAATATGCACCCACATGTTCGGTCTCTCCACTACGATCAGAGGCATATTTTATATATTCAATATTTAAAGTTTCATCACCCTCTTTCAAGGTTAGCGGCAATCCCG
>Ga0233434_1003755_pt1 | contig 12109 bp, 5 predicted proteins | sample SI_122_August201_4_FD_182738 | JGI IMG/M metagenome (GOLD analysis project Ga0233434, IMG submission 182738) | Seawater microbial communities from Saanich Inlet, British Columbia, Canada - SI_122_August2016_120_MG | ecosystem: Environmental > Aquatic > Marine > Inlet | place: Canada: British... | reverse complement strand
CAATATGAGTGTGACTGACAAATACATGCGAAACCTTGAGAAGGGCTCCATTCGACAAGGCAGACAAATCCCCTAGGTCAAACAACAGCGCCCGCTTTTGCAGAAGAAATTGCACCAGCAGTCCAGGATCTCCGAACGGATCATTGATCAATGCTGGTTGGATTCCCGATTTCATTCCTTCCCTACCTCCTCACCGGTTTTATCGAAACGCAGAAAGGCCTGGATAAAGGGTTGCAGATCTCCATCCAGCACCGCATCCACATTGCCCGCTTCCACACCCGTCCTCAAATCTTTGACCAACTGGTATGGGTGGAGAACGTAGGAACGAATCTGACTGCCCCACTCGATCTTCTTTTTTTGTTTTTCCATTTCCTTTTTTTCCTCGCCCATTTTTTCCTGTTCCAACTCATAAAGGCGAGCTTTCATGACTTTGAGAGCCGAGGCTTTATTTTTATGTTGTGACCGTTCATTTTGGCATTGGACCACAATGCCTGACGGGACATGCGTCAATCGAACCGCCGAATCCGTGGTGTTCACCCCCTGCCCTCCCGGCCCTGAGGCGCGATAGACATCTGTCTTCAAGTCCTCTTCCTTGATCTCAACATCAATCTCATCGTCAATTTCAGGATAAACAAAAACCGAAGCAAACGATGTGTGGCGTCTTTTGTTCGAATCGTAAGGAGAAATACGCACTAGTCTATGTACTCCAATTTCCGCTTTTAAATATCCATAGGTATAGTCGCCGGTAAATAAAACCGTCGCGCTTTTTATTCCTGCTTCTTCGCCATACTGAGTATCGAGGACTTCCGTCTTATAACCATTACGGTCACCCCAGCGCAGGTACATGCGCAACAACATTTCCGCCCAGTCCTGAGACTCTGTACCCCCTGCCCCGGAATTTATGGCCACGAAAGCGTTATTGAAATCCGTTTGCCCCGAAAGCATTGCTTTCAATTCTGCGTTGGCTACCTGTTCGCTAAGCTGGGTTAAAGAGGTCCTGATCTCCTCATCCATAGAAGGGTCTTCCTCTTCGGCAGAAAGCTCCAACATAGCCTCCAGATCTTCTCTCTCTTTTTCCAGGTTTTTCCAGATTTCTATCGAACGTTGCAGGCCGGACCTTTTTTGCAGAACTTTTTGGGCGGACTCGTTATCATCCCAGAATCCGGGCAGAGTAGTTTCCGCATCCAGAGACTCGACAGACTTGATATTCTGATCAACGTCAAAGTAACCTCCTGAGAAGCCCAACCCTGTTCTCTATATCTTTGAAAGTTTTTGCTAAATCTTCTTGCATTTAAATCTCCCTATTCATTGACGTTGCCGTTATTCTCCTCAATCTCACCGCCAAAAGCAAGCTGGGCTGATGCCCTCCAGATTGAAATTGAAAGGTTGATCCCCAAGGCCCTGTTCTCTATACTCAAAAGAGGCCGACTCTATCAGGACTTCGGCTCCAGTCTGGGCTAAAGAAACCCTGAAAATCAGCCGATCAATAGAAGACCGATGGAATACCATCATCTCAAATCAAACCGGGTTTTTCATCGCTAATATCCCGGGAGAAATCCCTGCACCTAAATCATCATGGACCTGCTGACCCCAACATTTTTATTGATCATTTCTCTATCCGCGATCTTATTTCGCAGGTCTTTCCAAAATTTTCCTCTGGATGATGATTTTGCCATCTACACTTATCGAGCGCGTTTTGCGTCACAGGGGTTCCAGTGGAAGAAAGATCTGCAACTCATCGGCATCCCCATGTGGAGAATGCTCTTGCAGGACAAGCTCTATGGCTCTCTCGAGGGTGGTGTTCAGCGCATTCGCCACTTACAGACGACCTTTCATGTTGCCGCTTCGCTGGCTGTCTATGGAGCCTTATGGAGCTTCACCCATAATCCCTGGGCCTGTTTCAGCGGAGCTTTGCTTTATTCCTTTTACGGCACTTCTCCCGATCTGACTGCAGGCTCTTTTAATTTTGAACAATTTTATATTCCATTCATATTTTCCGGACTAGGGTTCTTGCAAGCAGGCCCCGAGTGGGTGATCGCCGCAGGACTTTGTTTTGGCCTCGCCGCCATAGGGAAATTCACCACCTCCCTTTTTGCCGGAGCCCTCACACCTCTTGTCTGGTATGAGTTCGGTGGACTCGCCTCGGTCCAGTTTGCCGTGTTTGCTGCTGCAGTGGTGGCTCTTTCCAATCTGATTGAATGGAAGATGGGATATTGGGACACTCAATCACGCAAGCAATTAAAAACCCGAATGGCCACTACCCTCAGGCTGACCCGAACCAAGAGCATGCATTTTAGTGTTTTGTTTGAAGTCGGAAAACTCTTCAAACAGGCTCTTCCTATTTGGCTGGGTCTCATCCCTCTCACATTGTATTGCATTCAGAATCAAAACATCTGGTTGGCCGTTTTTTCCCTGACCCTGCTTAGCATGATCGTTTTCCAGCGAGCCTTTTCCAGATACCACTATCTGCCATTATTTTGCCTGCTTTCATTAGGCTGTGGTTTGGGGGTGGAAGCCATGTTGACTATGGAGCCTTCACTTTCAGGAATTATTCTGGTCGGTTTCGCAGCGTTACTGGTTTGGAATTTAAAAACCATGGCCTTTTATTATCTTCGCCCAACAGATCCTGAAACCCTGATCCATTACGAAAAATTTGATCAGTATTTATACTTGCCTCGACTTGGGAAAATTCTCAAACGCCTGATGCGGATGCGTGGTGAAAGCGACGAAAGAATTTTTGTCTGGGGAACATTTTCACAGCTTTATCATTTGACGGGTTCACCTGCCTCCGACAACTTCCTGCATCACACCATAGGCCCTTGGGATACCCCGGATCTGGAAGGTTTTTATGATAGTTTCGTGGGCGGACTTTTGCACCACAAACCCCGCTACCTGATCAAAAGCTTTACGGATCTCGATGTCGAGCGCCTGGAAGAAATCACCGGCCTGCGCTACAAACTGTTAAAAGTTGTGCTGGCCCGATTCCCGGTTTACCGCTTAGAATCTGCAGAACCTCGGCCGGAAAATTTGCTCACCCAGAACTGGCAGGAAAAAATGCGCCAACTGGAATCTCTCACACAAACAGACTGGCATGCCCCAGGTTTTGACCGCTCAGATGCAGAAAGAGGACAACCTGCACTCGCCCTCAGGGAATGTAAAAAACTCGTTAAACTGAACAAACAAGAAGTAGAAGGTTATGATTATATGGGAGACATTTATACTTCCATGGAGCTCACCGAGCAGGCAGAAAATGCATTCGAAAACGTTCTGAAATATGCCCCCCATTGGCCTAATACCCGTTTGAAACTCTGCAACCAGAAAATCAAGCTGAACAAGCTGGATGAGGCTTTGACTCTGATAAATGAAGAGAGAAAACTCTTCGGCGATAACCCCGAAGTCAGTTTTTCGCAAGGTTTGTTGCAAAAACACAAAAAGAATTATGTGCAGGCCCTGGAAGAGTTCGAAAAAGTCCGCCGCCAAGAACCTGACCGACACGACAGCTGGAAGTTTTCCAGTGAGTGCATGTTAAATTTAGACGACCGGGATGGCCTTAAAAAGCTATACGCAGAAGCTTGCGATGTGGAAAACAGAAAAGACCGTGCATGGATACATACTGTGATCATAAAAGATCTTGCCAGGCTGGATTCCGATCTCAGTCCCGAGCACGAAACACTCAAACTTTATCTGCAAAAAGATCCTGAAAATGAAATCATGCGCTATGCAACCGCCTCTGCATTGGAGAAATCCGGGGATCGGCAAGGTGCTTATAAAACTTTTGAAGGCGTGGCAACATCGAGCCAAAACTATACTCACATACAAGCCAATGCCTGGTTCAGAATGGCTTTATTAGCTCCCCCAGACCGACAAGCCCAACTTTTACTACAATGTCTTAAGCAGCAGCCTTACCATCAAGGAGCAAAAGATTTAATGGGAAATATAACCAAAACAGCAGAAGTTATAAGGCCCGCACTTCAGGAGTCAGGAGAAAATACCGAAAAGGTGGAGGCGAACCCTAATTTCAAGAAAGGTTATCCCTTGAAAGTCAGCATTGTAGTCCCCAATTGGAATGGAATGAAGTTTGTTGGCATGTGCCTCGACTCTCTTGCTCAGCTTGATTTCGATGGCCATGAAGTTATTGTGGTCGATAATGGCTCGATTGATGGCTCACGCGAAATGATCGAGGAACAATACCCCTGGGTGAGACTGTTGAAAATGCCCGACAATATGGGGTTTGCCATTGCCTGCAATGAAGGAATCAAAGCCTCCAACGCAGAATATATTGTACTGCTCAATAATGATATCGAAGTGACCCCCGACTGGCTGAAGGAACTTTATGAAGGCATGCAACGCCACCCCGAATGCGGAATGGGCACCACAAAAATGATGTTTCTGGACAACCGTGATGTTTTTTACAATACGGGCGACCTGTTTCATAGCTGGTCTTCAGGCGGCGGCAGAGGACAAGGGGAGAAAGACACCGGCCAATATGAAGAGGAAGATTATGTTTTTGGAGCCTGCGCTGGAGCCGGAATTTATCGGCGCGAATTCTTCAATCAAGTAGGGCTTTTCGATGAAGATTTCTTTATCTTTGCAGAAGATGTCGATATCAATATGCGCGGGCAATTAAAGGGACTCAAAGCCGTTTACCTGCCAAAGGCCAAGGTTTTTCATATAGGTACTGCCACAGTAGGCTTGTATAGCGACCGCTATGTTTATCTCTGTAAACGTAACGACATCTGGGTCTTCATCAAAAACTATTCCCTCAGTCTGTATTTCAAATATCTGTTTTCCATATGGAAGCATCAATTTGCAGATATTAAATACTTCACCTATCGCGGGCAGGGGCAAGTACTTTTAAAAAGCAAATGGGATGCGTTAAAAATGTTGCCGCAAATGCTGATTCGACGTTGCATGATTCAGGCAAAACGTTCAGTTCCAGATGAACACATCGAAAAACTTATTATCACTGATTAAAGGGATACTTTTTAGACTATAATTGCATTGCAAATAACAAGCTTGCAGAAAAACCTGCTCTCACCCAACTGTCAATATTCTTATTGAAAGTTTATGAAAAAATCGATCCTCTTGTTCAATACTAGACCCGATCCCTATTACAATCCCATCGATATTCCTATTCCCTTGATTTGCGTATCCAGATTTCTTGATACTGATATACCAAACCTTATTTTCTCCATTGGGGGGTCAAACCCACAAAACCCAAAAACAGCAGAAGTTATGAAACTCGCTCTTTAGAAGTCCGAAGAAAAGACCGAAACGTAAGAAATGGTTCAGAACACCCTATTATTAATCCTATGAAAGGCCTAAACCATGGAGTTTGAACAACGTGATTGGCCCAATCTGCAAAACAAAGTCCTCAGCGCAATTTTGGTGGACGATCTGAAGGAAGCCAAAAGGTTATTGAATCAGGATGATGGAGCATTGAGTGGTATTTCTGAACTACTGGGAAAAGTGATCGACAAACCCGCTCCCTTGAAAAGCCTTACCGCCCAACCCCCAAAGGAAATACATACGGCTGTCTCTTATACATGTGGCATCGGGTGCAAAATGTGCGGTTCTGGATTTCACAATAAAACCTCTCTTTTTGAAGACTACAAGCAACTGTCTCCCGAACAGTTTGATGAAGTTCTTCCTTGGATTGATTCCGCAGGTCTTGTGGTGTACGTGGGCCAGGGTGAAACTCTCGACAATCCTCATATTTATGATTTCGTTAAAAAATCTGCGGGCAAACAATCTGCCCTCACAACTAGCGGGGTTCCCCTGACTCGTGAAAAACTAAAACGTCTCATCCAATCCAGCCTCCAGACCATTAACTTTTCGTTCGATGGCCTCACTGCCGCCGGACACGGAAGCGGGAACGAAAAATATAGCCAAACGATCTGGGAAAGAATCGACATGGTCCAGGCGATGAAAGAGGAGCTCAAGTCTGAAACTCCACATGTCATGATCACAATGGTCCTCAACAAGGAAAACGTGGGTCAGATGGAGGAAATGGTCGACACAGCTAAGGCGAAGGGAATATTTCTGCTGCAACTGGATGTCATGGTGCCCCATAACCCCGAACTGTATGAGCAATCGATTTTCACCGACTTCAAGTATTATCAAAAGAAGATCAACGAGGAGATTAAAAAAGGTAACGAGAAAGGCCTCTGGGTCCGCATCGGTGACGATGTTGAGATCAAGGATTCTCAACCTTGCCATTTTATCGACAAAATGCTGATTTTCAATTTAGATCGATATCTTCCCTCTGTTTGTTGTGGGCCCATTACCATGCCTCTTAAAATCCAGGGCTATACAACGGATACCTACTGGAATTCGTTTCCCTTCCGGTACTTTCGGTATATGCACGGCACCGGAGAGTCGGAAACTCTTCCCGTCGCCTGCGACACCTGTTGGGCTATGAACCCTTTGAAATTTGCGGAAAAAATGCAACCCAATAATAGTGACTTCAAAGCTCGCCCACTTTATCTGGAGGCCGCTGAATTAAAGAATAATAACCAGTGGAATCAAGCCGAAAAGAATTATAAAACCATCATACAAAATAGCGATAACCCGGTGTGGCAAGGCAAAGCATATTTCCATTTAGCTGAAAGGGAAATACAGGAAAAAAACTATCCCAAAGCTTATTTCATGTTTAAGGAAACGGTCAAAAGTTACTTCGGCCACCAACTCGCATTCACTTATCTATATTTATTGATGATGCTTTTGGAGAAAAATCAGGATGAGATATCTCAAAAGCATGCCGAGACAGCTTTAGAACATGCATAACAGCAAGGGGATCCTACTCAATGGACCATAAGGCAACTAACTGGCCTGACATTCGAGGCCAGGCTCTGAGAGCTATTTTACTAGATGATCTGGATAAGGCCAGAGAACTGCTAAAAGAGGGTGATGAGGAGCTGAGTCTGATTCGTGATCTCTTAACTAAAGTAGATAGCAAATCCCCACCCTTAAAACATCTGACCGCACCTCTTCCCAGAGATATACTCATCGCTGTTTCCTATACCTGCGGCATTGGTTGCCAAATGTGCAGCTCCGGGTTTGCCGAACAAACTTCGATATTTGACGATTATAAATACCTTTCTCCCGAACAGTTTGATGAAGTTCTCCCATGGATAGATAATGCCAACCTGGTTGTATATGTAGGAACCGGTGAAACTCTCGACAGTCCGCACATTTACGATTTCGTCAAAAAAACTAAAGGAAAACCCACCACCCTCACAACAAGCGGAGTCCCTTTAACCAAAGAAAAAGTAAAACGCCTGATTGACTCAAATCTAAAAACCATTTGTTTGTCATTTGACGGCATAACCAGCGCAGGACATGGAAGTGGTAGTGAAAAGTACAGCAAAACTATTTTAAATAGAATAGACATGGTCCAAGCTACAAAAAAAGAACTTGGTTCAAAAACCCCTGATGTCATGATCAACATGGTTTTAAATAATGAAAATGTCGATCAATTGGATGAAATGGTTGACCTAGCAATTTCCAAGAATGTGTCTATGCTCTTGCTGAGCCTGATGACTCCTTTCAACGATGACTTGCTAAAAAAGTCAATTTTCACTGATTTTAAATATTTCCAAAAGAAGATCAATCGAGCTATTAAAAAGGGCAACGAAAAAGGGTTGTTGGTTAGATTTGGCGATGAGGAAGAGATCAAAGAATCTCAACCTTGTCCTTCTGTCGATAGAATGCTCGTGTTCAATGAGGATCACTATCTGCCGTCTGTTTGCTGTGGCCCCATTACGATGCCCATAAAAATCAAAGATGACTCTCCAGACATCTATTGGAATTCTTTTCCTTTTCGGTATTTTAGATACATGCATGACCAGGGCAAATCCGAGTCTCTACCTTCAGCATGCGTTACCTGCTGGGCAATGCACCCTCTAAAATTTGCTGAGAAAGTGCTCCACAATGATAACCAATTCGAAGCCTATCCTCTTTATTTGCAAGCCGGGGAGTTGAAAAAAAATAATCAATGGGGACATGCCACAAAAATCTATAATACCATCATCGAAAAAAGTGATGACCCCATCTGGAAAGGAAAGGCTTATTTCCACCTGGCCGAAAGGGAAGTTCGAGAAAAAAACTACTTAAAAGCTTATGAATTGCTCGAGCAAACCGTTAAAAACTATTATGAGCATCAACTGGCCTTCACCTATCTTTATTTGCTAATGATAATCCTTGAGAAAAACCAGCAAGAAGAGCCCCTTTTACAGGAGCATGAGTCATGAACAGCCCGAGCCTACAACAAAATATCGTTCACTCCATTCTGACCGACGATTTAAAAAGGGCGCAGTTCCTGCTGGAGTAAAATCCGAATGAATTGCCTTTGCTCGCCGAGCTGCTTGACCGAGCTCACGATAAAAACCTGCCGTTAAGCACTCTCCAATCAGACGACCCGGATTTCTTGGTCTTCTTTCCCGCATACACCTGCGGGGTGGGTTGCAAAATGTGTTGCACCGGGTTTTCTAGTAGCACTCAGCTTTATGAGACTTATCTACACATGAGTCCGGAACAGTTTGATGCCTGCATGCCGTGGGTGAAAAACTCCAAGTATGTGATTTTCTGCGGACTGGGGGAGACTCTTGAGTCCCCGCACATGATCCACTTTCTGAAAAAAATACAGGACAAGATTTCCATCATTTATACCAGCGGCGTCCCCTTGACCCGTGACAAAATCCGCGAACTCATTCAGGCTGAACTCAAAATCCTCACATTTTCGTTTGATGGCAAAGCGCCTCTGGGACACGGTGCCGGAAACCCGGACTACATTCGAAAATTCTGGCAGAAAATCGATTGGGTGCAACAATTAAAGACAGAAATGAACAGCATCTTCCCGAAAATCACACTCAATATAACCATCAGCCAGGACAATCAGGATGAGTTGAGTGAAATCATCAACACCGCCCAGCAACATGGCATTCAGGAAATCATGATTGACCCGATGACTTCTTTTGACCATCGGAATTTTGAAAAAACCATTTTCGCTGATTTTGAAAATGCCAAAAACAAGATCAATCCTGTTTTGGATCGATGGAATAGCGAAGGGGTCGACGTAACACAAACAGGATTCACCAAATCTTTTGATGACGCAAGTTGCTGTCCTTACCTCGACAACTGGCTGACTCTTATAGGAACAAGCCCTTCTACCGTAAAAGCCGGAGTTTGTGAAGGCCAATTGGAAATCCCAAAATCTGTTCAGAGCTTTGACAATAAAAAAGATTGGAACTCATTTCCTATACGCTATCTACGTTATTTGCATTTTTGTTCTTCGGAACAAAGCAAAAAGCCGATGCAATGTCATTATTGCATTCTCACAAGCCTGAAAAGTTACGGGGACTTATCAATAGCCAGAAACGCTGTTGAAGGGAACGACTATGAAACCGCTCTAAAAGAATATGGACTGGCTTCCAAGTTGAAAGCTGAAATGAAATGGGACGACGCTCGTCGAGGATATTTTAAAGCCTTGGAAAACCACCATGATTTCCCCTTGAAAGGTAAGGCCTATTTTCATTTAGGTGAAATCGAATTAAGTAGAAAAGACTATCCAGAAGCACAGAAATATTTTGAATTAGCAGTGCAATACTTTTATGAGCATGATCTTGCTTTCGCTTACCTTTACTTTCTGCTCATGATATCCCCCCCGTCACAAATACCAGCAAGAAGGGAAAAGTTTGATGCCTCTAAGCTGGTCAGCACTCTTTATGACAAATACCTCGAAATGAATTCCTGAAACAATCACCCCGCATTTGGCAAAAGCTACAATCATTCCTCTTCCTCCATTTAAGCAAACACCTCTGATCCAAGGAAAACAGTTAACTATACTTGTAATGTAGGCTATTGTTATCGGAATCAGATTATGATTTAATGCGAGAAAATTTGGTAGGATTTCCCCGCACCGAACCTCCGCAACTGAGGGTTTGCTCATTCATGACAACTCCCCTGTTTTCCATAAAACTTGAAAGCACCTATCGAGCTGAAGACTCGTCCGACGAAGAACTGTCTCCGCCCTCCGCCTTCTGTTTCACAAGTGAAGGGCACCTTCTTCTTTCAGATGATTTCAACCATCGCGTCCAAATCTATGACTCTCAATCTAACCTATTGCATAACTTCGGCGGCAAGGGAAAGGAGCCAGGTCAATTTCAATACCCCAAAGGTATCGCGGTAGACCCTGACGGAAATATCTATGTCACCGATAGCTGGAACCATCGGGTGCAAAAATTTAATTCGACAGGAATGCATCTTCTATCCTTCGGCTCTTGCGGAGACGGCAAAGGGGAATTGAACGAGCCCTATGACATTCTAGTCGAGCCTTCGGGAAATCTGGTTGTGGTGGAACGCTACAATCATCGGATTCAGTTTTTCGATCCTCAAGGCACATCACTAGGATGGGTGGGAGATCGAGGAACCGTTTTAGAAGAGCAATTAGCGGAACTCCAAGAAACTCCAAAAAATTTACTGGCTCCGCCCTTATTTGAATTACCCACTTCCATTGCTAAAGACAGCCTGGGAAATTATTTCATCACCGATAGCGGCAACCACCGGGTGCGCAAATTCAACCCCCAGTGGCAGGAAATTATTTCGTTCGGAGAAAAAGGATCCGGCCTAGGCCAGTTCGAATATCCCCTTTGCGTGACGATAGCCCCAAATGATCTGCTGTATGTCGCCGATTTGAATAATGAACGTGTGCAGGTGTTTTCTCCATTCGGGCAATATTTATTCGCCATTGACGAAGCAAGTTCCGGGCAGGCTTTCGCAGCTCCCTGCCTGACAGCAATAGATTTAAAAGGTTGTTTGCATGTTGGCTTCACCTTAAGCACGCAGGTTTACAAATATCTTATCCCATTAGTTTCCCAGAATACCCTGACCGAAACCTTAAGCACACTTCCCAACCCGGATCCCGTGCAAATTTTTTACCAGGCTCTTTCTCTGGGACAGGAGAATGACAACTCAAAAGCTCTGGCAGCAATTGAAAAAATTCTTGCCCTTTTAAATGATACCGCATCAGAAAGAATATCCTCTTCCAGCAATCTGGAAATAGATGCCGCGCTTGAACTCAGTCACCTGTCAAAAAAAGGTGCAACAATCACCGATGCCACCCTTGACCTAGCCTGCCATAGGGCTGAAAAAAAGTTAAAGGAAACCCGGAATAATTCATTAAAGAGTTTTATATCCTGGCAGGAAGCGGCAACAAAATACACTGATCTTTTGATTGAAGAACAGAAGAGAATTTTAAAAGACCCGGATGGAACTCGTGATTTCAACCTCGACCTTCATATCTCCGAACAGGAAGAAAAAAAGATCTACCGCCAGAGCCGGAACGATACCTATGCCCACCGAAAAACCATTCGGCAATTTTCCCACTTCCTCTTTAATTTAATTGAAAGCCCAATACCCGAATCCCAATTAAAACTATTGAGCACAATTTTAATTAAGCATATTGGAGAAACACTGAGCCTGGCGGAGGAATATTTCGGAAAAAAAGAGAAGAGTGAGGAAGCCATGGTTCAGATACTGGGCGAATCTCAGGGAGAAAAAGACAAGCTATCTGCTTTTCTCTCTCGATATCATCCCAATGGCAGACTCATGGATCTGCAACAACATTTGCAGTTTGAACTACGGTCTCACTGGTTCAACCTGAGGACCCTTGCGTGCAATACCAAAATAAATATCAGCGTCGAAAACTTCGCCGGCAAAGCAGTTGGAGACTCTACTGCCTTTGAAGACATCATGAAAATCTTGATCGGATTTCATGAAGACTGGCTTGCATACCCCCCTCTGGAGCAGCAATTTCTTAACATTCTGGACACTTTACTAAGAATACCTGCGTTCAACGAAACTACAATAAAAACTGACCTCACACAGGCGGACTTCACACCCATTGCTTATGACTCCGAGAAATTGGATTCTATAGGAGCCCTGAAAGTTCTTGCAGCAGAAGGCGCACCTTTAAAAAGAAAAAATGAGACATTGATTTGGGGGCAGGACGAATTCCAATTCCCTGGGTTTCAGGAGAATAAAGAAGAGCTCGCTCAGTGCGCTTTAAAGTTGTTGGAAAATCAAGTCACCTATCAAGAAAAGAACCAGA
>Ga0233434_1003750_pt1 | contig 12122 bp, 17 predicted proteins | sample SI_122_August201_4_FD_182738 | JGI IMG/M metagenome (GOLD analysis project Ga0233434, IMG submission 182738) | Seawater microbial communities from Saanich Inlet, British Columbia, Canada - SI_122_August2016_120_MG | ecosystem: Environmental > Aquatic > Marine > Inlet | place: Canada: British... | reverse complement strand
AAAAAGCAGAAATTGTAATCAAAGAAGCAGAAAAAGAATCAAAACATTTACGAGATTCTATGTATAGGTAGAATTTTCAAACTATGTTTATTCTAGTACAAACAAATCATTAATCAAAGATGGAGCAGTTACTTGAATTTTCAGTGTTAGTAATTGTAATTTCAGCATCAGGAGTAATGGCACCAGGCCCACTATTTGCTGCAAACATTGCACATGGACTCAAAGACGGAGCAAAATCGGGTATCAAGATAGCAATTGGACATACAATAGTAGAGTTACCACTAGTAATTCTATTAGGGATAGGAGTATTTTCTCTTGAATTATTTCCAGAATTTAGAACGGTAATTTCAATTTTAGGCGCAATTACACTTTTTGTGTTTGCAGCAATTCAAATTAAAACAATTTTTAGAAACAAAAAATCCACAACTAATCTAAAACAAAGACCATTAGTTTCTGGGATTTTACTTAGTGCACTAAATCCATTTTTTATAATTTGGTGGTTAACAATTGGGTTCAAGTTAATTTCAGATGCAATGCTAATTTGGGCATTTTCAGGCATACTAATCTTGTTTGCATTACATATCTGGATGGATTTTGCATGGCTTGGTGCAATATCATATCTTGCATCAAAAAGTGCAAAAATTTTATCAAATAAAAATTATAAAATTATTATGATTGGTCTAAGTATAATACTGGTTTATTTTGGAATTACATTTTTAGAAGATGTATTGTATTAACCACAATCCAATATTTCTATTTGAGGTTCACATTCATCATTGAAAAAATCAATTTTCTCAACTATTATTTCACATGATTCAGGATCTAATAATTTTTCATAAGATGCAATCTCTGTTAGAATAGTCATGTGTTGTAAACCACAAAAATTACCCGTAGTAGTAATCAAAACTATAACAACTAAAATTCCAATAACGATTAGAACAGGATTTTTGAAATTAATTTTTGGAAATATCAATTTCCATTGTAGAAACATTTCGTTGCTTCCCATCTTGAGAAGTAAGTGAATCAGATGAAATTCTCACATCACTGATTTCATAGCCTACAGAATCCATTCGTTTAAGAATCATTTGAGATACATCAACTGCTTGAGTGATTCTTTTTCCTCTAGCTTTAATTGTTACAACAGGTCTTGTTGAAAGTTGAGTCAAAGTTGCTGAAACATAAGTCATAATTGGTTTTGTACCAACAAAAATTACATCACGTTCTTCTACGGGTTTTGAATCAGTGTTAGAAGATTCAGGTGTTGGTTCAGGTGTTGGTTCAGGTGTTGGTTCAGGTGTTGGTTCAGGTGTTGGTTCAGGTGTTGGTTCAGGTGTTGGTTCAGGTGTTGGTTCAGGTGTTGGTTCAGGTGTTGGTTCAGGTGTTGGTTCAGGTTCAGGTTTAGTTCTAGATTCAAAATCAGATAAAATATCTTCTGCGTCGTTTGATTTTTTAGGGTCGCTCAATTTAAAATTCCTTTAATAATCAAACTCTATTTCGCTTTTATTTAATTTTTCAGGTTTTGTGATTTTAGATAATTCTCAAAGAATAATTCAAGATCGTTACTAGTATTACATTTTTTAATTTCTTCAACCAATTTTTCTTCTTCAATTTCATAACAATTTAGAACATCTTGAGAATCTTTGAATCCAATCATTGCCTTATTTTTGAAAATACAGTGATAGAGTTTCTCTCTTTCCATATTTTCAGGTTTGAATTTCACACCATCATCATTTGCAGAAATTGGAGAATCCATAGAAATATCAAAACGTGTAGCTATTTAGATGAATACACAATATTGTAATAATCATTAATTCAAGTAAGGATATTGGAAACAAGAATAGTTTTCCACATTGATTTTGATTATTTTTATGCACAATGTGAAGAAGTAAGATCGCCTGAACTAAAAACAAAACCAGTATGTGTTTGTGTATTTTCAGATAGAGGAGGAGATAGTGGTGCAATAGCTACTGCAAACTATACTGCAAGAAAATATGGGGCAAAATCAGGAATCCCAATAGCATTTGCAAAAAAAAGACTAGAAGAAAGAAATGATGCAGTGTTTCTACCAGTAGACTTTGAATACTATACGGAAATGTCTGAAAGAGCAATGGAGATAATGAAAAAAGATGTAGATGTTTTTGAATATGTGGGAAGAGATGAAGCATATCTTGATGTAACAAAAAGAGTGGAAGGTGATTTTGATAAAGCAAGTCACTTAGCACAACAAATTAAAAATTCCATCAGAGATAAAATAAAACTTAGTTGTTCTGTTGGAATTTCTCAAAACAAACTGATATCAAAAATTGCATCAAACTATCAAAAACCAGATGGATTAACAATTGTAACACCTGAAAAAGTTGATGAATTTTTAGAAAAATTAAAAATTAGAACAATCCCAGGTATCGGAGGGAAAACTGAAAAAATATTTTCAGATATGAAAATAGAAACAATTCAAGAATTAAAAAAGCTAGATGTATTTACATTAAATAATAAATTTGGACGAAAGAGTGGAACATATATTTTCAATGCAGTTAGAGGTATTGATAATGAACCAGTAAAAGAAAAAGAAGGCAGAATTCAATACAGTAAAATCATGACACTAAAAAAAGATTCAAAAGATTATTCATTTCTCTCAGATAACATCAAAGAGTTATGTAAACAAGTACATGATGTAGTTAGAAAAAATAATCAAATGTTCAAATCAGTTGGGATACATTTTGTTCAATCAGACTTAACAAACAAATCAAAATCAAGAATGCTTAGAAACCCAACTGCAGAATTAGAAGAGTTACAAAAAAATGCAGAGCAACTCCTAGTAGAAGCACTAGAAAATCAAGATATTACCATTAGAAGATTAGGAGTAAAGGTTGCAGAATTATCAGAAATTAAAGGGCAAAGCGATATTACAAATTATTTTTAGGTGGAAGGTCTCCATTTGCTTCCTTCTTTTTGAGCCTACGCGTTTCTATTACTATAACAAGTAAAATAAATGCAAACAGCCACGGCAAGAACATTATCTCGCCTGCAATCTTGTGATATTCCTCCCAAGCTACAGGGTCAGTAGTGACTTTGAGAGCATACCAGGATAATGAAAATACTCGAATAAGGTTAACACCAATGGTACCAATAATTCCCAAAATAAAATAGATAGATTTTCTTCCTCTTGGAATATTCATCTTTAGCATAAATGCACCAATCACCAATGAAAAAATGATTATACTGTGAACACCAGCTGATGGCCAAAATACTTGCAAAGCCATAGAACCATGATCACCACGTAAAAACATTACATTATCACGAGCTACTGCAGTTCCAAGTTCTAGTGTAGTAATTATCCAAACATTTGCTTGAACAAAGTACGGAACAACGTATTGTAATGGACCAAGTGTATCATATGGGAAAAATGCATCAAGTGATAAAATTATTGCAGTCCCTGTAAGAAATATTGGTGCTGCAGGTGCAATCCGAATCCATCTCTTACCAAAGAAAACAGTTAGTGCAACTAGAATGAAAATCGCCATTACAATAAAGTCCCACATCCATGTGAATGAAAATATCAATGGAATGTCAATTGACTCACCATATGCAATTATAGAATCCCTCAAGCCATACTCTAATGATATTAAATATCCAATGACAATTAGTGCCATCGGAATTACTGCCAATAATCGTTTTTTAGAAATTACAATTCGAAGACCAATTAGTTCTGCTACTACAAAGATTAATGCAAAAAGATAACCACCACGACCTTCATTCCAACTCCAAGCAATAGAGTCAGGAAATGCGATCATTGCAAAAAGAATTGGACTAGAAATTATTGCAATTCCAAAAATTAAATTCCAATTCTGCATTAAATTAAATCAAAAAATTGGCAAATAAATATCCCAACATTATATAATTTGAAAATTAAAATATCTACAATACAAAGAGGAAAAAGATGCTAATCTTGCGCATCTTCAATTTCATCGGCTTCAGGATCTCTCCTACTGGGCCTAATTGGGATATAGATGACTGTCACAATAATGATTTGAAAGACTTCATGATAGAGTCAAGGGTTGTAATTATTTGCCTAAAGGGTAATTTCTAATGAATCAAACTCAAGAATTGATTTTACATTCAACTTTGAGTGATTTTACAGTAGTAAAATAGGTGATACTCAAAATTGCAATGGCAATTATCCTAATTGGGGTTTCATAATTTGTCAAAAATGCAGTAGCAGTTGCACCAACTGAACCAAATGTAGAGATTACGGCAAATCCAATAGGGCCACAGCTACAAGCCCCTGCAGCAGCACCAATTATAGAACCAAATACACCACCACTCATTTTTTGTTTTGAGCTTTTGAGAATATTTATTCGAAATATGTTCATTGGAAGAACTAGAGCAGATAATGCAGAGATGATTACAATTAGAGCAAATCCAAATTCAGTTCCTGATGGAATATGACTAACAACGTATGGCTCCAAGAAAATATACTCAGACATTATTAACAATCCAATCATCATGATTACAAAAATTGAAGATGAGAGTGCTAGATATTTAGGATTTGAGAATACGAGTTTTATTGTTTGTAGCATCAGAGTAAGGGATCCAAAATTTGTTTAAAAACAGTAAATGGTTGTGCACCACTGATTTGCTGTTGTCCCTCAGAACTTACAATAAAGAATCCAGGAGTTCCTCGCACTCCATGTTCTCTTGCTTGTTGAGTGTTAAATGAAACACGTTTTGAATATTTTCCTGAATCAAGACAACTCTCAAAGAGTTCCATATCAAGCCCCAAACTAAATGCAAATGCCTTTAGTCTTTCAGAGTTTGCCCAACCACTATCAATTTTAGATTCCTGTAAAGTGTAAAGAATATCATGGTATTCCCAATACATTTCTTGATCTTCTGCACAGTATGATGCTTGTGCAGCTTTTGGAGAATCTTTTCCTAAAAATGCCAAGTCAACAAAGATTAGATTTACTTTTCCAGATTCAATGTATTGTTGTTCAAGTGCAGGTTTTGTATTATGAAACCAATTGAAACATTGATGACATTGGTAATCCCCAAATTCAACTATAGTAATTGAAGCATCAGGATTTCCTAAAATCGGAGAACCCATAGCAGTAGAAATTGTACCATGTGTTCTACCCATGTCAAGATTTACGGTTTCAGAAGGAGATGATGATACCGAGGCTACAATTCCAGCAATTATTGCTACAACAACTATGCCTATGATCATTCCTTTTTTATTCATATCAAATTCAGATAAAATGAGTTAAAAAAACTTATTCCAAATTACGAGAGGATTTTCTCTTAAACAAGTTTAGAAATTTTGCAATCACAGTGTCAATTGGGCATTCTTCACATGCAACACCAGATGAGTGTCTATCAAAATGTGCATCAAATTTATCCCTTGATTCAAAAATCAGATCACATCTTTCACAATAAACTTTGGTAACTTTATTTTTTAAAGAATCAGTCACAACTAATTTGGGCAATTATTGTTTATAAAGATCCTGTTGAAAATCATAAAATACAAATCACAAATAATGAATTCTCATATGAGTGGTTAATTCAACTTGATACTTTGTAACAAATCCACAATGAGTACAGGAGAACATTTCTTGTTGAGGCGGTGGAGCGTCGCGTTCAATTATTTTTCCAGAAATAGATGTAATGCTAATAACATCATTATTACAAATTACTGCAAAATTATTATTCTCACCAATGGAATCAAGAAAATCTTTAATTGATGTAATCACAATATTTGCATCAAGTATTTCATCATCATCAAATTTTGAGAGCATGAATTGATGGTGTTTTAATGTAGGAATTGCAGATACTGAATCCGATACAAACACCAATAATTCATTTTTTATCGATAAAACATCTGTACAATCAACTGTAAGCATAAAATTTCAAGGTAGAATCAATATTTTAGTTTAACAGTGCTTTGAAAATGATTATTATTGTTTAATATTCTACATTTCAGTATATGAAGGACTCAGAAACGTTTGGAGTTGAAAAAGATCATGGAGAAGAAGTAGTGGCATGGCTAAATGAGAAAGCGAAATCTCAAAAAATGAAGCTTGAAGCAAGGTTATACGGACATATCATTACAACAAAGAATTTTGGAGAATTTGAAATGTTTTCATGGGTTGGAGATGTACAAAATGCAAGAAAATTAATCATCAAAGCAAGTAAAAGATTCAAAGTCAAAGTGATAGAGGGAGGATATAGGCCAGAAGAGAAATTATTTAAAATGAAAAAATTCGATTATGCAAAAGTAAAGAAAGGGGAGAAAACAATCGGCCAAATAGAATTTGCAGTGGCAAGATATGGAAATAAACAATGGGAAATTCAAAATGAAGAACGCCACTAGTGTTACATTATCAAAGAGGAAATCAACATGAACAAAGTTGGGATTATAGGATTAGGGATTCTAGGAAGTGCAGTAGCTGAGCATTTGTATGACTCAGGTTTTCAAGTATCAGCATACAATAGAACAAAAGAAAAAACAACAAGTCTAAAAAATAAAGGAATCAAAATTTTTACATCTCCAAAAGATGTTGCAATAAATTCTGAACTTGTGATAATTGTAGTAAAGAATGCAGATGCAGTTAAAGAAATTTCATTTCAAAAAGATGGAATCATCCAAGGAAAACATGAAAAATTAATTATTGCAGATATGAGCACAATTGATCCCACTGAATCAAAAAATATTTCAAAAGAATTCAAAAGTAATGGAATCAACAAATTAGACATTCCAGTTATGGGAGGACCAAATGTTGCAATTACAGGGGATTTAGTAATGATGGTATCAGGTGATAAAAATAGTTATGAGGATTGTAAGAATATCTTTGAAAAAATTGCAAACAAGGTATTTTTCTTAGGAGAAGATGGAATTGCACATTCAGTAAAACTAGCCATGAATCTACAAATTACTATGCTTGCCTTAGCATTATCAGAAGGAATTACTCTACTCAAAAAATCAAATGTAGACCCAAAAATATTTCTAGAAATTTTAAACTCTACGTATTTTAAAACGGGGATGAGTGAAAAAAAGGCCTATAAAATGATTGAAGGAAAATATGATGCAACTTTTACTCTTGCCAATTTGAAAAAAGACATCAGTACCATGACAAATACTGCAAAAGATTTAGGAATAGAATTACCTATGATTAGTAAAGCAGAACAAGTTTATGAAAATGCAGTCAATGAGGGATTAGGAGATATTGATTATACAGGGATTATTGAATATATTAAAAAAATTAATGAAACAAAATAAAATCAAATTTACGAATGAAATTCAACAAAAATTCTATAAATGATGTTAATTAAATAAGAATATGAGATTAAATGATAAAGTGGCAATTGTCACTGGCGCATCAAGTGATATTGGAAAAGGTGTTGTAAAGAGATTCACAGAGGAGGGCGCCAAAGTTATCATGATTGCAAGAAACTTGGACGGCTTAGAAAAAGCTAGAAAGGAAATAGGTAATGAAGAATCCACGGCATCAGTTACATGTGATTTGACTGATGAGTCACAAACACAACAAGCAGTTAGTCAGATAATGGACACATATGGTAAAATCGATATTTTAGTAAATAATGCAGGTGCGATTAATGATCCTGTACATTTTCACAAAATGCAAGATTCAGAAATAAAAAAACTCATCGACATCAACTTGTTAGGAGTATTTCACATGACAAAAGCAGTACTTACAAAAATGTCAGAGGTAAAAAATGGAGCAATTGTAAATGTTGGTTCAATATCAAGTGAAAGAGCAATTCCAAGAGTACATCTTGCAGTTTATTCATCTACAAAAGCTGCAATTTCCATGTTTACAAAATCACTAGCAGTAGAATATGCAAGAAAAAATGTCAGATGTAATTGTGTTAATCCAGGAATTATTAATTCAGGAATGATTAAACCATATCTTGATGATCCTCAAGCAAGGAAAGTTCTAGAAGAAAGATTACCACTTGCAAGAATTGGGGAACCAGAAGATGTTGCAAATGCAGTGTTGTTCTTAGCTTCTGATGAGGCAAATTGGATTACAGGAACAATACTAAATGTCGATGGCGGCAAAACAGCATCAGAAGGATAATAATTTTAGAATATTATAAAATAGTTAGATCGTTTGATTTTTTCTCTTCAAAAATGTTCGATAGCTAAATCCAGAAACTATCATAATAATTCCAGTGACAACTGACCACATTAGTAATGATGCAATTTCTGATTCATCCACAAATAGTTGTGAATTTTTGAGCATCTAAAGTTTGGGTTTAATGTGAATCTTAAACGACATTATAATTTTGAAACATCTAAATAGATTATTCGGGTAAACGTGATGAATCTTTTCCATAGTCATTACTAATAGTATGAAGATCTGAGCTTTATACTTTTCCATATAGCCTCATTTCTGTTCTTTAGTGATTTTTTCATAAAGTTCCACAGATTTGTCCACACAATAATCAAAAGTATATTCACGAAGATAGGAACAATTCAAGCGTCAACTAGATTAACATGGAAAAAAGTTAGATTTTAAAAGATATTCTAGATACAAATTTAGAATTTCTTTCTAATTCCAACAATTACAATAGCTGGAACTCCAAGATACATTCCAATGTTTAGCATAATTACTGAAATTCCAATTCCCAATACTTCAGATTCCGAATTTGCATTCTCCATTAGGGATAGTGAGGAAATCATTGGAGCGATTGCAAGTTTTACCATTTCTTTGAAGTATGGATTTTCACGTTCCATATCTGCAATGGTTGGACTGAAAGAATAGTAAATGTCATTGAATGTTACCATGAATTGTGTACCTGATTCAGTTTGTAACAATTGATTGTCCCTTAACTCTCGGAGTTGTTGAACTTGTTGTGACATCTCAGAACCGTATGTTGCAGTTGCAATTAGACAACCTCCACCATTAGATGATTTTTCTTCACTTTGTATTATTTCACAAATACCATTCACTGATTCAGTTCCAGGTCCACAGTTTACTTCTTGTTCCATTATTGGTTCTGGAGTGTATCCTGGTTCTGGGACATATTCTGGTTCGTTAGTTTGTTCAGCAATCGGTTCCGATAACCCTACTGCTTCATAAATTGAAATGTATTGTGGATAATTTTCATCAAACCACTCCTTGTATGTTGGCTCATTGTTGTATCTATCAATGTAGTGTTGTGGATCTTTTGTTGTATCAACAAATGGTGCTATTACTGTTGATTCCAAAGAGGTTTTAATCATTGGAATGTTTGATATATTTTCAGTTATTGTTGTGCTAATTTCAGTACAATGAACTTTGATTGAACCGCAATCCCATCTATCGCCACTTATAAGATAAAACTCAAAAGGGTACGAATCACTGTCATCCAAAAGTTGAAAACAGAAAGTTATATTTTTTGAAGAACCTGCAGGAATTGAAGGATAATTTATTTCACCATATCTTTCTAGAATTTTTTTTTCCAATTCTGTTTGAGGTTCAATATCACAAATCTCTTCAGATATTCCATAGTCTTCAAAAGATCTAATTTCTGATTTGTAAGCATGTCCAGGAATTACTGGATAATTTGGATGATCAGGATCTTGAATTTGAATCCATTCAGTTTCAATCCATGCTTCCATATAAGCAGTATCGATATTAAAATTATTTTTTATTTCCATCTTCACTATCAAGACATTCTTAGGAGTTGTTTCTACAAATATGACTTCTTGTAGAATTAAATCTAGTTGAGATAAATCCGGATAATTTGGGTCTGTATTATGTGTAGCAAAAACACTTGGAACCATAACTCCAATCATGGCAACTGCTACTATTGCAATGATGAAAACAGGTTTCAATATCACACATAACCACCCATGGTATTTATTTAATTTCATAATTTTTATTCCTAATTTAGATGTCATTCCACCAGCCAACAACAGAATCAACATCCCACATGGTTAGATCATCAATAGTTTTAGCTGTGGTTTCAAGTATACCAAATTTTTCTCCTGTATTTACTGCAAGTGCAACATGATTCACCAGCTTAGGAGTAGTTGGATTTTCTGAATCAAAGTAGACCATCTGAATATTCCAGTTTTTAGCATATTTTGATGATTTGAACATATCAGCCATCAAAATTGTAGTATCTTCACAATCTCCTCCACCTCTAGTTAGTGTTTCAAGGGCATATCTAGGATGTTCACCAATATCCGAAGAATATGTTGTTAATTGAGATACAATATACCAAATCTCATATATGAAATTACTATCACTGGAAGAATTTTCATACACATCATCAATTACGTTGGCAAAACTTGTCTTAACATAATCTGAGAACTCTCCAATTTCTTGTTGTCGTCCATCAGAATACTGAATTGTTTGCGTGGAATAAGTTGTATTTTGTATTTGTGATTCGTATGTTTGAATTGGGAATTCCCAATTATACGAATTACATTTAGAATCAAATATCTTCCATTTGATTTTTCCATTTTCAATTACTGTACTATTTTCATACATTGTTGATTCATCAAAAATTATACAGTCATATTATTTATTGAATGTGGTATTTTTTTAACTTGAAATTATTTCAAGATATATACATCTCATATATGACATAACAAAAGTTAAAAACAATATTTTCTCTATGAGAACTTGCCATAATGAATTTAGAATTGAAACTGCGTGAAAGTGTTTTACATTGTAAAATAATTTGTATCTACAATTAGTTTCAAAATACCATATTCCATGTGTGTACTAGCACGAGTTATTTTTGATACTCAACACTGTGGAAATGTTTTGTATCATCTAAAATTATTCTAGAGATATTTCTGTGTACAAACCCACGATATACCGGACATCTTAGGAAACAAAATCATTGTATATATAACAATAAATCATAATTCGTCAGATTCTTCTCTTTCCTTTTTCATTTGTTCATTGAAAGCAAGAATTTCTTTGATCATTGTCATATCTGTTGTAGATACCATAATCTCCCAATTCTCTTTTACTCGAACATATCCTGAAAGTCTGTGTAATATTCCCTCTTCACTACACATTTTATCCAAATATCTCTTTGAAGTAACTGGAGATATTCCAATAAATTCAGCAGAACTCACAATCAAACGTTTGTAATGAGAATTTTCATCATTTATGATTTTACGATAGATATGCTTTCTATACCTCTGTTCTTTCATTCTATTCACACTCAAGGCAGAAGGAGCTGGTGTTGAACTCACACAGGAGTCGACTGGTCTTTCTTCCATTCTAGGATGTACTACATAATTACACGTTCTGCAAAGTAAGGTGAGATTAGAATCGGCATTATTGTAGTTGTTATTGTCTTTGTGATGTATTACTAATGATCTTTCTGTAGATAATGCCCCACACAAATGACAATATTCCCCACAACTATCAGAAATTTCTTTATATTTTCTTGTTCTATCTCTACCATTCATTCTTGACATCCTCTCACTTTACCTTTAGACCTCTAGCCAAATTTTGAGTATCGTCAATGATGGTTTCTTTTATAAGAAATTCATTTGATTCTTGTTTTCTACACTCTGTGCATAATTCTAGATAATAATCTCCTGTTTCTTTACAGGAATATTCTAGTCTATATTGTGGAGAGTGTGAACAAATGAAAATAGAGTTAGGCATTAGATGCCATCCTCCTTTCTAGTTCTGGTCTAATCAGTTCTAAAATAAATTGCGAGCGATTAGATTTTGTTCTAATATTTTCTATCTTTTGATAGATATTTGTTGGAATGCTAATTCCAATTCTTTTTGTTGTGATCATCTTATCTTAGTAAGATTCAATTTAGTTACTATTCCAGACTCAAAGAAAAAAGGAGCTTTTTTTATAACGAATATTGCATTGTGCAGATAGTTATGACCATCACAAAATCTGAAAGACGAAAACAGATTATAAAATATGTCAAAAATAATCCATTTTGTTCAAGATATTCCATATTTACAAAAGGAGGGATTTCAAAAAGTTCAGCAACCAATGAAATTTTTAATGAATTAGTATCAAAGAAGAAAATTAATGAATGCTTAACTAAAAATAGAAAGTCTCGTTATTACATTGAATCAAAGAATTGGGAATTGGATCTTCACTTAAAGAAATTTGAATGTGAATCT
>Ga0233434_1003747_pt1 | contig 12124 bp, 8 predicted proteins | sample SI_122_August201_4_FD_182738 | JGI IMG/M metagenome (GOLD analysis project Ga0233434, IMG submission 182738) | Seawater microbial communities from Saanich Inlet, British Columbia, Canada - SI_122_August2016_120_MG | ecosystem: Environmental > Aquatic > Marine > Inlet | place: Canada: British... | reverse complement strand
GAAGAAGCTCTCGGATATAGCGTTAATTTTGTACAAGACAATCATTCCAAATCAGCTAAAGGTGTGCTGAGAGGTTTGCATTATCAATTAGCACCAATGGCTCAAGGCAAGCTTGTGCGTGTTACCCAAGGAGAAGTGTTTGATGTAGCAGTTGATATTAGAAAAGATTCACCAACATTCGGAAAGTGGGTGGGCGAGAAGCTATCAGCAGAAAACAAAAAACAATTATGGGTTCCAGAAGGTTTTGCACATGGTTTTTTGACATTATCTGATACTGCTGGGTTTTTGTATAAGGTGACTAATTATTATTCGACAGAGCATGAGCAATGTATTGTTTGGGATGATAAAAATATTGATATTAATTGGCCAATAGAGAAAAAGGTGAAAGTTTCTGAAAAAGACGCTATAGGATCTAATTTTTCATGAAAATCACTATTGCAGGTATCGGCTACGTCGGTCTTTCAAATGCCATGCTCTTGTCTCAAAATCATGAGGTTATTGCCCTTGATATCATCCCTGAGAAGATAGAGCGACTTAATAACAAAATCTCCCCAATCGTTGATGCTGAAATTGAAGATTTCTTAGTCAATAAAGATTTGAATTTCACGGCGACTTTGGATAAAGAGCTTGCTTATAAAGATGCAGATTTTGTCATCATTGCTACACCCACTGATTACGATACTGCCAATAATTACTTTAACACTTCATCAGTTGAGGCCGTTATTCAAGATGTGATCAATATTAATCCTCAAGCTACAATGATCATCAAGTCAACTGTACCAGTTGGCTATACTCAAAGCATTAAGAGTAAGTTTAATATTAGCAATATCATCTTCTCACCAGAGTTTTTGCGAGAAGGTCTTGCTCTGCATGACAATCTCTATCCGTCACGTATTATTGTCGGTGAGAAGTCTGACAGAGCTAAGGTATTTGCAGATCTTTTAGTAGAAGGTGCTATAAAAGAAGATATTGATGTTCTATTTACAGACTCTACTGAAGCGGAAGCGGTAAAGCTTTTTAGTAATACTTACCTTGCCATGAGGGTCTCATACTTTAACGAGTTAGACACTTATGCTGAAACGCATAACTTAAACTCAAAACAAATCATTGAGGGTGTTGGTCTTGATCCAAGAATTGGATCACACTACAACAATCCTTCATTTGGCTATGGTGGCTATTGCCTACCAAAAGACACTAAACAACTTAAAGCTAATTACAAAGATGTGCCTAATGCGTTAATCAGTGCGATTGTTAATGCCAACTCCACCAGAAAAGACTTTGTTGCAGATCAAATTATCAAGAAGTTATCATTATCTGTTAACAGAAAAACTTCAACAGGAGTAATTGGTGTACATAGACTAATCATGAAGTCTGGCTCTAATAACTTTAGATCGTCATCTATTCAAGGCGTTATGAAGCGTATCAAGGCCAAAGGTATTGAAGTAGTTATTTATGAGCCTATTCTTAGTGAGCAAGGTGAAAGTGAGTTCTTTCACTCCAAGGTAATCGATAGTCTAGAAGCGTTTAAACAAGCAAGCGATGTAATTGTTGCTAATAGAATGGTAGACGAGCTTAATAATGTAAAGGATAAGGTTTATACAAGGAGTTTATTTAATGAAAATTAAAGATTTTATACTTCTATCAAGCGGGATAAGAAAATGTATTCAGTAAACCCTATTAAACTAATTAGTAGCTATTGGCACAATAGAAACCTAATAAAGCAATTAGTGAAGAAAGAGATATATGGTAAATTTCAAGAAACCCACTTAGGTTTTTTCTGGGTGGTTTTTGAACCACTTCTTATGCTTGCAGTTTATACCTTTGTGTTTCGAGTTATTTTTAATCGCCAATGGCTCTCTGAAACTGAAACAACTTTAGAGTTTAGCGCTATACTATTTTCAGGATTGTTGTTGTTTAACTTTTTTCGAGAGACCGTAAATAGCGCCCCTCGCCTTATTATTAAAAATACCAACTATGTGAAAAAAGTTGTATTTCCTTTGGAGATACTTCCACTTGTGTCTGTGTTAACAAGTTTATATCATCTATTTATAAGCATGCTTATTTTGATAGTTATTTATATCATTGCTTACGGCCAGCCTAACTTAGCCGTTCTATATACACCATTAATCTTATTGCCTTATATTTTGATAGTATTCGGGGTGAGTTTATTTCTTTCGTCCACAGGCGTATATATACGTGATGTTGCTCAAATAGTGGCTATGATTGTAATGGGGTCGTTATTTCTTAGTGCGATTTTTTACCCTATAGAATCTGTTCCAGAAAAATACCAAATATGGTTTTATTTCAATCCTATTGCATTTACTGTTGATCAATTTAGAAGTGCATTCATGTGGGGAGAGTCGCCAGAGTTGAAGTGGTTTGCAGTTTATTACCCTGTAAGTATTGTTATTAGTTGGCTAGGATTTTTCTGGTTTCAAAAGACTCGAAAAGGATTTTCTGATGTGCTCTGATATAGTGTTGAAAGTTGATAATTTGGGCAAGTGTTTTCAAATTTATAAGAAGCCTCACGATCGTCTCTTACAAAGCTTGTTTCGCGATAAAAAAAAATACTATAAAGAATTCTGGTCGGTCCGTAATGTTTCTTTTAATCTTAAGAGGGGAGAAACCGTTGGAATTGTAGGTAGAAATGGATCAGGAAAAACAACGTTATTACAACTTATTTGCGGAACGCTTTTTTTTACAGAGGGTGCGTGTAATGTTAATGGAAGAGTAGCGGCACTACTTGCTTTGGGCGCAGGCTTTAATCCTGAATATTCCGGCGAAGAAAATATTTATTTATATGCGTCAGTACTAGGGCTTAGCGAACAAGAAATCAAAAAAAAATACAATAGTATTTGCGAATTTGCTGATATCGGTAAATTTATCTCACAACCTGTGAAAAAATATTCAAGTGGCATGTACATGCGATTAGCATTTGCTGTTGCAATACATGTTGAGCCAGATATCTTAATTGTAGACGAAGCATTAGCAGTTGGAGATGAGGCATTCCAGAGAAAATGTTATGCTCGATTGGAAGAACTTAAAAAATCCGGCATGGCTCTTTTATTTGTTTCACATTCAGCCAGTTCTATCATTAACCTGTGTGATCGAGCCTTATTGCTGGAAAAAGGAGAACTATTAGCTTCGGGCAATCCAAAAACAATTATCGCCGCATATCATAAATTATTATTCTCATCTTCAGACAAAGTTGATAGTGTGATTCAAGATATACGCAAAGGATTAGATCTAGATGAGAGCATAGATAACGACAATAATAGAAAAATTGAGCCTACAAAACAGAAATCTTATTTTATTGAGGGCATGCAATCAAAAAGTATCGTTTACTATGAGTCAAAAGGTGCGGAAATAACCGAGCCAAGCATAACAACCTTACAAGGAAAAAGAGTTAATGTTTTATGCAAAGGTGAGAAATATAATTACACCTATAAAGTGGTTTTTAAACAGGATTGTTTCAGAGTTCGCTTTGGCATGTTGATTAAAACCGTAACAGGTATTGAGGTAGGTGGCTCCGCAACATCATCTATACAAAGCCCTATCGAGACAGTACAAAATGGGTCGCAATATAATGTGATTTTTTCTTTTGTGTGCAGACTTAATCCTGGCGTCTATTTTCTTAATGCAGGTGTGAAAGGAGTAGAAGATACAGAAGAAACCTATTTGCATCGTATTCTAGACGCAATCATGATCCGTGTTATGCCAGAAGATGAGCAGCAAAGTACTGGCATTGTAGATCTTGAAGTAAAAACAAAATTAAAAATAACTAACTAATTTTTTAGGATGGAAAATAAATGCAGATAATAGTTTTAGGGATGCATAGATCTGGAACATCGGCTCTTGCAAGATTATTGAACATGATGGGGGCTTATTTCGGATCTGAAGGAATTAGTACGGGTGCCAATAAAGAAAATCCAAAAGGATTTTGGGAACGACGAGACGTAAGGCAGCTCAATGACTTTGTCTTGAACTCAGTAGATTGTGACTGGAATAAAGTTTCTAATTTCGACGTGAATACTCTACCTAAGGCTGTAATTACTGAATTCAAAGAAAAAGCATCAAAAATAGTACTCGAGATGGACTCACATCGTCCCTGGTTGCTTAAAGAGCCAAGATTATGCTTGCTGTTTAATTTGTGGAAAGAATTACTTGAAGTACCTGTTTGCATCCATATTAATAGAAACCCAGTTGAGGTTGCCAACAGTCTTTATACAAGAAATTCAATTCCCACTCATACAGGTATAGCTTTGTGGGAAAAGTACAATTTATCTGCGTTAGAAGCTTCTAATGGATTGTCCAGGTTTGTTGTATCGCATAATAAACTCATGAAAGATCCCGTTTCAGAGGTAAAGTTCATTTACGATCAATTGCTGCACTGTGGCGTTGATAAAATACGCTTACCAACAGAAAAAGAAATAAAATCCTTTATTCGTAAAGAGCTTTACCGTGAGAAAGTAAGTGATAAAGAACTTTCTCAATTTCTAAATACAAATCAAACGAAGCTATATAAAGAATTCACAAGCGGACTTATTTTAAAAAGAAAAAATAACTTTAAATTATCTCAATCAAGTATTTTAACTTTAAAACAATATGAACAGATTGAACATAGAGGAAGTAACTTGACTCAACAACTGAGTCAAAAAGACCAAGACGCCAAGAGTACGTTGGAATCAGCAACTAAAGTAGAATCCGATTTAAAACAGCAGCTAGCACAACAGGAAAAAGAGTTAACCCAACAACTGAGTCAAAAAGACCAAGACGCTAAGACTGCATTAGCAACGGCAACTAAAGTCGAAACAGACTTAAAACAGCAGCTAGCACAACAGGAAAAAGAGTTAACTCAACAACTCAATCAAAAAGACCAAGACGCTAAGACTGCATTAGCAACGGCAACTAAAGTCGAAACAGACTTAAAACAGCAGCTTACCCAACAGGAAAAAGACTTAACTCAACAACTCAATCAAAAAGACCAAGACGCTAAGACTGCATTAGCAACGGCAACTAAAGTCGAAACAGACTTAAAACAGCAGCTTACCCAACAGGAAAAAGACTTAACTCAACAACTCAATCAAAAAGACCAAGACGCTAAGACTGCATTAGCAACGGCAACTAAAGTAGAGGCCGAATTAAAAAAACAACTTGAACAGCAGGTAATGCAATTATCGCTTGTCAAAAAAGGGGTTGCAGGGATAGACCAATATATTGCAAAACAAGATGAAATTATAAATCAACTCTTTAAAGGTGTTGACTCACTTGTTACTTCACGTCGCTGGATATTCGGCAACGCTATTTTCTCACTGAGACATAAGTTATTTTTTAGAAAAGTCCCCAGTATGGCGACTGATTACTTAAAAATGGTACAACATAGATATCAGAGTAGTAAAGTATTAAAAAAACCTATGCATATTCATGTGCTCGAACTAGTAAATGATGAGGTTATAGGTAAATATAATTCACAAAAAACATTGCCCCTAGGCCCAAAAAGTTCGATTCAAGAAGATATAAAATTAGAAAATGTAAAGAATAAGTTAGATATTGTAGTATGTGTACATAATGCTTTAGATGATGTTAAAAATTGCTTAAATTCAATAGTCAATAATACATCCAATAAATATACCCTATATATTATTGATGATGGCTCAAAGCCAGAAACCAATAAATATCTTGATGATTTTAATGCTAAGCATGGAACATCTATTCTATTTCGTAACGAAGAAGCATTAGGTTATACGAAATCTGCAAATATAGGTTTGCATGCGAGTACTGCTGAATATGTGGTTTTGCTAAATAGTGACACAATCGTAACACCTATGTGGGATAGTAAAATAATTGCTTGTGGTGAGAGTAATCCACAAGTTGGGATTATTGGTCCTCTTTCAAATGCTGCAAGTTGGCAGTCAATTCCTGAACGGTATAGTAATGATGGTGATTGGAAGGTAAATGATGTACCGGAAGGTATGGACATTAATTTCCTTGGTAATTTGCTATCAAAAATATCAGAAAAAAAGTATCCAATTGTCCCGCTTATTAATGGCTTCTGTTTTACTATAAAGCGTTCTGTTATAGATAAGGTCGGTTTTTTAGATGAAGAGGCTTTTCCTAGAGGATATGGTGAAGAAAATGATTATTGTTTTAGGGCTGGAGAAAATGGTTTTTTGTTAGCTATAGCTGATGATACTTATGTTTTTCATGCCAAATCAAAAAGTTTTACGCATGAAGGTAGAAAAAAACTGGCCAAACAAGGTGGTGATAAACTTAAAGAGCTTTATGGTAAACAAGCGATAAATGATGCTGTGAGTGTTTTACGAGACTCTGTACCATTGAGTAATATTCGAGAAGCATTAAATTTTTCATTTACCTATGATGAATACAACTCAGTTACAGATTTTGTAAACACAAAAATGAAAGTGTTATTTCTGCTGCCAGTTAGTGGTGGTGGTGGTGGAGTGCATTCTATAGTGCAAGAAACTTTGGGAATGAGATCATTAGGTGTCTATGCGAGAGTAGCTGTGCCTGCTAAACATAAAACAAAGTTTGAGTTAGCATATCCAAATAACTGGGATCAGGTCTTTTACTTCTTCAAAAATGAAGATGATATTAAATTATATGCCAGCAAATTTGATGTGGCAGTTGCTACGATCTTTACATCGGTGCAATTGCTTGAGAAAATCGTACTGTCATCGCCAGATATAATTCCTGCATATTATATACAAGACTATGAACCATGGTTTTGTGATGTAGGTACTGATCTGTATAAAGAAGCGCTGAAATCATATACACGCGTTCCTAATATGAAGTGTTTTGCAAAGACGAATTGGATATGTGAAATAGTTAATGATAAACACGGTATAAAAGTTGATAAAGTTATACCCAGCATTGATAGAGAAGTTTATTACCCATCAGTTTTAGATGAAAAGACATCTGATGTCTTAACCATAAGTGCAATGATACGTCCTAAAACACCTAGGCGTTCACCTGAGCTTACAATGCGGGTCTTAAAACAGATTGGGGATGATTTTGGCGTAAAGGTTAAGATTTTAATTTTTGGCTGTGATAATAATGATCCATTCTTTACAGAGCATAATTGGAATTTTGACTATACAAATTATGGGCACATAACACGTGAGGAAGTGTCTGATATATTGCGGAAGAGTGATATATTTCTAGATCTATCGGAGTATCAGGCATTTGGCCGAACTGGTTTAGAAGCGATGGCATGTGGCTGCGTACCAGTACTTCCTTCAATTGGAGGTGTCTATGAATATGCCATAAATGACATTAATTCATTAATAGTTGATACAAAACCAGATTCAGAATTAAATATCATTCATGCTATAAATGACCTAATAAATAATATATCAAAAGTAGATAAAATGAAAAACAATGGACTTTCAACAGCTAATAATTACAGTATTGAAAGTGCTGCTAAATCAGAAATAGATCTCCTTATATCAATTAAGGAAGTGGGTAATGAAAAATATAATTAATTGGAGTAAAAAGTAATGTTTATAGATGATAAAGAGTTTGATTTTATTGATTTCGGTGCATCCAAAGGAGGATGTATTGAATTTGCAAAAAGAAGTCTTAAGGGGAAAAATGGTTTGGGCGTCGACATTAGCCCTCAGAAAGTATTACAAATGCAAAATTTAGGCTATGAATGTGTAGAGGGTGATATAACCTGCTTAGATAACATTCCAGATAAAAGTGTACGCTTTGTCACTATAAGCCATGTGCTTGAGCATCTGCCTAGCATCTCCCATATTGAAAAAACATTAAAAGAAGCAATTAGAATCTCAACAGACTTTATTTTTATACAAGGCCCATATTTTGATGAAGATGATTACCTAGCAGACCATGGGCTAAAATTCTATTGGTCAGATTGGCATGGGCACACATATCATTTGCGTACAAATGAATTAGATGAAATTATTACAAATAAAATAACAATTAACCAGCATAAAATAATGGCTAGAGTACCAGTAATTGACTCTAGTGACCCCTGCATCCATCCAATCGAATCACCAATTGACCAGCATGATTACAACGAAGATCAACATCCAATAAAAAAGACACTTGGATTCAATCGCCCTATCTATAAAGAATTTGTCTGTTACATGGGGCTACGAAATCTTGATTATTGGGATTCACTTGTTAATGCAAGAAAAGGATGTATTGAAATTTAGAAAAATAACAGATTCTTTCCATGTTCATTCAGAAAAGTGGTCGCGCATCAAACCGTGACATTACTCAAGAACACCATGAGCCAGGGTATATCGTTGACTGGGATATTCTGAGTTCCTGGAAATGATTTTCTGATTATGAATTCACTATCTACTCGACGATGTGACATCATACTTCCTGTTTATAATGGGCTTGTGTATGCAAAAGAATGTATTAATTCAATTGTTAAATATACACCAAAAGATCTGTATCACCTTTATATAATAGATGACTTTAGTGACACTGTAACCGAGCAATATCTTACATCACTTGTAAGTAAGGAGCTTAATATAACGGTTATTCACAATATGAATAATCTAGGATTTTTAAAGTCATGCAACAAAGGCATAGAACAGAGCAATACTGAATATGTCTTGTTAATAAACAGTGATGTTGTTGTTGTCGAGGATTGGTTGGATAGGTTGCTTGTGTGTGCAGATTCCGACGCTAATATAGCTTCTGTTAATCCATTAACTAATCATGCTTCACAAATAAGCATCCCCATTGCATCAGGTGCAAATTTTATTTCGATGGACAGAACTATACGGCGACTATCTCAGAGACAGTACCCTGATGTTGTTACTGGCGTAGGCTTTTGCATGCTACTACGTCGATCGGCACTTGATGATGTTGGCCTGTTTGATGAAATATATGGACATGGTTATTGTGAAGAATCCGATCTCTGCATGCGCCTTACGAAAAAGGGCTATAGAACAGTCGTTGCAGATGATGTTTACGTATTTCATAAAGGGGCAGTCAGCTTTAATAACAGAGATGAACGTTATCTAACTAATCGAAAAATATTTGATTCACGATGGCTCGATATTTATAAAAAACAATATAAGATATTTAAAAAAGAAAATCCTCTAGGCTATATTCGTGACTCAGTTAAAGCACCGCAAGGATGGTCACCGTTGACAGCAATGCGTGAGACCTATCGTAAAATTCGAAATCGATATCAGGCTGGTAATTATCTTGGTGCAGTAAAATCGGCTGTTCGTGGATTATACGAATTACCATTTTGTACTGAAGATATTGTTTCAAGTGAACATATAGATAAATTTACTCAGCCAGAACGTTTGAGAGTCACCTATGTGTTGCATAATCTTACGATAGCGGGTGGTGTTTTATCTGTAGTTCAGCTGGTTAATGAACTTATACTTTTAGGTGTTGAAGCTCGTATCGTTACTTTGTATCAATATCCAGAGATACAACAGTGGAAATTCTATTTTGCCCCTATAGTATTTAAAAATGAAAAAGAACTTATTCAGAATTTTCCTGAATCGGATATCGTTGTAGCTACTCATTGGTCAACTGCATCATGGGTATCCAATATACTTTCGGAAGGCAAAGCAAAGAAGGGGGTCTATTTTCTTCAGGATTATGAAAGTTGGTTTTTCCAAAAATCAGACATTGAATCAAGAGCCGTAGTAAAAGATACTTATGCCATGATTGAGCATAAAATTGTCAAATCATCATGGTTGCAAGAGATGATTCAGAATGATGGATTTCAGAGTAAGAAGATCTGGTTAGGTATGAATTTGGATGTTTTTTATCCCCGCGATGTTATGCGAAGCAATAAACCAGTAATCCTCGCTATGGCAAGACCGAGGACGTCTAGGAGAGGATTCCGTACATTAATTGATGCATTATCAATCGTAAAAACTGAACTGAGTGAAATTGATATTATTTTATTCGGCGATGATTTATCTAACCAAAATATACCTTTTGATTTTATTGATAAAGGTGTTATATCGAATCAAAATCAGCTAGCTGAACTTTATTCTAGTGCTGACATTTTTATTGATGCGTCTGACTTCCAGGGGTTTGGTCGAACAGCGTTAGAAGCAATGGCATGCCATACGGCGTGCATATTGACAAATTTGGGCGGAGTTTCTGAGTATGCTAGGAATGAGAAGAATTGTATACTTGTAGCACCACAGAAGTCTGATGAAATAGCTAAATCTGTAATTAGGCTAATTGAGGACCGAGAATTAATGCGCCAAGTGGCAGATGGTGGTTTGAAAATAGTACAGCAATTCCCACATAAAGAAGAGGCAAAGAAGACTCTTTCTTATTTTTATTCATTATGAAACGTGGTATGATTTACTGATTGTTTTTAGTTAATTAATCCATGGAAAGCAACATCGTTTGGCACAATGCCACAGTATCTCGTGAGCGACGTAATCAACAAAATCAACATAAATCTATGGTACTTTGGTTTACTGGATTATCAGGCTCAGGAAAGTCTACCTTGGCACATTCCGTTGAAGAAAGTCTTTATCAGTTAGGATGCAGAACAATAGTGCTTGATGGAGATAATGTTCGCCATGGATTGTGTTCTGATCTTAGTTTTAGCGATGTTGATAGAAAAGAAAATTTGCGCCGTATTGGAGAGATGTCAAAGTTATTTGTTGAAGGAGGCTTGATAACCTTAACAGCATTTATATCACCATTTATAGATGATAGGAAAAAAGTAAGAAGCTTGTTTCCTCATGGTGATTTTTTAGAGATTTTTGTTGATTGCCCGCTAGAAGTCTGTGAAGGGCGCGATGTGAAGGGGTTATATGACAAGGCACGTCAAGGTGTCATTAAGGACTTTACTGGCATTAACTCTCCATATGAATCTCCGATTAAGCCAGAGTTAACTATTAATACCTCTAGTCAAACACTAGAAGAATCAGTTGAATCGGTACTAAGCTTTCTGTCTGATCGAGGATTGATTCGTGATCAACATTGAAGATATTGTAAATTTATCGCATGATGCGGGCAAGCTTATTCTCGATATTTATCAATCAAATAATTTTGAACAACAATTAAAGTCTGACAGTAGTCCACTGACTAAGGCCGATCTTGCTTCACATAACTTAATTGTAAATAGGTTAAGAGAGTTAACGCCCAATATTCCAATTTTATCTGAAGAGTCTACAAATATTGCCTGGCAAGAGAGAAAAAATTGGCAAGAGTATTGGCTTATTGATCCTTTGGATGGGACAAAAGAATTTATTAAAAAAAATGGTGAATTCACAGTTAATATCGCATTAATTAAAGATAACACTCCAGTTTTAGGCGTTGTTTATGCGCCTGTTTTAGATGCTACATGGGTGGGCGAGATTAACAAGTCAGCAATAATGATTACCCCTAAGGGCAGATCAAATATTAGTACTATTCAGCACCAAGCTAATGAAACATGGAATGTAGTTGGTAGTCGATCACACCAATCTGATGAGTTTAGATCATATGTAGATAAGCTTGAGGGCGAGATTAATATTGTATCAATGGGAAGCTCCATAAAACTATGCTTAGTAGCAGAGGGTACTGCTCACGTCTATCCAAGATTAGGGTTGACTTCAGAGTGGGATACTGCAGCAGCACATGCAGTGGTAAATTCGGCCGGTGGTAAGGTTGTTGATATTAATACTGGACAAGAGCTGCGCTACAACACAAAAGAATCCTTGTTAAATCCATTTTTTGTTGTTTCTAGTAAATAAATTTAAGTTTCTATTTTTATCTAAAGTAGTTAAAAACTTTCTTGGCGAATAACCTGCATTAGCTACATTAAATACATGAGTAATATGCACCAGTGTTATTGGTGTGTAGTTACCTTAATAGCGCTATATTGTTTGAAGACATTTGCTACACCCGCAATGTAGTAGATGTAGCAAATGTAGATAAATTAACCTAGATATCTTTTAAGAAGCGATTTTAAGATCGTGATAGTCATTTAGTCTGGTGATAGTGATAACATTACCACTAGATTCTCGTTTTGTTTTTACATCAATACCAACAGTTTTAAAAGCAGGTGAATGACGCCTAAGCTCACTAATGGCTTTTAGTGAATAGACTAAACAATATTGCAGGCCTCATCAAAGCTTAAACGCGGACTTCT
>Ga0233434_1003741_pt1 | contig 12139 bp, 11 predicted proteins | sample SI_122_August201_4_FD_182738 | JGI IMG/M metagenome (GOLD analysis project Ga0233434, IMG submission 182738) | Seawater microbial communities from Saanich Inlet, British Columbia, Canada - SI_122_August2016_120_MG | ecosystem: Environmental > Aquatic > Marine > Inlet | place: Canada: British... | reverse complement strand
AACTGGAGGGCGTGCGACTTCTGTCTCCCAAGACGGTCGAGCTTATGCTGAGTGACAATCTACCTACAGGCGTTGAGGTATTTTCCAACTATGGTTATGGCCTTGAATTCTATATACTCAAAGATCGTATCAGAAGTGGTCGATTGGCATCGACCGGAACAGTCAGTGGGGGTGGCGTAGCCAATACGTTCTTTGGCATTGATCGCGAGGACGATGTCATTTGGATGGTCTGGACTCAGGTATTACCCTGTTGCCAGTGGAAGCTGAACAATGTATTCGAAACACTGGTGCACCAAGCGATCGTCGAATAATTGAAAGCATGCGAGACTCTTCGAGATCATGTGTCAGCTTCGGCTTGAAGCGCCCGTGCTAAGGGGTAACAGATTTAGTCCGGGTTGATAGCTAACACTTTTTGAGCCGAGCAGCGTTGCAGAGCGCATAACAGCAAATATAGCAGACGAGACTTTCTGGCGACTCGGGGTTTCTGTATAGGCGACTCGCCCGTTTTGTGCGTTATCACCTAGTTGGTACAGCAATAAGGACTTCCACATCATATATCATCACCGTTTGCGCAGCACGACCTAAATCGCTTCATGTTGGCAAAACAGAAAACCATTATCTGAAATGGGAAAAGAAGAATCAGCACCCACGCGATATATAGCTATATTGAAGTAGATATACCGCATCTTCGCCGCTCAATTATAACTCGATGGAACGAAATATGAATAGCAACGAACATTGCGATGTGATTGTCATTGGCGGTGGCACTGCGGGGGTCATTGCAGCTACCCAAGCGGGCCGCGCTGGAGCCAAGGTACTGCTCGTCGAGAAGACCGGTATGTTAGGCGGGACGACAACCACAGGCGGTGTCAACTTCCCTGGCCTTTTTCATGCCTGGGGCCGGCAGGTGATCGCCGGGATCGGCTGGGAACTAGTAACACGTTGCGTGACCGAGACCGGTGGAACACTACCGGACTTTGCCGACTACCACCGCCCTCACTGGCAGCTCCAGATTCGCGTGAACCGTTTTGTCTACGCCGCACTCTGCGACGAGGCGGTTGTCGATGCCGATCTCGATATTCTCTTCCACACCATGCTCGCGGATATCAAACCACAACGCCAAGGATGCGGCTGGCAGGTGACCCTGTGCACCAAGGATGGACTTGCTGAGTGGGACGCGACGGTGATAATCGATGCCACGGGGGACGCCAACGCCGCCGCGCTGGCCGGTTTGCCGATACACATCCCCGACGAGAACCAGCCGGCCACCTTATCCTGCCAGGCCAGTGGCTACGACCCGGCGGATCTCGATATCGACAGCATCAACCACGCCTTTGATACCGAGGTAAAGGCTGGGCGCCTGCTCTATACCGACGCCTCCTGGAACACCACGGGCCCGAACATCGGTCGGTGGCTCACGAGCCGCGGTATCAGTGCCAATCACATCCATCACATCAACGCCCGCAACAGCGAGGGCAAAAGCCGACTAGAGCTGGAGTCGCGCAAAAGCCTACTGCGACTCTACCGTTTTCTGCGGCAACAAGCCGGTCTGCAAAACCTAGTTATCGAGCAGGTTTCACCCGAGTGCGGCGTGCGCGAAACGGCTACGATCAGAGGAAAGCGCACAGTGACGGTCGAGGACTATCAATCCGGTCGCATATGGGATGATGCGGTCTGCTATTCTTTCTACCCCATCGACCTTCACAAATCTTCCGGTGGCGGGCTACAGATGGAACCGCTGGCCGAGGGCGTCGTGCCGACCTTGCCGCGCGGGGCGCTTCTGCCGGCCGGCAGCAGTAACTTCCTCGTGGCAGGGCGTTGTATCGCCAGCGATCGTCTGGCCAATTCCGCCTTGCGCGTCCAAGCGACCTGTATGGCCACCGGCCAGGCCGCCGGCGCGATGGCCGCACTCAGCGCATCGACAGGTGTTGACCCGGCAGAGCTTCCTATGGCGGACGTATATGCGCTCCTTCGTGAACACGGCGCGATTGTACCGGGAGACACCCCGGTCTTTGCCAAATCAGAGCCTTCAGTATAAGCGCACCCGCGGCAGCGTGAAGCGTGAGCCCAACGCCGCAACCCTCCGCCGCAAAAGTCGGCGGCTGGAACAAGGCCTACATGATGGGCATCTCCGTCGGCATCGTCTGGGACAGCCACGAGCAAAAGTGCCTGTCTTATTGCGAAGAGAACATCAACGGGCTTATCGAACACCTGCCAAAAGTCGACGTGGTTGTCGGCTACAATCTCATCGGTTTCTATTACACCCTTGCCGATGCTCTTTTGCAAAACCTCAGCCGAGAAACATTTCCCCCGTAAAGGGTTGCGGCTGCGTCGGGCGCTCATAACTAATCTGCTTCGGCGTTTCTTCGAGTCCCGCGGCCCATGCGCCGTGCCAGTCCTCGTACGTCGTCTCCTTGCCGGGATCGCTGCTGCGAGCGACGAGGATCGGCCACTCCGGCCGCGGGGAGGGATCGCCCGTTTTCTGATAGCGCAAATCCATGCTCCAGCGCACCGCGTCGGTTTTGTTTGGGCCGGAGCCATGCGGTGTCAGCTTGTGCATAAAGAGGACATCCCCCTTTTTCATCGGTAGCACGATCTTTTCAGTCTGCGGCAAATCTTTTCCGTATGACCAATAAACTACCTGCTCTTGGTGAACGCGCGGCTGTACTTCTAGACAACCATTCTCCTCGTCTACGTCGACCAAGGGGATCCAGACCGTCACCTGCAGAATGCCCTTCGCCTCCTGGGTAGTAAAAACAGCATCCTGATGGAAGATCACATCCGTATTGGGCAACTTAGGCCGGACATGTGAAACAGCATTGCAACTGATTTCCGGACCAATAAATGCTTCGATCAGGTCAACGAGGTTGCGGTTGCGCAAAAACTCATAGGTGCCCCGCCGACGGGTCGCGCCGATATCGGGACAGCCGTCAACCTCGTCGCATTCGTCCGCAAGGCGGGCCAGGCGGCGTTCAAAGGGTTCGCCTTCATATAGGCTCGTAACCTTGCCCTCTTGATGTAGGTTGCGAGCAATCTCACCGACTATACCATTGTGGTCTTGAATAAGCGGCTCAAGGTCATCGGCCGTCAGGCCATTCGGAATAACGACATAACCTTCTTTTTTATAGAAGTCGAGCTGTTCGTTAGTAACTTCCATTATATACTCCCGCTGGGCGGATTTAAAAAAACAAGATATTTTATAAAGCGTAGGGCAAGAATAGGAACGATAAAACCCCCGTGTCAAGAAGGACTGTTTGAATACCGCCTTATCTCTACACGCAGCCAAGCACAAGGTAGACCATGCAAGAGCCCATCCCCAACAATCCCCTGTTACAAACAGAGCGACTCGCTCCCACGCAGACCAACCTCCTCGCTGGTCCAACCGACGTGTTGGCTAGAGCCACCCGTCCAGCCGTTATTTCTGCAAAGCGATCTCCAGCCGAATGGACCGCCAGCGATTGGCAGCAACTCGCAAACGACCGCGTAGATCTCTTCAACGAGCAGGCGCTTGCCGAGCAATTCGACTACGCCAACTATCTGCAAGACGGCTATATCGTCCTCAAGGGTATTATGACACCCCAAACCATTGAGGCTTGGACCACCGCCCTGCAAGACGGCCAACAACTCAATGACGCATTGCTACAATCCGACTGGCAGCAAATAGACTGGCTCGGCCTGGGCTGCGAGTTCCCAGCCCAAACGCTTGCGCCAATCGCCATCGAGCGAGCGCTCGGCAATAGCCAAGCCATACCGCAGCGAGACAACGAGGCCGGCATATTGACCCTACGGCGCCACAGCGTGCTCGCTGAATATTTCCCCGCCGGGCATATCCCTTACTTGATGGGCGTGCTCATGCACCCGCAAATGCTGTCACTGCAACAGATGTGCCTCGACAGCGACGCGGTCTATTTCGACCATAACCAGCTATTAACACGAGCGGCCGGTTATGGCGGAGGCGCTTGGCACAGTCATCGGATCGGCGCCGGCCACGACGATTGTGGCATCGCTGCCCCGAACGAATACCGGGCCCAGCCCAACGCCAACCTCTGCCTCTTTTATCCGCGAGGTTTTGCCGCCGAAGACGACGGCGGGCTGAAAATCATCCGCGGAAGCCACTTCTTTCGTGAACCGAGTGCTTGCCAGGCCGCCACCGACGAAGAAATGTGCGCAGGCTGGCTCAAGGGACGGGTCCACCCCGTCACCGGCGCGCCGCTAGCGATCGAACATCTCGAACTGCCACCAGGCTCGGTGGTCTGCTGTCTTTCACACGCCGCCCACGGCGTCGCCGCCAAGGCCGCTTATAGGCAAAGCCGCTGGTGTTCCCTGCACTGCTATAAGAAGCCCGACGACAAAACCGGCGATGTGCAGCCGCCAAGCGCCGTGCCACCGCTTTGGGCGCTGAAAGCGCAACGCGGCGAATTGCCCGAGGTACTCAGCGAACTTTTGCGACCTAGCTTTGATCGCATACTGACCGGCGGACGAGTCGAGCCCCACGAAATATGAGCCCAGACTATACGCGCGCGCTGCGCGCCAACCTTTGGAAACTCTACCTCATCCAGATCTGCCGCTGGTTTCTGCTGCTGATGCCGGTATTGGTGTTATTCTACCAGGAAAACGGGCTGGACCTGCAAGATGTCTTTATTGTGCAAGCGTTTTACTCTGTATGCATCATCGTCTTCGAAGTGCCCTCGGGCTATTTCGCCGACCGCCTCGGCCGCCGACAGTCAATGCTCATCGGGACAGTCTCCGCCGCAATCGGCTTCGGTATCTACGCCTTTTCCCATACCTTGCCCGAAATCCTCTGCGCACAGTTTTTTATCGCCATCGGCGGCAGTTTCATCTCGGGTTCGGATACGGCGCTGCTCTACGACACGCTGATCGAACTGAAACAGGCCGATCAATATCAACGCATCGCCGGTCGCCTCGGCTCCATCGGCAATTTTTCGGAGGGCATCGCCGGCCTGCTCGGTGGCCTGCTGGCCCTGCTCAGCTTGCGCACCCCCCTTTATTATCAAGCGGCGCTGATGCTGGTGGCGATTCCCTTGGTCTGGTCGCTGACCGAACCCGAACGCCACACCGGCGAGCGCAGCGAAAGCACCTTTAAGGCCATAATCGCCATTGTCCGCTACGCCCTGCACGGCCACGCGGAAATAAAATGGCTGATCCTGTACTCCTCCCTCGTCGGCAACTCGACACTGACCATCGTCTGGCTGGTCCAGCCCTACTTACAAGCCGTAGACCTGCCCTTGGCGTTTTTCGGCGCCGCCTGGGCCGCGCTGCAATTCTCGGTGGGTCTTTTCGCGATCAACGCCTATCGGATCGAAAGCTTGCTCGGGCGGCGCAACGCCCTGATTTCACTGATCCTGCTCTCCTCCGCCGGCTATCTGCTACTGAGCCAATTCCAGACGCTATGGGCCACCGCATTTCTCTTCATCTTCTATCTCGTCAGGGGGATCAACGGCCCGGTCCTCAACGACTATATAAACCGCTGTGTCAGCTCGGACATCCGCGCTACAGTATTGTCGGTCAAAAGCCTAGTCGGGCGGGCGATGTTTGCGTTGTTGGGGCCGCTGGTCGGCTGGATCAACGACAGTTATTCGCTGAGCGCGGCGTTTCTGGCCTGCGGAGTGATATTCTTGACCTCCGGCGTATTCTTTTTAGTATGCCTTCAGCGAAACAAATTACTTTAAGCACCAAAAGCGACGGACGACGCCGTACTGCGGCCGGAAAAACCACAGCACTGTCGGCAGGCGCCATCTGTGCTACGAGATAAGTTGAGAATACCAGCGAAACAATCGCGATTCGATTCCCAATCGCACGTTTAATCATTATGCCCATCTTTTAGTACATAGTGATACAGAACTTATATATAGCGTCTACTACCGCGAACCGCCAAGCTGATCTCTGATTAATGATAACTCCAATTTATAGTTTATAGTGCAATAAGCACCTTTATATCAGCAAACTCCCGCAGATCCCAGATGGCCAAAACCAAGATCATAGTGCTCAAAGGCAATAAAGAACGCACCGCCAACCTCACCACGATTCTCGAGCGGGTGGGGAAATACGATTCATCCGCCTCGGACAACCCACGTCAATTAATGGACCCTATGGACGGCAAGGGTGAGGTGAAATTGGTCATCACCAATCCCACCATCGCTCGCCTGCTCGCCCGGCGTTGCCACCCCCGGCCCAAGACCTCGCAGCGCATCGCCTTTCGCGGCACCATCTTCGCCGCCGACCTGCTGCACGACATCGACAAAGTGCTGATGACCGAGTATTTCGCCGAGGAAATCGCCGAGGACGCCAGTTACGGCATGTTGCGCTCCGACGGCGCCCCGCCGGAAGTCGACGAGGCACTCTTTCGCAAAAATGGCATCAGCAAAGAGGACTTCGACAAATGGGCGCCCGAAATCCGCGACGATATCGCCGTCACTTTCGCGACACTCGGCGGCGCTTAAAATCCTTCTTCCCCTTGACCGCATCCCCTGCTGGTCCCGTAATTAGAAGCATTTTGGGTAAGGAGATAGTATGCGAGCGGCACAATTGACAGCCCCCCGCCAGTGGGAACTCATCGAAACCGACAAACCGGAACCCGTCGACGGCCAGATATTGGTGCGCATGGAGCGGGTAGCAGTCTGCGGCAGCGACCAACCGCCCTTCTGCGGCGTGCACAAAGGCTATCCGCAGCCCATCGGCACTACTGGGCACGAGGGGCTAGGGATCGTCGAAGCTTGCCCCTCCGGCCGCTACCAGGAGGGTGAACGGGTTTTGCTCTGGGGCTTCGACCGCGGCCTTTTCCAAGAATATGTCTTAGCAGACGACAAGGGGGGCTGTATCCGGCTGCCCACCGACTTGCCCGAAGAAAAAGTACTTATGAGCCAACTGTTGGGCACGGTCATCCACAGCTTCTACAAACTCGGCAATATTATCGATCAGGACGTCCTCGTTATCGGGCAGGGGCCGGTAGGCCTACTCTTCAACGCCGTACTGCGCAATTTGGGCGCCCGCCGCATCATCGCCCTCGACAAGCTTGACTATCGTCTTGAAGTCGGCCGCCGGATGGGCGCGACACATGTGATCAACCCCGCACAACAAGACCCGGCCACCGCCGTCGCACAGATCACCGGCGGCGCCATGGCCGACCTCGTAATAGAAGCCGTTGGCATCACCGATACGCTGAACCTCGTCCCCTCTCTTTGTCGGCGCAACGCCCAAGTCATCTGTTTTGGCGTCCCCGACAAAGAGCATCACGAAGGACTCTGCAACATCAGAGTACTTGATATGCTGCGTCAGGAGTTGCGCCTAACCTTTTCGGTCGGCCCCGACCCAGACCGCGATTACCGACCGGCGCTCGACTGGATCATGCAGGACCGCATTGACGTAGCCCCGATCGTCAGCCATATCCTTCCCTTCGACCAGATCCAACAGGCCTTCGTTATGGCCTTTGACGAGCCCGAACCGCACCAGGCTCTTAAAATCGTGCTCAACCTTTCCTCACCCTTCGCGAATAAAGGCTGATCACCATGCGCAGACAATTCGTAATTTTTTCTATTATCGCCATAGCCGGCACTGCGGCCATCGCCCACTTCGCCTGGCCCCCCTTCTGGTGGGCACTCGTCGTCATCGCGCCCTTGGTCGTACTCGGCCTCTACGATATGCTGCAGGCCGAGCACACCATAGTGCGCAACTTTCCGCTCGTTGGCCGGGCCCGCTACTTTATGGAGGCGCTGCGCCCCAAGATCTACCAATATTTCATCGAATCAGATATCGACGGCACACCGATCAGCCGCATCTTCCGCTCCGTGGTCTATCAACGTGCAAAGGGGATGGCGGACACCGTGCCCTTCGGCACCGAGTTAGATGTCAACAACGTCGGTTACGAGTGGATGAACCACTCCCTGGCTGCCCATAACCCGCAAGAAGCCGACCACGACCTGCGGGTCAAAGTCGGCGGCTCCGACTGCACACAACCCTACAACGCCAGCATCCTCAATATCTCGGCGATGAGCTACGGAGCGCTGAGCAAAAATGCGATCTTGGCCTTGAATGGCGGCGCACAAATTGGCAACTTCGCACACAATACCGGTGAAGGTTCGATCAGCCCCTACCACTTAGAGCCGGGCGGCGACCTAATCTGGCAGATCGGCACCGGCTATTTCGGCTGCCGCAGCCCCGAGGGCCGTTTCAGCGAAGAACTCTTCGCGGAAAAGTCACAGGGCGAAACGGTGCGCATGGTCGAGATCAAACTGTCCCAAGGCGCCAAACCCGGCCACGGCGGCATCCTTCCGGCCAGCAAAAATTCTCCCGAGATCGCCGCGATCCGCACCGTCCCCCCCCATACCGACATCATCTCACCGCCATCCCATACGGCCTTTTCCACGCCCTTAGAAATGGTGGCGTTTATCCAAAAATTGCGCGATCTATCCGGTGGAAAACCCGTCGGCTTCAAGCTCTGCGTCGGCATACGCAGCGAGTTTTTGGCTATCTGCAAGGCGATGATCGAGACCGGTATCAAACCCGACTTCATCACCGTCGATGGCGGCGAGGGCGGCACCGGTGCCGCGCCAATCGAATACTCCAACTCCGTCGGGTTTCCGCTCAACGACGGCTTGGCCTTCGTCGTGGACGCACTAGTGGGCTTTGATCTAAAAAAAGATATCCGCGTTATCGCCTCGGGCAAAATATTCACCGGTTTCCACCTGCTGCGCGCGTTGGCCATGGGCGCCGACATGAGCAATAGCGCCCGCGGCATGATGCTGGCCCTCGGCTGCATCCAGGCCCTGGAATGCAACAAGAACAACTGCCCCACCGGCATCACCACGCAAGACACGCAACTGATGGCCGGCCTAGTCGTCTCGAACAAACGCCAGCGGGTCGCCAATTACCACCACCAGACAGTCAAGAGCATCGCCGAACTATTGACGGCATCCGGCCTCGACCATATCGATCAACTCAGTCGCACGCATATATACCGCCGCGTCAGCGCCCAGGCCGTCGCCCGCCTCGACGAAATCTACCCGTATCCGGAAACCGGTTGCATGCTTAAAGGCGAGGCGCCCGAGCGCTACGATAGCGATTTGACGCAAGCGACCTCCGGCAGTTTCGGCGCATCCTGCCCGATGCCGATCCTGGGATAAGGGAGCAGCTTTATGAAAGTCACCGACATCGAAGTCCACGAGATCGCGCCCGAATACCACGACTGGATCGCCTACCCGCTCAACCACTACTACGGCCCTACGCGCCGTACCGTCTATGTCGTGCATACCGACAATGGCCTTATCGGCCTCGGCGAAGGCGGCGGCGCGCCCGAAGCACAAGAAACAATCGACCGCTACCTCGGCTCCAACCCCTTCGCATGGGTCGGCGACGAGACCTCGCTGGCTTTGGGCACGGCGATGTACGATCTGATGGGCCAAGCCGCCGGGGTGCCGGTCTACCAGCTCTTCGGCCAGAAGCAACGCGCCTGGGTCCCTGTCGGCTCCTGGACCGTATCGACGCACCCCCAACATATGGCCGAGGCGGTAAAGCGCTACGCCGAGGCCGGCTACACCTGGCTCAAATACCACCTCTCGCCCTTCGAAAACGTCTTCGACCAGACCGAGGCGATGCAGGCCGTCGCCCCGCCCGGCTTCAAAATCCACTACGACTTCACCATGCACGGCACCGACGACCACATGCCCGAGCTACTGGACAAACTTGCGGAGTATCCGGTTGCCGGTTGCTTTGAAGACGCCTTGCCGCCCGGGGATATTGAAGGCTATATCGACCTGCGCAGACGCTCGAAATTGCCGATTGTATTACACCATTTTCCGATGGGCGCAACCTACGAAGTTCTCATGCGACCGGCCGATATCTACATGATCGGACACGCGAAAATCGGCGACGCGCAACGCAAAGCCGGGCTTTTCGCCGCCGCCGGCAAACCCTTTATGTTGCAAAATGTCGGTGGCGGCATCACTCGCGCGATGGTCGTACACATGATGGCCGCCTTCCCAACCGCCACCTTCCACTGCCACAACGACTACGAGACATGGGCGACCGATGTGGTTAAGGAGCGTCTGGACCCCATCAATGGCTTCGTCAGGGTGCCGGAAAAACCAGGTCTCGGGCTGACACTCGATCGCGATGAGCTGGAACGGCTGAAAAACCTGCCATTGCCGTCACAAGACAAATGGATAATCAAATCGCGTTTCAAAAATGGCACCCGCATGTTTAATATCGCCGATCCGGACAATTCGATCTTTATGGTCCGCCCCGACCATAAAAAGCTGATACCAATGAGTTATGCCGCTCCAATCGAAACGGAGTATTGGGACGACGACGGATCTGATGAATACCGAGAGTTGTTCCGTCGGATTGAGCGCGAAGGCATAGTACTGGAGCGAAATTAATCATGTACAACCACCAGCCTCCCGAATATCATTGCCCGTTCTGCGCCGAGCAGAACGACCCCGATAGCCGGAGACGCAACAACCGCATAGGCCCATCTTCTGCATGGTGCCAACACTAACATGGGATTAAAAATAGCTATTCAGGATGAGCAGGGAGTCAATCAAGTCTATACGACCATTGGTTCGACGATTGAGCGAAAAAAACGCCGCTACGAATGGTTTATCAAGCAGCTGAATGCCTTGGATGCTCGAAATGTTTTAGAAATTGGATGCGGCAATGGAGAAATGGCAGATTACATCGCGCGCAATACCTCAATAAAAGTGACTGCTATCGACATCAGCCCCACATTCGTAGCCGAAGCACGCGAACGATTTCAACAGCCAAATTTGAGTTACGAATTAATTGATTTTATGAACTTTCACCTGAAACGTTCCAGCGCATTCGACTTTGTTTTTGGCAATGGGATTTTACATCATTTAGCAGCACAGCTTCCCGAGGTACTGAAGCATTTACACTCTCTGATACGATCTCAGGGTGGCATGGCCTTTATAGAGCCGAATCTGCTCAATCCCTATTGTGCGTTTATATTCGGGACCGCGATTGGCCGCCGTTGGGCTCGGTTAGATCCTCATGAGATGGCATTCTCGGCTGGTCATATTGAAGACTTGCTGGCGGCAGCAGGCTGGCAGGATATATCCATTTCGACTCGTGACTTTCTTGTTCCAGGTCTGCCTGTCTCGTGCGCCGGGCCGATCAAGTGGCTTGAACCTATGCTAGAGGCGACGCCCTTGACCTCTTGGCTCGCGCAGTCGAATTTCATCTTCGCAAAGGGCTAAGTTTAGGCAAATATGCAGAATGCTTTTAAAAAGAGACAAAATCTAGTCCACAGAACACTTGAGCTATGGCGTCCTCCGGTTTTTGCGATAGATGGGGGGCGATGGCAGAAATTGAAAGCGGCAATTCGTAGATACTTTGACTTGCAAGCCGGCTCTGCTTGGACGGATCTCTGCGCAGAATTGCCCAAAGTCAGTGGCACAATTATAGATGTGGGCTGCGGTGCCCAACCGTTCAGAAGTTTAATCCCAAGCCAGGCGAAATACATTGGCATTGACACGATCGATGCCAAATCGAATTTCGGCTACGATGTCCCGGATACCATCTACTTTTCTGGAGATACTTGGCCAATTGAAAATGAGTCCGTTGATAGTGTTTTGTGCTCGGAAACTTTAGAGCATGTCCTTGAGCCTGATCTTTTTTTGAAGGAGATGCACCGATGCCTCCGGTCCCAAGGGCGAGTCATTCTGACCGTGCCTTTTGCAGCTCGCTGGCATTTTATACCCTATGACTATTGGCGCTTTACGCCGGCGAGCCTTAATCATCTACTGAGCAAGGCAGGATTTATCGGAATAAAAGTATATGCTCGCGGAAACGCCGTTACAGTGGCGTGTTATAAAGTCATGGCTTTGATTCTTTCACTTCTGCTTTCCCAGTCACCTCATCGATTTCATGTAGTAATATATAGGATCGTTGGTCTACTCACATCACCTGGCCTCATCATTTTGGCGACCATTGCCAATATTTCATTAAAAATGCAGGGCGGAGACGATTGTCTTGGTTATACCGTACTGGCAAATAGGGACTGATTTTTTTCCGACAGTCAATTACCAGCATGGGATGATCTATATGGTCCGGGGACGAATTACCCGAAGACGCCGCCCGCAATCAGACCGTCCACACCCCATTA
>Ga0233434_1003734_pt1 | contig 12145 bp, 9 predicted proteins | sample SI_122_August201_4_FD_182738 | JGI IMG/M metagenome (GOLD analysis project Ga0233434, IMG submission 182738) | Seawater microbial communities from Saanich Inlet, British Columbia, Canada - SI_122_August2016_120_MG | ecosystem: Environmental > Aquatic > Marine > Inlet | place: Canada: British... | reverse complement strand
TGCGCGTTTTATAGTATAGGTGCCTTCTTTAACCAAAACCAAGAACCGAGAGAAACATCTATGCTGAGCACGATTCGAGAACATGCTGATTCATGGCTAATTAAAGCCATTCTCTGGCTGATTATTTTTGCCTTTGTAGGAACCATTTTCTACTCATGGGGGGTGGGTGGTGCCTCTAACTCAGGTGGAGGAGTCATAGCAACGGTTCAAGGAGACAAAATTTTTCAGGGCGAATACGATCGCACCTTTAATAATCTTGTGGATTTTTATCGACAACAATTCAGAAACCAGTTTTCCGATGAGATGATTAAAAAGCTCGACCTGAAAACTCAGGCCCTGGAAGCTTTAATCCAGAAAAAACTATTACTGCAGGAAGCTGAGAAGCAGAACTTAAGAGTCAGCGATACAGAGTTGATATCCCATATCCAGGGTTTGCAGGTATTCCAAAGTGAGAAAAAATTTAGTGAACAGTCCTATCGAAATTACCTGCAGTTTCAGCGGGTCACTCCTGGCCAGTTTGAAGATAACCAACGTGAGAACTTGGTTTTAACCAAGTTGGAAAAATTGTTTGAAACCAGTTCCAAAGTTTCACAAAGTGAAATCCAGGAAGCTTTCAGAAATGAAGAAGAAAAATCCAAACTAGACTACGTACGGTTTAATGACGATCACTTTCAAGCTGATAAAACTTTTACCGATCAGGAACTGAATGATTTTTTTCAAGCTAATAAAAAGCAGTTTGAGATACCGGCACAAATCAAGGTTGAATACACAAAAATTACACCCAAAACCTATGTTGCTGAAATTAAACCTCGCGACGAAGACATTGAGGACTATTACCAGACCAAGATCGCTGATTTTCGCGTTAAGAAAATGTATCGCGCCAGCCACATACTCGCGCATGTAAAATCATCAGAAATTGAAGGCGATGCTTCCACTGAGGAAAAACAGAAACAGGCTGAAGATAAAGCAAAAGCCCGAGCTACAGAGCTTCTGGGTAAAGTTAAAGCTGGTGCTGACTTCGGAGAAGTTGCTAAAAAGCACTCTGACGATCCCAGTTCAGGATCTCAGGGAGGAAGCCTGGGGGAGTTCCCTAAAGGAACCATGGTCTCCGCTTTTGAATCCGCTCTGGACAAACTTGCGATTGGTGGAATTAGCGAACCCGTTTTAACCCCTTTTGGCTATCACATCATCAAACTGGAAAGCCGGACAGAAGAACGGTTCAAACCCTTGGAGGAGGTCCGTGAAGAAGTCATTCAATCTCTGAAAGAAATCAAGGCTAGACAAAAAGTCAGAAGAACGGCCAAACACATTTATCAAGATTCTGAAAAAACTGGCGATCTTAAATCCGCTGCTGAAAAGAATCAGGTTCAGACAGCCACCAGCGAATTCTTTTCCAGAGAAGACCACAACCTCCCGGAAATTGGTAACCAGCCTCAATTCTTCAACACCGCCTTCAGCATTGGTGAGAATAAGGTCAGCCAACCCATACACACTCAAGAAGCGTCTTACATTTTAAAACTCGCTGGTAACAAAGAACCCTATATCCCAGAGTTGAAAGAAGTCAGAGAACCCGTTGAGCAAGCACTGACTGAACGCGTTAATGAGAAACTAACTTCATCCAAGTTCAAAGAGCTGGAACAAAAACTTGCGCAGGAAAAAGACCTGGAGAAAATCATTAAAGGAATGGATTTAAGCGTCAAACATACACCGTTCTTCAGCATGGCAGACTCTATCCCAGGGATTGGCAACATCAAGGAAGTCAAAGAAAAAGCTTTGGCAATGAAGGTGGGCGATACGGCTTCCGCAAAAGTGAGGAATCGTTTCTACCTGTTTAAACGGACAGAAAAAGAAGACGCCGGCGAACCCGACAAAGAACAAGCACAAAAAATCATCAAACGAATTAAGCAGGAAAAAAGCCGCCAAATATTTCAAGAGTGGGTCGACAACCTGAAAGCTGGGGCGGATATCATGATCGACCAAACCCTGATGTAAGTTACGGTTTACACCACTCCCGACACAACTCGCAAACTTGAAGTTATAACGTTTTCTTATACAAACGGTGAATTTTCAGGACCTTGTCTGTCAATGACTCAATATCTTCAGCAATAACCCTGATCATCTCTTCTTTTCTGATCCCACCCAAGTCATAAATAATGTCAGGCACTGAGCCGTAATCTATAAGTGCTTTTTGGGTGCCCCACTCCAGGGAAGACCCTTCTCGAACTCTTACTTTTTTAGGTTCATCGGCTCTATCAAAACTAGCAATTTTGAACTTGAGACGCCGACATATTTTCAACAAGTCATCCGTATATTTAATATTCATGACAGCACGTTTATTCGGGTCATGCCGCATGACCGTCAACACAATATTTGCAACATGACGGGAACCGCCAAACTCAGGCTCAGCACCCGTAAAAATGTCATCCCCATTTTTAATAACGCGTCCGGGAATGGCAAGAACATCCTCATGATATTTGGCGTCACTCAGTGCCAAACCAATATTAGTTTGAACCTCGGGAACCAATGCTCCAATTCTTTCATCTCTAAATATTCGTAACGCACGATTCATTCCCTCCATCGCACGAGCTTTTTCATTTTCTCTATACAGTGCGGATAGCGGCTCGACACTGGCTTTGCCATTTCCAGAAATCACTTCGCCAAGAATGGCTCGTCCAATAAAGTCTTTAGCATCTATTACCGCCGGCAGAACCTTTTTACCTGCAGCCAGCCCCGCTGTGATCGCGGATGAAAAAACACAGCCTGTTCCATGTGGGTCCGACTCTGACAGCCTTTCTGAGCTCAAAATCTCCATGCCGCTATTATCCAAAAACAGATCCTCTGGTTTTCCTTTCAGATGCCCACCTGTAATCACGACGGCCCGCACTCCTGACTTAAGAATTTTGCGTGCCGCTCGTTTTCTATCTGCTGGCAGACGTATTTTGATTCCGGATAAAATTTCAGCTTCTCTGATATTCGGGGTCACAAGATGCGCCAGAGGGAACAAACGCTCCATCATCATCTCAACTCCGGCTGGGGTGAGTAGTTTTCTTCCTGAAGAAGAAAAAATCACAGGATCAATAACCAGGTTTTTAACCCGATAACGTTTAAGCAGGGAAGCGACCCGATCAACAATTTTTTCATTGCCCAGCATACCTGTTTTCACAGCTTGGCATTTACCATCCACTAAAATGGATTTCAACTGGCTTTCAACAACACCAACCGGTAAATCATCCACGGCCTGAACACCAAAGGTGTTCTGGGAAGTGACAGAGGTTATCACCGTTTTGCCAAAAACCCCAAGGGCAGAAAATGTTTTAAGGTCGGCTTGAATGCCAGCACCTCCACCAGAATCTGATCCGGCTATCGTCAAAGCTACTGCAGTTTTGTCAGACATAAATTGATCTCGTGAGTGTAAGAAAATAAGGAGGGTTTAATGTAACAGACCGTCTAGAAACCTGGCAATAAAATATTGGAGATTCTTCAGGCCACCGTAACGGATTTAGCAAGAGACCGGGGTTTGTCTACATTACGCTTCAAGGAGGTGGCGGTAAAATATGCAAACAACTGCCCAATGACCAGTTGAATAAGGGGAGCTGTCAAAGGAGGCACTTTGGGTAGGATCAACTCTTCACTGTATAAATCCGAGTTTTTCCCCCGTTCTGTGAAATGAATTCCCAGAACAAAACCTGACCGGGCACGAATTTCTTCTATGCTATGCATAGTCGCTTCATAAAGCACTTTATCTTCAGGAGGTGGGACAAACACTATCGAAGACACATCGTCATCAATCATCGCCAGCGTTCCATGCTTTAAAAATCCGCCCGGCATTCCTTCTGCGTGAACGTAGGCAACCTCTTTCATTTTCAAAGCCGATTCCAAGGCAATGGGATAGTAAACTCCTCGCCCTAAATAAAGCCAGTTACGAGTCCCGGAATACTTATGCGCCAGACGATGAATAAAACCGGACCGCTCATTCAGAATTCCCTGAATAATTTCAGGGAGCTCCCGCAAGGAGCGCAAATGCTGGTTATAAACTTTTTGGGTGATCACCTTCTTTTTTAAAGCAAGCTTCATGGCCAGCACAGTGAGTATCACCATTTGCGATAGCGCGGCCTTGGTGCTGATCACACAGATTTCAGGCCCTGACCCCTGGAGGATTACTTTATCAACCAATCGGGCAATGGAAGAACCCATGACATTGACAACCGCCGCTGTTCGAGCGCCCTTGGACTTCGCGTGCTTCAATGCCGACAAGGTGTCAAAGGTTTCGCCGGATTGCGAAGCACAAAAAAACAGAGATTGTTTAGTCACATTGGCCAATGCCATAAACTCATCGGAACTGATAGAGGGGAAAAATTCCTGCGCCAATTTCGAAAAAATATATTTAGCGTATTTCGCCACGTAAAAAGTAGTTCCCACTCCCAGCAAGTATGAGCTCTTGGATTTCGCAAATAAGTCAACGACCTCATCCATCCCCGATTCCTCCAGATCCAATGCATTGGAAATGGTTTGAGGCTGCTCATAAATTTCCTTGAGCATGTAATGCGGGTAGCCTCCCTTTTTGGAAGTCTCACTGTCCCATTCAATTTTAGTAATGGGTTTTGTAACTTCTTCTTTGCTCAAAAGGTCTTTCACAACATAAGTATCTCGTGAAAGAATGGCATATTCCCCATCATCCAGAATCACAGCATTTTTGGTGTGGTCAATGAAAGCGTTGAAGTCGGAACCAATAAATTTAATTTCATCACCGATCCCCAGCATTAGAGGTGATTCCTTTTTCGCGCAAAAAATTTGCTCAGGAAGATAGGAGGAAATAAATGCAATTGCATAGGTTCCTTCAATGAGATTCAGCATCTTCACAAAGGCTTTCTCTACATTACGACTGCGCTTATAAAACTTCTCTAAAAGGTGGGCAAGGACTTCTGTGTCCGTTTCAGAAAAAAACTTAAAGCCTTCTTTTTGTAGTTGAGCTCTCAAGGGACGATAATTCGAAATGATTCCGTTATGAACCACCGCAAATTTACCATCGCGGGAAGTGAACGGATGGGTGTTCTCCTGTGTTACTTTTCCGTGCGTGGCCCAGCGGGTATGGGCTATGCCTATCTTACTTTTGTATTGCAGAACATTGTGTTTACGATAAAACTCTTCCACGCCACCAATATCTTTTTTGATGTGGAGACGTGTTTTATTCATCAAAGCGACACCGCAAGAATCATAACCTCTGTATTCAAGGTTCCTGATTCCCTCAAAAAGAAGCTCAGAAATATCTTTTAATCCGACAGCACCACTGATTCCACACATATTCGTCCTGTTTATTTATGTTTCACTGAGTAACAAGCGGGAATAGTTTTACCCGGTGCGATCACCGTGCCAGGCTGAAGAGTATTCCCAGCCCCAATAACAACCCCATCACCCAAAAAAGCACCCAATTTTGTCATTCCTGTTTTTATGGTACCTTTACCGTTTTTCACAGAAATGGGTTTCCAATCTACATTTCTGTTCACGGTCATACACCCTGCCCCCATATCCACATTTTCACCCAATACACTGTCGCCAATAAAAGAAAGCCGACCTATCTGCGTATTATCCATCACCACACAATTTTTTAATTCTACACCGCTACCCACCGAACAGTTTTTAGCAACAGAGGTATAGCTCCTGACAAGAGAGTTGTTACCAATATAGCTTCCCTCTCCGATGCAGCAGGGCCCTTCCAGCACAGCCCCCGACTTAATGACTGCCCCCGGTTCGACCCGTACGATCCCTTGCAAAGTCACATTAGCTTCCACCGTCGCAGTTTTAGCGATAGAGGTCTCCTGCCACGAGTCCATGATCATCTTATTCGCCGTCAAAATTTCCCACGGATAAACCACGTCCAGCCATTCATCTTCCCACATGGAGGCACGTAGCCCCTCTCCCGCCACCACCTTTTTCAACGCCTTCTCCATAGAGTTTCCCGAAGATGCCAGCAAATCAAAAAAAGACGCGGGTAATATAAACACTCCAGACAGGACATAATTCCCAAGGTTATTGCCCTTAGGTTTCTCAATGATTTTTGTGATTTCCATGCGTGCATTCAGGAAAACATTGCCAAACATCTGGTTGGAAGGCGGCAAACATATAGAAGCCACCGGACATTTGAAGGAATGAAATGATTGCTGGATTTTGCTGAAGATATTATCCGCTGTCAGGATATCGCCATAAGAAAGCAGGAAATATTCACCAGGGAGTATTTTGTTTTTAACCTGCATCACCGCATGACCGATTCCCAGCTTGCGTTTTTGCTCCACGTGATGCAAATTCAGACCATTTTGACCTTGTTCCTGAATCTCTTCTATTAATTTTTCTTTCTTATGTCCCGTCACCACAAAGATGTCGTTAATTCCCGCACTTTTAAGCAAACCAAAAGTATTATCCAGTAAAGTACGCCCCGCAACACCAATCATAGAGATGGGTCGGGTTTCTGAAAATGGACTGAGATGGGTACCGTCACCTGCGGCAAGAATTATGGCTTTCATTTGAGAAAATCCTGATTGGGAAGGATAAAGTTAGCTACGAAGACTGACGATGATCCACCAGTAGCTGTTCCGCCCGGTTCAAATCATCTGGAGAATTAATTCCTAGTATCTCGTTCACATCATGGGTCTGAGTCGCCTGAACGGGATACCTCTTTCGCACCAGATATTCTATAGTATCGGTCAAATAGTATTCCTTCTGAGCATTATTGGAATCAATATGCTCTAAGGCCTTAATAAACAACTCATTGTCAAAACAATATACCCCGGAGTTGAATTCGTCAACTTTTTTCTCAACGTCCGAAGCGTCTTTAAATTCCACAATTTTTAATATCAAACCGTTTTCATCACGAATGATCCGTCCAAAGTCATGGCGCCCGTCACTTTTCAGAGTCAGCACCGTACATTTTGCCCCGCTGGCTCGATGCCCTGCAACCATTTGTAGCAGTGTATCAGGTCGAATCAAAGGCATGTCGCCACATAGCACCAATACCAGGCCGGTAAAATTCCCCAATTTCGCTCTGGCTTGCTGTGCGGCATGACCCGTGCCCAATTGCTGATGCTGTACCACGAACTCAACCTTTCGATCAGCAAAGGCTTCTTGAACCTGATCTGCCTGATGCCCCACCACTACTATTGTTCGAACAGGGTTTAACTTAGAAGAAAGATCAAGCACATAGTGGAGAAGAGGATGACCTGCAAGGGGAAGAAGAACTTTGGCAAGAGAAGATTGCATGCGGGTTCCTTTACCCGCCGCTAAAATAATGACCGCTAGGTCTTGTTGTTGCATTTAATTTTATATTCCGCGATTTTTTTTCTTAACGTGTTGCGATTGATCCCCAGAATATTCGCCGCCTGAGTCTGATTGCCGCCGGTTTCCTTGAGAACGATTTCAACCAACGGTTTTTCAATGCCTCCCATGATCAATTCATGCAGATGCCCGTTGCTTTCTTCATCCATCGCACCAACGTATTGCCGGATGGATTTATCCAGCCATTTTTCGAGAAAAGTTGTAACTTGTTTTTGAGTTTTTTTCATTGCAGGAGGGTTCATTCCGCATAGAGTTTGAAAATTGTGACGTCCTCCCCAAGTCGCATATGGCTTGATTGCGGCGATAGTAGCAAACTCATTCCATACGGTCAAGCAAGGACTCGCAGGCTTTTTAAAACCATGCAATTACAAGTTGCTTCCTCGCCAATGCATGGTCTAAGATGAAGTGAAAACTATCTAAAAACTTTTCAATACTATTTCATTCTATGAAAGTCGCCTGCGTTACATTGGGATGCAGAACTAATCAGCACGATACTGCAGAAATGCAGACCCTGCTTGAACAAGAAGGTTTCTCTATCGTCAGCGGTAAAGAAAAAGCCGACGCCTATGTCATCAATACTTGTACAGTGACCCAGCGAAGTGACTACAGTTCCCGTCTTGCAATTAAAAAATCCCTGGCAATCAACCCCGATGCTCTCGTAGTGTTTACCGGATGCTACGCGCAATTGAACCCACAAGAAGCTTCCAAATTAAACGGACTCGATATCGTTCTGGGCAATGCAGATAAACTCGAAATCGCTAACCTTATAAAAAAGAAACTGTTAAACACCAGTCTACCTTGGGTAAAAGGTGCGGACACCGAGATCAACATGTCCGATATCCATAAAAAGCGGATATTTCGAACTATTCCGGTACAAAATTTTCAGGGTATGACCAAAGCATTCATCAAAGTCCAAACCGGGTGTGATGAAAAATGTTCATTCTGCACCGTTGTCAAAGCACGCGGTAAGTCGGTCAGCGATACACGAGAAAATATTCTATACAATATCCAGCAAGCCATCGATTCAGGATTTAAAGAAATCACTCTCACCGGAATCAACCTGGGCACATGGGGTATGGATAGAAGTGAAACTTTTTCTTCCCTGGTTCACAATATTATTGAACTTCCGGGAGATTTTCGGGTTCGGTTGAGTTCGATCAATCCCATGGAAATCGATAACGACCTCATACGTCTCATAGCAGAATCCGAAAAGCTTTGTTCGCACCTGCACATCCCCCTACAAAGCGGTGATGATACAATCTTGAAATCCATGCGCAGAAATTATAACCGTCACCAGTACCTCGATGTCGCTCAACGAGCTATCAATGCCATTCCCGGTCTGGGACTGGGGGCAGATGTTATCGTCGGGTTCCCCGGAGAAACTGAAGAAGCCTTTGAAAACACACGCAACATGATAGAGCAACTGCCGTTCTCCTATATCCACGTGTTTCCCTACTCTCCTCGCCGAGGCACAGAAGCTCACCAGATCAAAGACGATGTTCCCGGAAACATAAAGAAACAACGAAGCCAGGTTTTGACCCAATTGGTCGATCAAAAATCCTTGAAAATTCGTGAGAGTTTTTTAGGACAACAGGAAACCGTTCTGCTTGAAAATCAACGGGACACGAAATCTGGATGGCTCAAAGGCCATACCGGCAACTATATTCCGGTCATACTGGAAGGTACTGACTCATTGAAAAACAGTCTAGTCCCCGTCACCATGCAGAGAGTCTCTGAAAAACAGGTCATAGGATGCGTCCAGTAATCACCCTCACTACAGACTTCGGCCTTGATGATCCTTTTGTAGGCATCATGAAAGGGGTCATCCTGAACATCGCGCCCGATGCCCAGATCATTGACATAACCCATAATATCGAACCCCAAAACATTACTCAGGCCGCGTTGATCCTCAATGCCGCCTATCCTTGGTTTCCCAGAAAAACTATTCATGTAGTGGTCGTAGATCCCGGCGTTGGCGGTGGCTTCCTGACTCCAGAAAAAAATACAGGAAAAACCTCCTCAAAAAAAACAGGGGACCCCGGCCTGGTAATCCGCAGAGCCATGCTGGTCCAGTCCAAATATCAGACCTTTATAGGCCCCGACAATGGAGTGCTCACCCCCGTTCTCCATCCCAATAGCAAGGCTTACGAAATCACCAACAAAAAATATTTCCTTAAAAATGTATCCAACACATTTCACGGGAGAGATGTATTCGCACCCTGCGCCGCATGGATTGCCAACGGCATTCAACACTCAAAAGTGGGCCCAAGAATGTTGAAACCTGTCCTGCATGACATTCCACAACCTCGGTCAATAGGAGCGACACTTAATGGGGAGATCATTCATATCGATCACTTCGGCAACCTCACCACCAATATTTCGGCAGAATTAATCCGCGAAACTTTTACTTCTTCCGATACAATAAAGATACAGATCGGAAAGCATCGCATTGATGGACTTGTTACCGGCTACTATCAAATGAAACCCGGTCAGCCGGGAGCTGTCATCAACAGCTGGAACCATCTGGAAATCTTCTGTCGTGAAGACAGCGCTAAAAAGAAATTGAAAGCCAGGACCGGACAATCTGTAACTCTGAAAGCCAACTAAACCATTTATGCGCGGCCTGTTAAAAATAGACCTGCCCACGTCCATTTATCCAGTGATTAATCGTGAGTGATATCAAAATAATCTGCCAGAATAAAAAAGCCCGACACAACTACACCATCGAAGATAGTATGGAAGCCGGGATAATGTTGAAAGGCACTGAAGTCAAGTCCCTGAGAAATGGCAAAGCCAACCTGGTTGACAGCTACGCTATCATTGATGGCGAGGAAGCCTGGTTACTGCATTTCCATATCGATGCTTACACCCCTGCCACACAGTTCAACCATCATCCCATGCGAAAGCGCAAACTGCTTTTGCATAAAAAAGAGATCAGCAAACTCATCGGAAAAACTCAGGAAAAAGGCTGCACACTCGTACCCTTAAAAGTTTATTTTAAAAACGGGAAGGCCAAAGTGGATCTAGGCGTTGCCAAAGCAAAAAAACTTTACGACAAACGAGCCTCAATCAAGAAACGAGAGTCCGACCGCGAAATTGACCGAGCAATGAAATCTAATAACCGCTGAATCAACTAGCAGGTTGCTGAAAAACTATTTTGCGGGGAAAAATCGTCACCCTGAGGCCCTCGAAGGGAGAGCTTTGCGTAAGTCGTCTTTGCGAGGAGCGATAGCGACGAAGCAATCCAGGTTCTCGGTCGCACAACAAACACCTGGATCGCCACGCTCCTTTCAGTCGCTCGCGATGACGAATATTCTGGTTTTTGTTGTTCGGGCGTATGGAGCTAGCAATTGATGAGTTATGCAAAGGTCTCCCTCGAAGGGTGATAAACCCTTTAAATAGGGTGTATGCTTCGAGAACCTCAGCATGACATCGAAGAAAAATTTCATCAGGGTGAGTTTTTCAGCAACCTGCTAGAGACAAAGCGCAACACTTATCAGCTTCACTCTGTTGACCCAATTAAATAAAAAGGTATCTGGAATGGAAATGGACAAGGTAATCGGAAAAATACTAGATGGTTATCAACCGGCGTGCGTGGTCATGACGGCGAACGAATTAAAACTGTTTGACCAGCTCAAACAACCGGCAACAGCAGAGCAAACCGCAAAGGCATTGAACCTGGACCCGGAAGCCACCGAACGTCTGCTCAACGCCCTCACTTCATTAGAAATCATTACCAAAGAAAACCAGACCTACCACCTGCCAGAAACCGCTCACGAATACCTCACGACAGGCGGGGGCCATTCTCTTCAACAATGGATTCAACTCTCGTCCGATCTTTATCCGGTATGGGGCCAGCTCTCTACGTTTATAAAATCCGGTATTCTCATAAAAAGTATCATGGAGATGCTCGGAAGTGATCCTCATAAAATGAGAGCGTTCACCGATGCCATGCACGACAAGGCACTTAAAGCCACTTGGATGATCGCCCGCGAAGTTCCTGTTGGGGACGCAAAAACCATGCTCGATATCGGCGGCGGACCGGGTACCTATTCACTGGAATGGTGCAAACTACACACCCACCTTAAAGCAACCGTGTTTGACATCGCACCGGTTTTGGAAGTTGCAAATAATTATATAGAAACTTATAAATTGCAGGATAGGGTTAGCACCAAACCGGGGGATTTCCATAAAGATGATTTGGGCGACAGCCAATACGACCTGGTACTTATGGCCAATATCCTGCACATGTACGACGCAGATATGAGTAAGGCTTTAGTCTCCAAAGCTGTAAAAGCTGTTAAACCAGGTGGGCGCATTGTCATCCACGGGTTTTGCACCGACGAAAATCAGACCGGCCCCCTCGGTGACACCCTGTTCAGCCTCAACATTGGTATGTTGACCGAAGGCGGGCGAGCACACCCTGTTCAGGAAAAAATTGACTGGCTTGAGGGAGCGGGCATTTCCGATATCCGCCATTTCCGAATTGATGCCATTCCAACCGGAGTCATAACAGGCACTCGGCCAGCGTGACGCTGGACTCAATGAGCAACAGGCCTACCCGTGGATTGAACGTCAAAATTTTATATCCTATTAAACAAGTAGGCTTATGTCTGGAAACGGAATAGCGGACATTTACCACTTCCAAAAACACAGATCGCAGGGAGCGGCCCCAAGGATTCGCACCTCAGCATCCGGCGTGAGAGGCCGGACACAAAACCAATATTAACCGCTTGATCGGCTCTGGGTCTTCCAACAACTCTTTATTTCATTGGAAGTTACGCCAACCCCTGTAATTCAGCTTTTGAGTTTTGTTCTG
>Ga0233434_1003733_pt1 | contig 12149 bp, 11 predicted proteins | sample SI_122_August201_4_FD_182738 | JGI IMG/M metagenome (GOLD analysis project Ga0233434, IMG submission 182738) | Seawater microbial communities from Saanich Inlet, British Columbia, Canada - SI_122_August2016_120_MG | ecosystem: Environmental > Aquatic > Marine > Inlet | place: Canada: British... | reverse complement strand
ACTTGAATTTTTAGCAAAAACTGGGAAACCTCTATTGATCTCAACTGGAGCCAGCACTCTAGATGAAATTGATTTTGCATATGATTTTGTTAAAAAACATGGAAATGTAAATCTAGTATTTTTACAATGTACTTCTCAATATCCTGCCTCAATTGAAGCAATGAACTTAGCAGTAATTCCAAAACTAAAATCCAAGTATAATATTCCAATAGGGTTATCAGATCACAGTATAGATCCTACAATAGCACCTATAGTAGCAATTGGACTTGGTGCAACTATAATTGAAAAACACTTTACAATAGATAGAAATCTTCCTGGGCCTGATCATGCATTTGCACTAAATCCTGACGAATTAGAAATCATGATAGAAAATATTCGAAACGCAGAAAAATCTCTTGGAAGCGGAATTAAAACAATATTGAATGAAGAAAAAGAATTGCGAAATTATGCAACCCGTGCTATTCAAGCAATTAAAGACATAGAAGAAGGAGAAATTCTTCGAGAAGGAGAAAATTATGAGATTTTAAGGCCAGGAAATAGAATAAGAGGTACGGAACCTAGATTTTTAGAGAATATTGAAGGTAAACCATCGTTAAAACCCGTTAAGATAGGGGATGGAATTTTAGATTATTAATAAATTCAAGAATATTTGTTTATACATTTTATAATATATGAAACATCATCATCTGTTAAATTTGGATGTGTAGGGATTGAAACAATTTCGGAAGCAATTTTTTCTGTTATAGGTAATTTCTTTTTTGTTTTATAGAATTTCATTGTATGAATTGGTTTGTAATGAATGCCAGTTTCAATTTTATGTTTGGAAAGTTCTGTCATAAATTTAGATCTATTTTTAACTCGAATCCAATAAAAATGATAAGAACAATCCTTATTGTATGATAATTTATTTTCTAACTGTATCTCTTCTGAATATCTTTTAGCTACAAATTTTCTTTTTGAATTCATTTTGTTTAATTTTTTTAATTGTTCCAAACCTATGGCAGCAGAAATTTCATTCATATAATAATTCCATCCAAGTTCAGATATATTGTAATCAACTCCATTACGTTCTGAAATTCCACACCAGCGTAAAATTTTTAATTTTTTTGCAAGATATTCAGAATTCTTTGTGTTAATTGAAATTGCACCTCCATTTGGCATTGCCAGATTTTTCACAGGATGAAAGCTAAAGCATACTGCATCACCATGACTACCAATTCTCCTATTACCATAAATTGTTCCAGCAGCATGAGCAGCATCTTCAACTAAATACAATCCATTTTTTCTAGTAAACTTTTGAATTTTTTTTAAATTTGATGGATATCCTGCAAAATGAACAGGTAAAATAATTTTTGTTTTAGAATTAATTTTTTCATCAAGTAAGTCAGGATTCATGCATAAAGTATTTTCGTCTACGTCTACAAAAATGGGTTTTCCACCATTATAGATAACTGCATGTGCTGTTGAGACAAATGATAAAGAGGGAAGAATTACTTCTTTATTTCTTATATCAAATAAAGATAAGGCTAGATGTAGAGCTGCTGTTCCACTATTCAATCCAATTGAATGATTAGCACCTACAAAATTATTGAATTTTGATTCAAATTTTGCAACCATATTATTACCTGCACCCGAAGCCCAAAAATTACTTTTTAAAACTTTTGTAGTAGAATTAATTTCAGAATCATCTATGTAAGGATCAAATAATTTAATTTGTTTCTTAATCATTATTAATCAAATCTAAGGAATTATCTCATAAGTGTATTGAATTAATTTAAAATCATTTTTAATGAAAAATTTAATAGATTTTTTATTTTTAGGATTAATGTTTGCAAGAAATCTTTTTCTTGGATGTTTTTCCATCATCATTTTCAATGCAATTTGACCTATTTTTTTTCTATGCATAGTTTTGATTAGAAATATTCCAATTTCATTTTGTTTTGATAAATAAATTGAACCAATACTTTGATCATTTTGTTGAATTATATACCATTTAGAATATGGTTTTGACATAACAAATTTTACATGTTGACTGTAACTGGGCATTTTTTTATGAGAAATATTCACATTTGAATTTCTTTCTTTAAGAAGATCATATAAAAATGGCCAGTTAGATTTTAGGATAGTTTTAAATTTTATTTGAGACTTCAAGTTTCTAATTGAATATTCCTTTTAGCTATATTTCAAGATGTCCAAATTCCAAATATTTGTATAAATTCATTGAAACTAAGATTTGAATTTTTATTATAGTAAAAAGAATTCTACATACACGATATTGACTAAACCAACGATAATTATTCAGGCACGAACAGATTCTAAAAGATTTCCAAGAAAAGTATTAGTAAAAATCGAGAATAAGCCAATGATTTGGTATTCAATAGAACGAGTAAAAAAAATTCGTGGAATTAAACAAGTGATTTTAGCAACCACCAAAAATTCCCAAGATAAAATTTTACTTAAAATTGCTAAAAATTGTAACATTTTGGGGTTTAAAGGAAAAACTTACGATGTGTTAGACAGGTATTATCAATGTGCACTCAAATTTGATGCAGATCCTATTATAAGAATAACAGGGGATTGCCCATTAATTGATCCAGTAATTATTAAAAAAATGTTAGATCAATTCAATAAAAATAACTATGATTACATATCAAATATTTTTCCACCAACATTTCCTGACGGTCTTGATGTTGAAATTTTTTCTTTTAAAACATTAGAAAAAGTTATTCATAAAGCAAAATTATCATCAGACAAAGAACATGTTACATCATACATAAGAAATCATCCTAAAGAATTTAAAATTTTTAATTATGAAAATACAAATGATTTATCAAAACTTCGTTGGACAGTAGATGAAAAGCAAGATTTGGTATTTATTAAAAGGGTTTACAATAGAATGAAACCTAAAGTTAATTTCTCTATGAAAATTATATTGAAAATAATTTCTAAAGAGCCAAATATTTTAAAAATAAATTCAAAAATTTCACGTAATGAAGGCTATGTTAAATCTGTAAAAAAAGACAAATCAAATTAAACTCTAACAACTTTGCCGGTTTTTGATGATGATAATGCTGCCAATCCAATTTTTAGAGTTTTAATTCCATCCCACCCATCAACAATAGGTTTCTTGTTATTAACAATAGAATTAATAAAATTTTTTATTTCTACTACATACATATCATTTAATTCCACAACAAATTTTTTTGTGATTGATTTTTTATGATTCGAATATCTAGTGGTCACTGAAGAATTCACTTTAATCCCATATTGTTTTCGAGTATCGTTTTTAGGCACATATTCCCATTTCAAATCACCATTTTCACCTATAATATGGCATTTTCGTTCATAATATGGACGCATGTAATCTATTACGAATGTTGCAATAGTGCCTTTCTTAAATTTTAAAATTATTGATGCGATACTTTCAGTTTTAGTTTGAATGGTTTTAGATTTTCTTGTTTGACAATATACAGATTCAACTTCATCATCAAGTAACCATCTAACATAGTCATATTCATGGGAATCATCTAAAATTATCCCATTTCCTTTTTGAAGTATGTAATGATTTTTAAAATTGGTTCCAGGTTTCCACCATTTGATATTATGCCCCCATTGACTTAGAATGGATAAAGGTATAGAATTAGATGATTTCTTAAGATTTTTTTTAAGTAAATTAAGTCCAGAGTCAAATCTTAAATTATATCCTACAGCAACTTTCAATTTCTTTTTATCAGCTTTTTTAAGCATATTTTCAACTCCATTTAGATTTGTAGATAGAGGTTTTTCTATAAACACATGAGAATTAAAATCAATACAAGATGATGCTATTTTTATATGTGAAGAAGGATATGTGCAAATTATTGAAAAACATGGCTTAAACTCATCAAGTGCAGAATCTAATGAATCAAATTTTGTTACATCATATTTTTTAGAGAGTTCATTAATTCTTTGTTTATTTTCATCATAAATTGCAATATGTATAAACCCAAGAGATTTTAAATTATGTAAATGTCTAGTCCCTATAGAACCACATCCAATTATTAATCCTTTAAGTTCATGAATTTTATTTTTCATTCTTTACTCCTTAGAATGTCATCACTTGTTTCATTTTATTTCCAGTAAGTGAATTCTTTATATTTTTGTTTTTAATCGCATTTTTCAAAATGTTCATACTTATTTTACAAACTTTTAGTGTTTTTTCAATATCTTTTTTTGAATGAGAATACGATAAGAAAACATATCCAGGTCCAAATAAAATACCTCTTTTTACACATTCTTGATAGAAAAGACTTTTCAAGAGAACAGATGGTTTATTGGTTTCATCTTTACATACAATTTTTGATCTAATAGGAAGTCCTTCTATTTTCACATTTACGCCTATTTCTTCAGCCATTCTATTAAAATTAGAAATAAAATATTCTCCCAAACTCCAGCAATGTTTGATTACGGGTTTTTCTTTAAATTCTCTTATAACAGCCATACCTGCTGCCAATGATAATGCTTCTCCACCATAAGTTGTAGAATAAAAGATATCATTGAACATATCCATAAATTTTCTTTTACCTGTAATTGCACCAAGAGGCATTCCATTTCCAATACCCTTTCCAAAAACAGTTAGATCGGCATTGATTTTTAAAAGTTCTTGTGCCCCACCGTTTGCAAATCTAAACCCAGTTATGACTTCATCAAAAATCAAAACTGCACCATAACTATGAGCAATTTTTTTGACTTGTCGTAAAAAGTTATTTTTTGGGTATTCAGTCATCATAGGTTCCATATACACTGTAGCAACTTCTCCTTTCCAATCTTCAAAAAGAATTTTTAAAGAATCAATATCATTATACGTAAATTTTTTTATCATTTTTTTCAGGACTTTTGGAATTCCTTCATTTCTACTTGTTATTGTAGTAAACCAATCATGCCAAACCCCACCACCACCACAATATGCAATATTGTCATAACCGGTAAATGCTCTGGCAGCCCTTACAGCTCCAGTACCTGCATCTGAACCAGTTTTTGAAAAACGAACCATGTCAGCCCCTGGAATAATAGATTTTATTTCTTCAGATAATTCAACTTCTAAATAATGTGGAATTGAAAAAGAAATACCTTCCTTTAGTTGTTTTTTTATTGCATCATCTACTCTCTTGTATTGATATCCAAGGGTTATTGGACCTAGAGCCAAAACATAATCAATATACTCATTTTTGTCTACATCAAAAACATGACTTCCTTTTCCGTGAGAAAGATAAGTAGGATATACTCCTTCAACATAACTATATGGAGCTTTACTAAAGGTTTGAGATAAAGCAGGAATTGTTTTTTTGGCACGTTTTAACAAATCTTGAGATTTTCTAAAAGTCATAATTTAAAAAAGAAATTTAGGTATAAGAATATGATGATTTCATTATAGTTTTACAAGAAAATCTAAGATTTTATTAGAAGCATTACCTAAATTAGAAAAATAATATTTAGAATAATTGATTTGATCTTGATTTTTCTTCTCTTGTAATTGTTGATCATTCAAAAATATAGTTAATTTAGTTTCAAAATTCTCTATTTCACTCATTAATTGTGAATCATATGTAAAAAGTTCATGTGTGCCAAAATCATAATTTTTAACACTTAGTGTAAAAACAGGTTTTCTTAATATTTGAGATTCAAGAATAGTTGTAGATAAATCAATGGTAATTAATAATTTAGAAGATGATATTAAATCAAAAATATTCCCATTTTTTAATATTGTAATATCAGAATTTATTTTTAACAATAAATTTGAAATATCTATTTCTTCAAAATCAGGATGTAATTTTATTATTAATTTTTGATTCAATTTTTTGGTAATTTTACAAATTTCTTTGATTGAATTTTCATAATTGATATGAGTTTGAATTAACAAATCTTTGACTAAATTTTTTACTGGTGAAGATGTTGTTAACAAAATATAATTTTTGTCAATAGAAGATAAATAATTATCAAAATTATCGTGTAATGCACTTCCTAAAACAGCAATTTTTTCTTTTTGGAAATTTGATTTGATTAAAAAATCTCTAAAAGAATCCCCCCACACAATATAATGATCAACATATTTTGGAATTCCCCCCATGAACTTTGTATGTTGAACAGATTCTTCTGTTTCAAATCCTAATCCATGTTGAATTAAAACAATTGGAATATGTTTTTGTTTACCTAATTTGATCAATATTTTTTCATTAAATCCTAATTCAGACCATACCAAAACTGATGAAAAATCATATTTTTGAAATAGATCTTTTGCAATATTTATTTCAGAAATTGCTTCAGGAAATCGTTTTTCAGTTAATTCTTTAAAAAATTGTGATAAAGGTATCCAGAATGACTTGCCATTTAAAGAAAAAAAATCTTGGAAAAAATGATCCATAGTCCACAATTGTGATAATTTATTTTTTGCAATATTTTGATAGTCAATTTTTGTAAAATTATTTTTAACAGATGATTCAGTTTCTATAATGCAATTAGAATTTTTAATTATGTTAAATGAGGAATTATTCCAAATTGATGGTCTCCGTCTACAAAAAGAAACTAGATTGATTGGATAATTTTTTGATTCAGACAACAATTTTTCATATCGAACAGTATCAAATTCAACAAATAATACAGATTTGTTGTTTTCTGAAAATCGTTTTTTGTATCCAAATAGTTGATTTATAATTTTATCAGAAAATGATTTTATTTTTTTATAATTTTTTCGGGAAAATTTTAAAGTGTGAGAAAAAGTTCCAATTTTAAGAGGAAATTGAACTAAATCATACAAAAATTCTTCTGATGATTTATTCTTTGTTTGAATTTCTACAGAATTCTCTGAGTGATTTTTAATAATTTGATATAATATTCCAGATGAAATAAAATTTGAATCAACAAATTGAGAAGAAATTTTTTGTATTTCTAATAATTTTTTTAAAAAAGGTACTAAAAAATAATGTAATTCTGCATAGTAAAGTTCACCTAAATTGACACCCTCATAATTTAAAATTTTTTGTATTAAATCTTTTGAATACCATTCTGAAAAATGATATGATTTTTTTTGAATCAAAGATAAATCAGATTCAAGAATAAAGTTATCAGAAATTTCATGGACGATTTTTTTAGAAGTCAAAAGATTGTGTGAAAAATAATCAAAAGTAATAATCAAGTCACTTGTATCAAGTATATTTTTAAAGTTCTCAAAATTACATGAAGAATCAAAAAATACTATATTTTTGATTGAAGAAGAATCTAAATTATTAGATATTTTTCCATTTTTTCCAGTCATATTCATCAAAAGTTATATTTTTCATTTCATCATCATTTGGTTTCCATGCTACATTAGCTAAAGTCAAAATTGTAGACGTTTGATTTGTTGAATTAAGATGAGCTGAAGGAATATTTTTAGGGACATGAATGAGAGTAGGTTTTTTCTCACTTGATTCTATTTCAACATATTTTCCAGATTTATCTTTAATTACAAAAATTACGCTCCCTCGAATGCATGTAAAATAACTATCTCTCTTTGTATGGAGGTGAGGGCCTTTAATTTCACCTGGATTTACAGATGTTACATAAACCATTTTTGGAGAATCTTCAATGATTTCATCCCAATCTCTCCATATTACAGTAAGATTCCCATTTACATGTCCATCAACAATGTCTTTTGTATCATGTTTTTCTAAATCAATGATACGAAAATTGTCATCCATCATTTCATTTTAAAAAGTATTTAATTATAAAAATCTTGAAAGATACTTCATACGATTATCTAATTTTGTATAGAAAGATAGTTTAAATACAAAAATATGAAGTAACGTAAGTTGACAATATTACAAAAGGTGCATAAATGAAAATTCTTGTTACTGGGGGTTTAGGTTTCATAGGCAGTAATTTTATTTTACATGTTTTAGAAAATTATCCCAATTTAGAAATCATTAATTTAGATGCAGAATTAATTGGATCAAATGTTAAAAGTTTGGATGAAATTGAAAAATCTTCAAAATATACATATGTGAAAGGTAACATAAATGATAAAGAAATCATTGAATCATTAGTAGAACAGGTAGATGGAGTTGTAAATTTTGCTGCTGAGTCACATGTGGATAGAAGTATATTTGATTCAAAGCCATTTTTAGTTTCAAATATTATGGGAGTGTATACTATTCTGGATGTAATTAGAAAGAAAAAACCAGATGTTAAATTTCTTCAAATATCTACTGATGAAGTTTTTGGAAGTTTAGATACTGGTTTTGCAAAAGAAAAGGATATTTTTAAACCATCAAATCCATATTCAGCTTCAAAAGCATCTGCAGAATTAATTGCAGAATCATATCAAAAAACATATGGAATTGATGTATTGATAACACGATGTACAAATAATTTTGGACCAAGACAATTTCCAGAAAAAGTAATTCCAAAAACAATTCTCAGAGCACAACAAAATATGAAAATTCCAATATATGGTACTGGAAAAAATATTCGTGATTGGTTATATGTTGAAGATCATTGCGATGCCATAATGAAAGTATTTTTGAATGGTAAAACAGGTGAATCGTATAATATTTCAGACTCTAATGAATTAACAAATATAGAATTGATTGAAAAAATTCTTGAACATATGGATAAATCAAAAGATCTAATCTATTTTGTTGAAGATAGACCAGGTCATGATTTAAGATATGGTATGGATTCATCAAAAATTAGAGATGAGTTAGGATGGAAACCTAAACATAGTATTGATAAAAATTTAGAATCAACAATTAGATGGTATTTAGATAATCAGGAATGGTGGAATGGTTTAGCCACTGATGAAATGTTAGATCCTACTCCTTGGAAAAAATACAGGTGATAAAATATGAAAGGGATTATTCTTCATGGAGGTCATGGGACTAGATTAAGACCATTAACTTATGCTAGACCAAAACAGCTTTTACCTATTGCCAATACACCAATGTCACAATACGGATTAGAATCACTCAGGAATGCTGGGATTACAGATATTGCAATAATTATCGGAGGAAGTAATTCATCAAAAGTTAGAAAATATTATGGAGATGGTAGTGAATTTAATGTAAATATTACATATGTGGAACAAGACGAACCAAAAGGAATCTCCCATGCAATAGGATTATGCAAAGATTTTGTGAATGATGAAAAATTTGTAGTTTTTCTAGGAGATAATATTTTGATTAAAGATATTACAGAAAGCGTTTTAAAATTCAAAAAATCAGATGATGCAGCAAAAATATTATTATGTGAAGTTTCAAATCCAAAACAGTTTGGAATTGCAGACATTGAAAATGATGGTTCAATTAAAAAAATTATGGAAAAGCCAAAAAATCCTCCAACAAATTTAGCAGTAATAGGAATTTATTTTTTAACTCCGATGATTTTTGAAATAATTAAAAATTTAAAACCTTCATGGAGAAATGAATTAGAAATTACTGATGCACTACAAAAATTATTAGAATCTAAAAAAAGAATTTCTTATGATATAATTACCAAATATTGGAAAGATACAGGTACTGTTGATGATATTATAGATGCAAATAAAACCATTCTTGAAAATATGAAAGAATATTCTCAAACAAATACAGAAGGATTAAAAATTTCTGGAAAAATGATGATTGGGAACAACGTAAAATTAGGAGCAAATATTCAACTTATCGGGCCAGTATTAATAGGGAATAATTGTTCGATAAAAGGAAATTCATCAATTGGACCAAATGTAAGTATTGGTTCAGAAACAATATTAGATAATTGTCATATCAAAGATTCCATAATAATGGAAAATTGTACTCTTAACATAAATACAAATTTAGAAAATAGTATAATCCCTTACAATACAACAATATCTACAAATAAAATGAAAAAATCAATTATACTTTGTGAAGATAGTAAACTAGAGCTATGATAAATTATAAATATTTAGAGGAAATAAAAAATTGTTAGAAAATAATTTAGCAAGTATTATAATTTTAAATTATAATGGTGGAAATACTATCATTGATTGTATAGATTCAATTTTTAATTTCACAAAAAATGATTTTGAATTAATTCTCATAGATAATAATTCTAAAGATAAAAGTCATTTAGAATGTAAAAAAAATCATGATGAAATAATTTTAATTGAAAATCATGAAAATTTAGGATTAGCAGCAAGGAATATAGGAATAGAAAAAGCTAAAGGGGAATACATCGTACTATTGGATTCAGATACAATTGTAGAAAAAGAATGGATTTCAAAATTTTTAGAGTCATATAATGACCACGGAGAAGGACTTTTTCAACCAAAATTGATAGATGCAAATGATCATACAATAATTAACAGTGCAGGGAATTTGATAAATCTATTCGGTCAAGCATTTTCTAGAGGTAAAGGTCAAAAAGATACTGGACAATTTAATAATTTTCAAAAAATTAGCTACACATCAGGTGCATGTACATTTACATCAAAATTAATAGTAGAGAAAATTGGAAAGATTGATTCGTTGTTTTTTGCATATCATGATGATGTAGATTTTGGATGGAGAGGTCAACTACTAGGAATACCATCATATTATGAACCTAAAATAACTATTCTACATAAAGGAAGTCCCACTTTAAAATGGAGTAAAGAAAAGTTTTTTCTCTTAGAAAGAAATAGATGGATTTGCCTTTTATCATTATATTCACGTAAAACATTTGTAAAAATTTTACCAATATTGATAATTGTGGAAATAGGTACTTCAATATATTTTTTAAAGAAAAAAATGATCTTTTCAAAAATTAAAGCTTTATCTTCGTTAATACAACACAGAAAAGAAATTGAAAAGAAAAGAAAAGTAATTAAAAAAACTAGAATTAATTCTGATTCAAAAATAATAAGAAATTTTGTGGATGAATTTGATACTTCTCCAATAATTATTAATCAAAAATCAAAAACTAGAATTAATTCAATTATTTTAAGTCTAAGTAAAACCGCGAGAAAATTAATCAATGAGTAAAAGGGTATAAAGAAACATGGAGAGAAAAATATACATTACTGGTGTTGGGGGATTACTTGGATACAAACTATCAATACAATCAATAGAAAAATTCAAAGTATTTGGGAGTTATAATTTACGCAAACCTAAATTAAAAGATATAACTGTAAATAAACTTGATCTTACTAATTTTTTGGAAACAAAAGAAATTATTAAAAAAATTAATCCTGACATTATAGTAAATACAGCAGCAATTAGCAGTGTAGACTATTGTGAAAAACATAGAAACGAATGTGAAAAAATTAATGTTGAACATGTAAAAAATCTGTATGAAATATCACAAAAACATAAAATAAAACTGATACAAATTTCATCAGATTCTGTATTTGATGGAAATAAAAATATGCCTTATGTAGAATCAAACGAACCTAATCCAATCAATGTTTATGGTAAAACAAAATTAGAAAGTGAAAAAATTGTTCTCGAAGATCCCAATAATCTAGTCGTGAGAAGTAGCGTATTATATGGATGGATGCCAAAATACTTGACCGAAATAGAATCAAGTTCAAAAAAATCAATTAATTTTGGTCAATGGTTAGTAAATCAATTAATGAAAAAACAAAATGTTAGTATTGTGAATGATGAGATAAGTTCTCCTATAATTACAGAAGAATTAGCCAGATCCATCATACATTTAATAGAATCAAATTGTTCGGGGATTTTTCATTGTGCTCCAAATGAATCGATTAATAGATATGATTTTAGTATTAAATTAGCAAATATTCTAAATTTAGATACAAGTTTAATCAAATCAACTACAATCAGTAAGTTAGGTCGTCAAGTAAATACGGGACTAAACAAGGCATTAGATCCTACAAAAATTATTAATACAAATTTTGTTTGTCAATCAATTAATGAATCGTTAAAAATGATTAAAAATCAAATAGACAATGAAGGAAGTAATCTTGAAAATGTCTAATGAAATTACAATTTATGAATATATTTTTGGGTTTATAAATTCAATAAAAAATAAAATATCATGGTTTAAAAAGTATAAACATACATTTAAAAATTATTTTGAAGTTGTAAATAAAATTAGAAATAATAAATTTCCAATTAATGGAATTTTAAAAAATGGAAAAAATGTGAATATTAAATCAATTGATCATGGCGCCTTAC
>Ga0233434_1003728_pt1 | contig 12166 bp, 2 predicted proteins | sample SI_122_August201_4_FD_182738 | JGI IMG/M metagenome (GOLD analysis project Ga0233434, IMG submission 182738) | Seawater microbial communities from Saanich Inlet, British Columbia, Canada - SI_122_August2016_120_MG | ecosystem: Environmental > Aquatic > Marine > Inlet | place: Canada: British... | reverse complement strand
GAATCTTTAATAATTAACCCTTCCGAATTCAGATCAACATAGGATTTAGTAGCAAAATGATTAGCAGCAGTAGGTGCTTGACCAACTGTTTCGGAAGAAAATGTTTTAGTACCACCAATTGTTTGGTCACCCGTTGTATAAACTCCATTGGTTACTAACCCAGCAGTAAGATCAGAAGCAGTTCCTGTGCAATTTGTTAAATCACCTGAAGTGGGTGTTCCTAATACTGGTGTTACCAATGATGGTGAAGTAGCAAATACCAAGCTTCCACTTCCTGTTTCATCACTAATTACACTTGCTAATTCGGCTGATGTAGTTGATGATAATGCTGATAGGTTATTTGTTGTATAAACACCATCGGTTACTGTTGATGCATTTCCTGAACAAGCATCAGCAGTTGTAGCAGTAGCAGCATTTCCTGAATAACCACTCGATGTTATTGTTCCTAATGATACTCCATTATCTGAAAATGTTATTGTTCCTCCATCAGCATCTAATGTTATATCACCTGACGAATTTAATGTTACGGCTGTTCCTGCTAATTCTGATGTACCATCTGCTGTTATTGTTATATTAGCTAGTTCAGAACTAGCATCAGTTGTAGAAATTTCTAATGAACCATTTGTTCCTGATGTAATTGTTGCGAAATCGGCTGCTGTATCACCAATGGTTATCATGTTACCATCTATTTGAAGATTGTCTATGGTTATACCTTCATTCGCAGTAATTGGTCCTAAAAATCCGGTTGATACAGCAGTTGTACCCACAGATGTTAAACCCGCAAGTGTAGTAATATTTGATTGTGAACTACCTGTTACAGATACCGCGGTTGAAACACTACCATCCAGAGTACCAGAAAATGTGGTTGCCGATAATGTGCCGGTTGATGGATTATATGTTAAATCTCCATCCATTTCTAATGAATGAGTTCCAGTAGCAGTCGCAGCATCAGCTACAAACGCAATAAGATTTGTTTCACTAATAGCAGATACTGATTGATTTGTAACAGTTACTTGTGATGCTGAACTTGCCGATGCTGATATGTTTCCTGTAATAGTGCCTGTTACGGCCAAATCACCGGTAACTGTTAGATTATCACCAATTGTTACTTCAGATATAGCATTACCGATATTAACTGGGACAGTACTTGTCACGGTTCCAATATTAATAGCAGTTCCATCAATATTAATAGTACTAGTCGCATCAATATCAATAGTTCCTGTATTTATATCAAGTTCAGTACTATCTAAAATCATTATAGACGCGTTCATCGTTACTGGAACATCTGTAGCTGAAGATAAATCTGTTCCACCTGTTCCAATATTAATAGCAGTTCCTCCATCAATATTAATAGTACCATCCGCATCTATGTCGATATTGGCAACACCTGTTCCATTATTTAAAGCAGCAATTGTTAGTTTTTTTGCGGATGCATCATCCGCCGTCATTGTTAAATTTGTGCTATCCGTTCCATCAAGAGATAATGTCGTACCATCGATTGTAATAGCAGCACCATCAATATCTACAGAACTACTATTACCAGTAGTCATAATTATACCACCCGCACCACTTAATGTTAATGAACCAGACGAAGTAGTAATATTGGAAGAAGCAACCGCATCTAATGTGATCGATGAACTAGCATTAATATCTACACCACCCGCACTCGCAGAAAGTTCGATCGCAGCTGCGTTTGTTCCATTAGTATTCACAATACGCACATATTCGTTATCCGTAGTAGCAGATGATGCTATTTTAAAGTAAGCATCTCCGTCGGCATTGCCCATGGTTAAATCTTTTTCATCAGCTACTTTCATAGTGATACCACCAGCAGTAGATGTTAATGCTATCGCAGAATTATCTGTTCCTTTAGTATTTGTTACTGTAATATTATCAGTAGTTGCTGTATTCGCAGTCAAATCAACATCACCATCAGTTTTCATTGTTAACGTTGAATTATTTCCTGTAATAGCGACCCCACCTAAAGTTGATGTTAATGCTATCGCAGTATCACTAGTTCCTTTAGTATTTGTTACTGTAATTGTTTCTAAATTACCCTCATTTGTAGTTAGTGAAATAGCATTAGCTTCATTTGTTTTGGATGTTAACGTTACTTGACCACCAGAAATATTAACATCTTTAGTAGCAGCCGCATCAATATCTACACCACCCGCAGTGGATTGTAATGAAATAGCATTTTCGGATGTTCCTTTAGTATTTGTTAGTATAATTGTTTCAGTAGTTCCTACATTAGTAGTTAATGAAATAGCATCAGTAGAATCGTCTTTAGAAACTAAAGAAACTTGACCACCAGAAATATTAACATCTTTAGTAGCAGCCGCAACAATATCTACACCACCCTGTGACGCATTTATTACGATCGCGTCTTCAACAATTTCAGTTGAAGTAATGTTTACGGAAGACCCTGTCGCTGTAATATTAATATCTTTAATATTTTCACCTGAACTCGCTCCTGTCGCAGTAATATCAACACCACCAGCGGATGCGGTTAATACAACCGCACTAGCACCATCTATAGAAGATGCGATATTTACTTGACCGGTTGTATCCATATCGATACCTCCAGTTCCTGCGTCCAGATCAAGTGTTGTATCTACCGTTGAATTACCAATTGCGATAGTTCTAGCAGCTGCACCAGTGCCTATATTCATATTTTGCGATACCGCATAATTTCCGATATTAATTGTTCCATCTGAAGAATTTATTTGAATATTACCTGTAGTATCTAAATCAAATGTAGTATCACCAGATAAACTTATAGCCCCACCATCAAGAGATAAAATAGCTGTTTTACTGTTCTCTGTATCATTAGAAGTTAGTGTCATGGTATCGGCAGTAATATCAACTTCTGCTGAATTCAGTAGTATTTTAGTATCTGCATCAATATCAAGTTGTCCATCAGCACTCGAATGAATAGCTAATCCAGAATCTCTAAATTCGATTTTAGCAGCATCGTTCATTACTAAATTGCCTTCACTTCCATCTAAACGCATTATTTCTGTATCTGTTGAACCAACCGTTGTATTGAATATAATATCACTATCAGTTACTGTATTTTTTAATGTGATATCATCACCTGATTCAGTAATCGTAAATTCATCACCGGTGGTGGTTCCAAGACTTAATTGTGTAAATTTAGCAGCAGCAGGAGTAGTAGCTCCAATAGCAGTATTCTCGATTGTACCTCCATTAATAACAGCGGTTGTTGCTACCAAAGAACTTGCTGTTGTAACTCCTGTGCTTGAAACAGTCAAATGGTCAGTTCCGTCTACTAATTCTACGTTAAAAATATCGACACTTTGTCCAGATGGGGCTTTCACATTCATGGTAATCTCGTCGGTTGTATCACCAATAATAGAAGCACCAGCGGTTACAACTAATCCGGCATTTGTAGTTAATGTGGTAAATGTTCCTTCATTCGGATTATTGCTTCCTATTTTACCATCGAAAACGCCAGCGAAACTGCCAGCAGCGAAACTGCCAGCAGTTAAAGTATTTGTGTTTGGATTATATGTTAAATTACTATCGACTTCTATACCTTGATTTCCATACATGGCGTCCACAAATGTTAAATAAACTGTTTCATTAGTAGTTTCATTAGAGGTTACAACTACATTTGTAGAATTTTCAATTGTACCACTTACTGTCCCCCCTCCCGTATTTTCAGTTGTACCTTCTACTTTTAAATTTCCTTTAATCGTTATATCTTCACCAGTAGCACCAATAATAACCGGACCACCACCCAATGTTGTTTTTCCAGTAGTGGTATTGAATATATTAACATCATTAGTTGTTGTATGTGCTAAAATATTAGATGATGATGCATTACCAACGGTTAAAATATCTGTAATTCCTACTGTGGAATCAAAAGTTGCTGCCTTGTCAACATTGAATGTTCCTTTTACTGTAGTAGCACTTGAAGCAGCACCAATATCAACCGGACCACCACCCAATGTTGTTGTTCCAGTAGTGGTATTGAATATATTAACATCATTAGTTGTTGTATTTGCTAAAATATTAGATGATGATAATGCATCACCTACTGTTAAAATACCCCCGATAGAAGCGTCACTTGTAACTGCTAATCCAGTTCCACTTGATTTACTTAATGTTAAAATACCCCCGATAGAAGCGTCACTTGTAACTGCTAATCCAGTTCCACTTGATTTACTTAATGTTAATGTATTTGAAATATCTGCTACGTTATTTAGATCGAATGAACCTGTCATGGTGGTACTTCCGGTTACTGTTAAATTTTCACTTAAAATAACATCTTGTTCTGTTATTGTTAATGTATTCCCATCAGTATTTACTATTGTAGCACCATTTCCAAATGTGATATTATTACCTGTTACTGTTAAATCTCCGGTAACATTTAATTTCTGACCAATTGTTACTTCAGATGTTGTATGACCGATAGTAACTGGGACATCACTTGTCGCGGTTCCAATTGATATAGAAGTTGCCGAATCCATAGTTAAAGCTCCAGAAGCATCAATATCCAAATTTTTTCCTGTTCCACCTACTGTAATATTAGTATTATCTATTGTATTGATTTTTAATGTGCTAGCATCAATGTCGATTGGTTTATCGGCGGTAGTTCCAATTGCTATAGAAGTTGCCGAATCCATTGTTAATGCTCCAGACGCATCAATATCGAGTGTACTCGCATCAATATCTATTGGTTTATCGGCGGTAGTTCCAATTGCTATAGAAGTTGCCGAATCCATAGTTAAAGCTCCGGTCGCATCAATATCAAGTGTAGTAGCTCCAGATAAACTTGTAGCACCAGTACCACCAAGAGTGAAAGTAGCTGTTCCGTCGGTTAATGTTAATGCGTTAGTAGAAGTTAGCGTCATGGTAGTTCCGGAATCCATAGTTAAAGTTTCAGAACTGTCTATATCTACATTTTTTGAAGTCATTTGTAAAATTGTGTCCGCATCAATATCAAGTTGTCCAGTATCACTCGAATGAATAGCTAATCCAGAATCTCTAAATTCGATTTTAGCAGCTTCGTTCATTACTAAATTGCCTTCACTTCCATCTAAACGCATTATTTCTGTATCTGTTGGTGTTTCAGATATTGTCTTTTTCACATTGAATATAATATCTTTGTCTGAACTAGTATTTTTTAATGTAATATCATCACTCGTATCGCTAATAGTGAATTCAGTACCCGCGCTTCCAAGTGAAAATCCTCCTTTGATTATAACATTCTGACTTAAGTTGACGTCTCCACTAGCGGTAATATTGTCTACCGATATATCACCACACGTTATTTTACCACTTATAACAGTTTCAGTTGATGTAATATCAATTTGATTGGGCGTACTATTGGAAATAATTGCTCCATTTTTAAATGTTATACCATCTGGAGTAATTACTGAATTTCCCTCGGTATCAGTGAGTTTTAAATTAGAAAAATTTGCTACACCCTTATCTCCTGAAAACACCCCTAATGATTCCGTAGCCTCTGGAATAAAAGTAAATTCGGTAGCATTTCTATCAAAACCCATAAACCCTGTTTTATTGTTGAAGCCAGTTGCTTCGGTCGCATACTTAAATGCGATACCTCGGTCGAATGTGTCTAACCCACCATCATCACCTACTGTTATAATAGGCTCATTTACATCTAATGTACCGTCTATCATAGTATTACTGTTTACATCTAATGTACCGGCTATCATAGTATTACCGTTACTCACATCTACACTAAAAATTGAAGTACCAGTACCATCACTAGGATTAATAGTATAATTCGCACTAATTGTACCAGGTTGCCCGCTTGGAATTCCAAAATTTACCTCCCTCTCAGTAGACCCCTCCTCACCTACATCCACGGCTTCCACTGTGGGGACTGCTCCTGGTGCAAGTTCTGTAACTGTTCCAACTTTTATTGTGCCTGTAGTGCCTTTGCCTCCTCTCCCACCAATACCACCCGTAATACCTTGTTCACCTTTCGGTCCTGTCGTGCCTCGTTCTCCTTGTGGACCCTGTGGACCGATTGGTCCTTGTGAACCAATCTGTGTATAATTAGCGGTTGATGTGTTAGCACTAAGTGATTGTGATATAAGAGTCAAATCATTTATTAATGTAGTTACTTGGTCAAGTGTATATAAATTATCACCCATTATAATATAATTTATATCTATATTATATTATCTAAAAAAACGATAAATAAATACATCCAATCAATTTATTTTATTATTCATTACTCTAAACAAACCTACATATAGCACAAATAAAATCATCATCTAGTTCATATCTTATACCAATAACCCGTGACTTCATTTTATCGCCTATATTAACATTGCTAAATCTACTATCCAAATGGTGATGATCTCTGGCTATAAATATGGTAACAGGAATATTATTATTATCATCAATAACCTGGGCGTGAATACCGGCCTTTGTAATTGTTTTACATACACATTCAATTACCATCCCTTCTACCGGTAGACATATCATAGCATCAAATGTTACGGTGAATTCAATCTTGCTTGAATTCACATTACCTGATGAATAATTAATAACCTTAACCGTTTTTGGTTTTACATATCCTTCATTAACACATTTACCACCCATCAATTTCTCAAGTTTCATTTCAATATTATTCTTAACATTTTTACCAATTTCAGTAATATCTAAACAAACCTTTCTTTCCAAAACGGATTTTAAATAAACACCGTAGATTTTCGTTTCTTTTTGAGAATATTCTTTATCAGCGAATACTTTTTTTGGTTTTTTAATGATTACAGTAGACATTTTACTAATATATTAATGAGAATATTTTATATCATTTATTCACATTAATAAAAATCAATTTTATATGTAATTACTATTCGAAATTCTGCCTTATATTTTAACACAACGGTTTGTTTTTGGGTTTAATCGTTTTCCTTCTGCGCATTGTTTTTTCTTCATAGTAATCGGTTTTTTAACACAACGGTTTGTTTTTGGGTTTAATCTTTTTCCTTCTGGACATTCACTGTTTGTCCTTTTTTTGCGCGTACATTTGAATTTTTTATCACGAATATATCCAACTTTACAATTAAAGATACAACGACCTGTATTCGGATTTATCTCTTTTCCGTCTGGACAACTAGGTGATACCATTAATTTTTTTAATTCTTTCTTTGATGTTATGGCTATAGAAGCCTGAGTTAACGAAGCGACTTGTTTATCGAACACTGTAGAGGTTACCGTTTCGTTAACAATCTTATGTTGTTTAAATTGCTGTTTCCTATTTTTCAGAATATGTTTTCTTAAACATTCTTCATATAAATCAGTTGATTCGTGGATAGCGACACGTTTTGTAATATCAGGTTCAAGCATAAGATAAAGTACAGCGGCCAATTCTTTTACAAAATCCATCTCCATAAATTTATACAAATTACATAATGTTTCCATTAATCCACACGCTAGTCCATAAGTATCAATTGTAGACAATGATTTGTCTAAAAAATCCTCATACATATCTTTATTATCAATGTGCTTCATTGTTAGTAAAAAACCACCCAGATACTTACCGACGTCTGGTATATTGAAAGTTTTTGGTTTCATATTAACAACTGAATAAAATGTTTTAATTGCGATTGCTGACTTATTTGTGCTCGTATTGAAACCTTTACCTATATTAGTAACATAAGTTCTCTTTTTCTCTTCACTGTTTGTAGAGACAATATCAAATAATCTTTTGGATAAAAATTCCATTTCAGGAGGAAATGACCAATGAGGTGATGCGAACCTATTTATATTTTTTCTAGATAGTTTTTTTAAGTTTGATTTTGTGTTCATTAAACCAAAATCTATATAATTTAATCTATTTGTTGCTTCTAAATATACAATATTTCCTGCTTTTAAATCATGATGAAGTATATTTTTTTTAGCAAATGATTTTAATCCCATAAATAAACGGTGTCCTTCTAACCAAAATTCTTCTATTTTATCTTTATTTTCTTTTGTTACTGGTTTTTTTTAAAGTTCTCACTAAAATCAGTAAGATTTAATCCACCATTTCGCATTAATAATAACTCTAAATCATACCCTCTATCAATATTAATATCTCTACTCATTCTACATTGTTTGATGGCTTTTTTATTGGACTCTTGTAAACCAGCTTTACAATTATCAGGTTCTCCAAGATAGAATAATTTTTTTTTATCAACCTTATCAATTAAAACATATTCTTTCATTTCTTTTGATGCCTCGCGTGGATCCATTAATTTTGATACTTTTTCATTATCACGAGTTGTCGAACCATCACATAGAAGAGGTGGGTTATGAACGCATCCATAAGTTCCTTCACCTATGACTTTTGGAATATTACTCATATATATATATATATATATATATAAGTCATACTTTATTATGCACTTCTTCTAAATTTTGCTATTTTATTATACATCGATTCAGATGGATTTAAATACCAAATCTTATTTTTATATTTTTTGCTTGTTCGATATCGAATTAAAAGTTCTAAAATTACACATAATCCTAATTGCATAATCTCTTTCGATTTAACTACACTATACATGGGTTTGTCTGGAATAGCCCCATCATATACAATAAAGTTTAAACGTTTAATAACGTCACCCTTTCCTGGAGTTTGTCCACTTATACGTGTTCCCGTATTATTCTGCATTAAAGATAGGTCTTTTATACGAAATACCATTTCTTTCTCATTTCGAAACATATCAATAAATCCAACGATATCTGAAAATGTGGATGAATCTTTCGACATAGTTTGGGAGATAGAATTTGATACTTCAAAATTGCGTCTATCTTCGGGTTGAGCCAATTCCCATTTACTCGGGTCGTCTTGAGATTGTATATATAATTCCCATCCACTAATGGTCTGTATTATAAACCCACTCTTTTTATTATATGTAAGTAGTTGTTTATCAATATATGTTTTTATTATTTGCTCAGTTTCTGATAAATCACCATCTCTTCTTATATGTGAATACATATGGGATATAATGATTAATTTTTCTTCCGGCATTAACATATCGATATTATGTTGTATTATAAATTCAACATATTCATTATATGTAATTTCGTGTATAAGTTGTAGATGGTTTAATACCTTGCTCGCGTGTTTGTACCAATTCTGATCACCTCGTGTAACACTCTGTTCATTTTTCGCATATTTAACATTTAATTCTATCATTCGTATTATAGTATCATAAGTATTTGTGTCTTGTATTATGGACTCTTCTGTATTTATAAAGTCTTTTGAAATTTCCATAGTTATAGACTTGCGTTTAAAATCGATTGGGATCTTTCTCTCAAAAACAGTGATACTTTCATCATTAATCTCAACTGGTTGAAACGCATAAATATCTCCTTTATTTATTAAATTTCCTCGTCGACCATATTGGTCTATAATATATTCCGTTTTATTATTAATAAATACCGAAAGTGCTGAAAAAATTTGCGCAATAGGATATTGTTTTATAGCATTAATTGTCTCGATTATTTCATTTAAATTATAGAAATGTTTTCCATTATCTTTATCACGATACATATCACGGATACGTTTCATAATATGCTGATTATTGGATTGAAGAAAGTTTTCAGTATACATATTATTGGACAATTTCGACTTATCAATCTTATCGTCTTTTTTATTACATTTAAAACTACAATCCGCCATATAATCACAAACGTCGGTATGTGGTTTATCGCCAATTTTAAATACTATTTTTTTAGCATCGGTTGAAAGAATGAGTTGTATATTTCTATTTTCAACAACACTTTCCAATTTGCTTGATGTGAAATTGGTTTGTCCAATATTCAATAAACAATCTACTGCGGTTTCCTTCATTAAACGAGTAACACGCCCTATTTTTTCAGCCTTATTTTTTGCGAGTCGATAAACATATATATCTACTGCTTCTTCATCTGGACTGGTTTTCAATACAGTGGAATGTAAATATATTTCTACATTTCTTTCATTAAATGGTAATAAACAATGGCTCTTTTGTCGAACACCTCTTCCTATAATTTGTTCTATACGATTTAAATTATACCAAGGTTCCAATATATGAATTTGTCGAATGCATTTAAAATCGAGACCTTCTGAACCAGCTTTTGATATTAAAACCACCTTTACAACTTCTCCATTTTTATTATTCTCGTCAGTAATCGTTTTAATATCTTGCGCATTATTTGGAGAAAATGATTTATCGCCTGTGATCATAACATATTGTGCGGGTTTGAAATTGGCGACTTGACTTTTTGGTTTTAAAGTTAATGAATCAATGGGTTCGACAGGGGGTGTTTCAAAAAGAGGGGTTGTATTAGGTGACGACCCGTATCGGGTAAGCCCCAATTCTTCTAATGCGAGTGCCATGGGAACAACACCTCCGTCAATGTATTGCGAATAAATTAAGACTATTCCTTTTGATCTTTTTATGGTTTGAATAATTGACGAGATTTTGGAACTATATTCCCCAATTTTTTCTGGACTAAAAATACGTCCATATTTTTCTTGAACTTCGGGTTTATATGAGAATAAATACTTTCTTGGAATCTTTTTCATAGAATCATCCGTATAATTCATGACTGTTCGCATTCCTCGTTTACCAACCATTGTGGCTCGTGGATCATAATCAGACGGTTCTGTTATCTTTGTAGAAACGATCCCTTTTTCAAATTGTTCATCAAGAGTTATACTTGGATATACCATATTTAATGCTTCAATCGGTGCTTGTAATTGACGAAATCCGAATTTATCTAGTTCGTCGAATTCTATATTTTTTACGCCTTTTTTAATATCATCTCGCATGGCTTTAATCAACAATTTATAAGCCTTTTCTTGGTACGTACCAATTTCATTCACATATACGGGTAAATAAGACAATGGTTTGTCTATTTTTTTGCCGTTCATTTGAATTGTTGGTAATTTTAAACCTGTACCTGGATTTACTGTGTCCAATATACCCTGAACCACGCCGGTCGCACTTTGTGAAAATATTTTATCTACTGCGAAATCATTTGGATAAATTCGATAGGGAAAAACATAAGGATTTTCACCTCTTACATATGAAACATAACCTGTTAATTTACGAGACAGTAGATTATACCCTCCCTCATCAATAATCGTCCCATCTTGATCTTTACTTTCTTTTTTAAATTGTCCCTGTTGGTCAAATACTTCACTCGCACTAATCATTCCTCGTTTATCATTTGAATTCATTAAATTGGTCAACCAAATAATTTCATTATGTGAATTGTAGAGAGGTGTCGCAGATAAAAGTAGTAAACGCATATTACTACAATGTCGTGCTAATTTCATCATCATTTTTCCTATTTTATCATCTTTATTATCTTCAGATAAACGTATGTTATGAACTTCGTCGACAATAATTAGACGATTATTAAAAAAATTCCGCATATTTTGAATTTCCACTCGCCTTATCTCTTCATCGGTGAATCCAGACATTTGAACCATTGTTTTTTTTCGAATATAATTCGCCAATTCAACGTAACCCATAAAAACATAATACTGATTGATTATCGATTTTATTTGAGAAATTACCTTTTCTCGGGAAATACCTTTTAAATTTGTGGGATTAATCTCACGTAAAAATACATCTCCAACACATGAACGAATATTCCAAATACCATCCTCTTCTTTCAATTGTCGTTCGTCAAATAACTGTAATTTGAAATTGGCTTGGACATTTGGTGCTGCTACAATTATAATACGTTGTTTTATACCGACTTGTTTCATATATTGTCGCATTTCTTCAGAAATACCAATCGCACTACACGTTTTACCGCTTCCTAAACCATGATATAATAATAAACTATTATACGGTGTTTGGAAAGATAAAAAATTCTTAACAAATAACTGATGGGGCATTAGTTCAAATGGTTCATCGCACATTTTATCGGCGTACTTTGAAATATCATGAATATTACCATCATATTGTGTATCAAAGAATTCCTGATGTTGTGCGATTTTCTTGGAAAAATTAGGGTCATTTAAAGTAGGATATAGAAACGCGTGTTCATTTCCTTCTTTCTTTTCCTCGGCATATTCAATTTGTTCTTTTTTTCTTAAAAATTCGTTTGTATTATTCGGAACACTCGCCAATGCGTCATTTATTTTCGGAATAGGTTGTGAATCACGTAT
>Ga0233434_1003727_pt1 | contig 12166 bp, 6 predicted proteins | sample SI_122_August201_4_FD_182738 | JGI IMG/M metagenome (GOLD analysis project Ga0233434, IMG submission 182738) | Seawater microbial communities from Saanich Inlet, British Columbia, Canada - SI_122_August2016_120_MG | ecosystem: Environmental > Aquatic > Marine > Inlet | place: Canada: British... | reverse complement strand
GTGGGATTCAACATCATAGGATTTGACTACACCGTTCTCCAACCCTATTCCGATTTTGACCTGCAAGAAATTAACACTTTCGATATGTTGATAGATGTTAAAAAACTGTTGGGTTTTCGTCTCAGTCTCAACCATTTGGCACAACATACTCTTAATGCTGAAAAATCTGCGGATGGATTGGTCTCTCTTCAATGGTATAAGGAAGGGAAGATCAACAAAATTATCCAGTATTGCAAACAGGATGTAGAAATTACCCGGGATTTATTTCTGTTTGGCGAGAAAAATAGTTATGTTAATTATCAGAGCAGATCGGGGAACCCCCTGCAACTCGAAGTCGATTGGAAAACTGCAAACCTGATCTGATTCCCTCCAATATCAACACTCAGGCTTTTAGCGCTGCGAGCAATTTTTCGATGATATCCGTGACTTTAATGTTTTCAGCCTCGGCTTTAAAGTTAAGGATGATCCGGTGCTCCAGAACCTGACGACACACAGAACGAACATCTTCGATTGTAGCGGCAAACCTGTTATCCATCAGTGCTTTGGCCTTGGCACCCAGAATCAGATATTGCGAGGCACGTGGCCCAGCCCCCCAGTCAATCCATTCTCGAACAAAATCCGGCGCGGCTCCATTTTGATGGGGCCGTGTGCTTTGAACAAGTTCTACTGCATATCTTGCAACATGATCTGATACGGGAACCTGCGGTACCAGTGCCTGAAACTCCATGACCTGTTTAGCATCGAGCACGGGTTTTAAATCCGGCAATTGTCCGGAGGTCGTGGACAAGGCAATTTCAATTTCATTTTCCATACTGGGATAGGAAACATTGATGATAAACATAAAACGATCTAATTGTGCTTCAGGCAGGGGATAGGTCCCTTCATGTTCAATGGGATTCTGTGTGGCGAACACCAAAAAAGGTTGTTCAAGTGTGTAGGTATTTCCTCCTACCGTTACTTTTTTTTCCTGCATTGCCTGGAGCAGGGCCGCCTGGGTTTTGGGTGGAGTGCGGTTGACTTCATCCGCCAATATAATATTGGAAAAGACAGGCCCCTTGATAAATTGGAAAACCCTTTTGCCGGTTCCGGGGTCTTCGTGCAAAATTTCGGTGCCGGTAATATCCGATGGCATCAGGTCGGGTGTGAATTGGATACGGCTGAACCCCAGGCTGAGAGTCTGGGAGAGAGTATTGACTAAGAGGGTTTTTGCTAATCCAGGAACACCGACAAACAGGCAATGGCCTTTGCAAAATAGGGCGATTAAAAGATCTTCTATTACTTCATCCTGACCCACAATGGTTTTATGTATTTCCTGTACGACTTCGTTCTTGGCTTTTAAAAGTTCCTGCACGAGTTCCAAATCTTTCATCAACAATCTCCTGGATCAATCTATATAGTTGAACTGTCGGGTTTGTAATTCTTTTTCCTTAATCAAACCTAATCTACCGTAAGCATGGATCAATCGCATGTGTACGAAAGGATTGAATGGGTTGATGCGCACTGCTTTTTCAAAATAAACCCGCGCTGTTTGATAGTCCTGGTTGGAAAAATATAATTCACCCAAATTAGTGAGCGTTGTGTGAAAATTTGGAAAAAATGCCAAACTTTCCTTTAATAACGTTTCCGCTTCTTGATATTTATGCGTCTGCATATAGGTTCCCGCAAGCTTATTATATAAAACAGGGGAATGGGTGGATGAATCATCGAGTGCTTTTTTATACTCAATCGTAGCGGCTTGAAAATGGTCTCTGGATTTAAGAATGTCACCCAGAAAGGTAAAATTTCTAGCTGTCCGGCTTTTAAGTTGTTTATACCCTTTATTTTCCGGTTCCAGCCCCTTCCTGTTCTTAAATTCAGTGGATAGAACTTCAATGCCTGGAATATTTTGGAGCTCAAGTTTTTTAGCCCAATTTCCCCAGTCTGTTTGAAAATTTTCTAAATTCTGACCCACATGCTTTATGAAGGTTTTCTCGAATTCTGTGTTGGAGGCAAGTTCTTGCAGAATATTGGAGAAAATAGTTTGTCCTTTAATCGACACAAGGTATTCCATCATTGAGGATACTTCAGCATAAGCCAATTGAACATCCTCGGCATTTTTTAGTTTTGCGAGAGAGGGCATCATGTCTTCGAGCTCTACTCGGTAGTTATTTTTTAAAGCATTGGAAAGCACTGTTTCCATGATGGGGGAGAGGTATTTTTTTTCACCCCGCCATTGTGTCTCCAGAAATTTAGCAATGCCTTCATGCATCCAAAGTGGAAGGTGGTTTCGGCTCTTTTTTGTTAGCAGATAATGTACGTATTCGTGGCTCAAGGTATCCAGCCAGTTGAATCCCCGTACCAGGGAGCCGGGAGAAATCATCATAATGCGGTTGTATTTGCAGAGCGCTACCGTACCGGATGTGAGAATATCTTTGAGCGTCAAGGGCGAAATTTTTGAGAACGGTTTTCGGTCCGAATAAAACTCCACCAGTACCTTTTCCTCAGGGTAATAATTTAGAATTTTACCCAGGACCTGATATGAGGCCTCCAGTGCCTTTTCTGCGTAATGAATCAGGGTTTCGTCCGGCCCTTCCTCAAAGCGAAAGATAAAATGCTCCGTTTCTTTTGAGATGAAATTTTTTGAGGCCTTCCGGGTGGCATTGACATGATCTTTGAATTCCTGGACAGGTTTTAAATTGTCTCCGACCAGACGAAGAATCTTCCAGGAGCGTTCATAATTCCCTTTCATGAACTCAATCCGGGCCTGAAGAAAATGAGCATCTCCCGATTCGGGATATTTTTTTAAAAGTTGCTGTGAAAGTTTTTCTGCGGAGGTAATATCCCAGTCTTGCACCAGTTGATATCCACGATAGATTTCATCGGAAATTGTGAGAGAAGCAAAACTTTTTTCAGTTCCAATATGGAGTAGGGCAAGTAGCAATAAAAATTTCAGGCTGTAGTTGAAGGTCGGCCTTTGCCAATTATTAGAGGCATTCTGTAAATTTTTATTCACTGTACTAATTCCTTATAATATTCACCCACTAGGCGTTCGTAACTTTTTGGAGTTTGCTTTTTCATTGCATCCAGAATTTCCTCACGGAAAGCCCTGGGAACTTTATATTGGTCCTCGGAGGGAAGAAGTACTTGTTCTTTTTGCATGCGGGGCGCCCCTCCACGTCTGGGGTCTCTGCGACTTCCTGTTCCCAGTTGGAGCGGCGTTTTTTGGTTACCCTGCTCAGACATTTGAGAGCCAGAGTTTTTGATTTCGTTTAATAGGTTCTTTGTTTCTTGAAGAGATTTTAAAGCCTTATTTTCTGAATCAATACTTCTTTGGACTTGCTGGGTCTTCAGGCGATTTTCGGCGTTTTTAAGGTTCCTTTTTGCATCTCCCATGTTTTGTGAAAGGGAAGGGGGGAGAAGAGGGTTTTCCTTATTCATTTTGTTGAATAAATTCCTCATCTCTTCGGCTCGCTGGCTCATATCGTCTTCCTGTTTGGCAAGTTTGTTCAGTTTGGATTTTTCCTTGTCAGAAAGAAGTGACTTGCTGTTCTTCTCAATTGAACGCTTCAGGGAACCTAACTTTTTTGAAATTTCTGAATTCAGTCTGGTGACTTCTTTTAGATCCCCGTTTACTCGATCTCCAATATCCTCCCTCTGGTTCCGGGTGGCCCGCATATTCCCCTGCCACTTGAATATTTCAGGGTAGGTATTTTTGAAAAGAATGTTGAACTCGTTTAAATCGTTCAGATCGGTTAACTCCTTCAATGTTTTATATTTTTTCTTGATCTGAGGGAGGTTTTCTTTGAACTCCTGAAAACTTCTAGTTCGAAGGTTATCCATTTCAATTACAGTTTTGGATAATTGTCTGCGAGCTTCATTCAGTTTCTTGAAATTATCTTCTAGACCCTTATTGAGACTGGAGTCGATGGTTTTTTGATTCAGGGATTTAATTTTTTGCCGGGTTTTTGTCTCTTCTTGCATCAGCGCACGTGTTTTTGTCATGGCCTTGTGAGTATCCAGATAATTTGAATTTTCTTCCAATAGATTTTGGATGGCTAGCACATCTTTTTTCAATTCTTCAAAGAAATTCTTAATTAATGAATCAAATTGCTGAGCCTGATTTTTTCGTAGTTTCTGGTTTATTTCCGAGGTTTCCTGAAGAACCTCTTTTTGCTTTTTCTCCAGAATTTCAAGTTTCACCATGGATTCATTGATCTGCTCCATGACCTGATTGTCGATCATTGAATCCATGGAAGACTGTGCCTGATCCAACTGATTTGCAAGTTTCCTCATGTCTTCAGCAACTTTTTTGAGTTCTTCCAGAGCTTCATCCATTTTACCCTGACTGGCAAGATCTTTAATTTTTTCCAGCGAAGCCAGAGTCTCTTCCAGATTCATATTCTTGTTAGCTTTGGAATTTAGAAACTCATCCGGTGCAGATTGGTTTTGTTGGGAAAGCTTTTCCATCATTTGTTGCAGGGTTTGTTGGATTTTATCGAGTTGCGCCCTCAGTTGATGAGGGGTCATGGACGCTTTTTTATCGCGAATATTCTCAAACTCTTCTTGCAGGGCTTCTGTTAATTTTGACAATTGGTTTTCAAGGTCCATGACCTGGTCCATTTTTTGGCGATTGGTCATTTTAATCAGGTAAAGGATGCTTTGTTCCAAGTGTGTGACCATTTTCGCATTGAGAACTTCGACAGAGCCAAAAGTGAAATTAACCGGGGTGGGTTTTAATATCGTTTTCTGCATTTTATTGATAGCATCAATCTGCTCTTCGCGAATGCCGGTTAATCCTGTAATAATGTTGTTCAAAAGGGTGATGTAGGAGCGGGGGAAATGATCAAAGTCATTGGCCTGTTCTCGAATGCGTTGGGCAAGACCTATGATGTCAATCAGAGCATCTGCATTGGAGGAAAGAAGTTTTTTCCCATGCATCGTGTCGGTCGTGCTGGTTTTTAGGATTTCTCCTTCAACAAGTCCATTTCCCAATAAGGCAATCATTTTTTCCGTCAACTCTTCTTGCAGGCGCACGAGATTTTCGCGCTCTTTTCTGCTATCAAAAACTGTGAAACGGTAAATTTCTGACTGTCCGGTATTGGGTCCTGTTACGTTGTCGTTATCCTGGATTTCCAAAAAATACTGGACTTCATCCCCCGGTTGAAGATTTTCCAGGGATAAGTTCCAATTGAAATTACCCATCGAGTCCTTTTCTGATTGCCTGAAGTTTTTAATGTTTTTCTTCAGAGTAATGTCGTTGATCTGTGCGATAAGGTCAATTTGCCGAATTCCAAAATCATCGTGAGCTTCATAAAACATCTGTACGGTGTCAGTTCCATAAAAAACAGGCTTGGGGTTGGACGGAAATAATATTACCTGCGGGGATTTGTCCTGCTCAAGGTCGATTGGATGTTTTTTTTCCAAAAGAAAATTTGGTCCATCAGCTTGCTTTACTTTAAATTGGTAGTAACCCTTTTCCCGAAGTATTAACGAGCCTTCCAATTTTTTTGAGGTTTTCAGCTCCAATATAAAATGATCCCGATTATTCACTACCAGTTCTGCTCTCTCGACAGGGTGATTGCTGTAACCTGTGATTTTAACTTCTGTTCCAGGTAAAGCCTTGATGGAACCCTCTGAGGGTGCAATGACTTTTCTTTTTAACTTTGTGTAGGAGGGATATTCAAAAGTCAGGGAAAGGTCGTTAATGATGTATTCAAGCTGACTGCCAGCCAGTTTTGATTTCTTCTCGTTAGTATTTTGAATAGATGAGTTTTTGGCCGGATCTTGTGAACCTGTCTGCTCCCAGAAATTGGGAAGAGCCCAGGAAACGGTGATCAATGCCAACAACGTCACCAGTAACAAGTTGCGGGCGGGATGCGATTTTTTTCTGCTGATTACTGCTTTTGGGTCAAGATTCTGAATTGCCCTTTGAGTACGTTGGAGATGTTCCTGGATAAACGAAAGGGAAAAAAGAGGTTTGTTTTCTTGTTGGTTTGTTAAATAACGCTCCAGTTGCGAAGCATTGATCAGAGAATTATTCAACTCCGGGTATTTTATTTCTGCCAGCAGTGCGGCTTGGTCCCGGTTTATTCTGGAAAAACCGTGGGTGGTAAAGAGACCCAGAATAAGTAATATGAGTACTAAACCTGATAGTCCATAGCTCAATGCAGGATCTTGAAAATAAAAATATATGCCCGAGGCTAGAGTGCCCCCGGCAACAATGGTTAATACCGAATAGGTGAACTGAAGGAATAGAACCCGGTTCCATTTGGCCTGAACCCGATTGAGAAAATTGTGAATTTTAGAATAGGAATCCATAGATCACTGGGAATAAATCAACACTCTTCTATTTTAGAACACCCCAGTTACGAATCCCAATGAATAAAACGATTTGAGGGAGTTGTTTAGGCCCCGCCCTTACCTCTATGGGTGCTAATTTTAAATATTTATTGGAATATATGACCTCAATTTGTATCATAAATGTATAGGGTGCTGTTGCTTTACTCTATGGGCAGGCTTATAATATTCTATATATATCCGATATAAAGATTATGAGAATTCAAACTCTGAAAAAACGACGCTTCCTCATAGCCATTATTATGGTATTGGGCCTCTTGGCATCCGCATCCTATTCCGTGGCCATGCCGCTGATAATGGCCTCAATGGATTCATCGGAATGTATGATGGAATCCACTCCTTGCGATATGTGTTGTCTGATGAGCCAGCCTGATGTTCAGGTAGGTTTTAAAGTGTCGTTACTTCTTCTCCTGGAGTCTGCGTCTGTAAATGCGCCAGATTCTATCCCTCTGCCTTTTTATCATCCCCCCGGATAAATACCTCTAAATCCAAAACACGTTTTATCCCTACAGGTGTGTCTGAATTAGCTGATTTTAGCTGAATTCGTAAATTCTGCCCCTCTAGGGAATCTCAAACCCGTTTGGAATTAAGAGGCAATCATGAAACGCATTCCAATAATTTTATTGTGGGGATGGATGTTTCTGGCATCCCCCAACTTGGTTAACGCTGAGGAAGTTCATTTCAAAAGTGTTCTGAATAATTTCATAGCAATTGCTTTGGAAAATAATCCCGGTGTCCTGGAATTACAAAATCGCATTAAAGCGGCGCAAGAAGTTCCATCCCAGGTGAGTTCTTTGGCGGACCCTATTTTGCAAATTGGGCTCATGAATATGCCGGTGGATACGTTTGAGTTTAATCAGGAACCTGTGACACAAAAAACCATCAGTGTGTCCCAAGCTTTTCCATTTCCAGGGAAATTAGGATTGCGCTCTGAAATAGCTGAAAAAGACATAATGGCCAGCGAACTCGATTTAGAAGAAGTAAAGCTAAGTCTTGTCAAAGGAGTTAAGAAAGCTTTTTACGAACTATGCTTTATTTTGGCCGCGATTGACATCACGAAGGAAAATAAAAAACTTTTAGAAACATTCGTGTCCATTGCGGAAACCAAGTATTCCGTGGGTAAGGGTATCCAACAGGATGTTCTTAAAGCTCAAGTTGAGTTGACTAAAATTCTGGATCAATTGATTGTTCTTGAAAAGTTTGCGGGTATAGAAAAAGCACGGCTAAACACGCTAATGAATTATTTACCGCAAAAACCTTTGACCATTCCACATGGCATCACGAAAACCGACTTTTCCTTCTCTGTTGAACAACTTCAAGCTCTTGCGGATTCTAATCGTCCCATTCTTTCAAAAATTAATGTCCTCAGGGATAAGTATGAGACAGCAAAAAAGCTTGCTGAGAAAGATTACTACCCCAACTTCAATGTAGGATTCAAATATGGACAAAGGCAAGACAGTCGCTTGGCAGATCGACCTGATTTTGTTTCAGCTTATGTGGGGATAAATATTCCTCTTTGGTTTGAAACCAAGCAATCTAAAAAGGTTTCTGAGGCAGGGTACAAGGTGGAAATGACCAAGGAGACTTTTAACAAAGAAAAAAACCAGATTTATTTCAACCTCAACGCATTTATTGAAAAAGAGGCTCAAAGTTCAAAAACAATCCAATTGATTCAACAAGGGATTCTGCCGCAAGCGAGACAATCTTTAGAGTCGGCCCTAGCGGGATATAGCGTGGATAAAGTGGACTTTCTAACCTTATTGAGCAACCAGGTCACCTTGTTTCAATGGGAAGTTAAATATCACCGCGAGTTGACGGAATATGAAAAAACTTTGGCAGAAATCGAAAGCGTTGTTGGAAAGAGGCTTTTTTAGTCATCGAACTACTTATATAGGATGTTAGCAATGAAGGAAAAAACCAAAATAAATAAGCCTGATGACTCGCAGGAGAATTGGAAAAAAACGCTACCTTTGGGAGAGGAATTGGGCACCAAGGAGGAAGAAGTCCTCTTTCCTTTGGAAAAAATTGAAACCAGTTTGCCTGTACAGGGAAGAAATAGATTTAGTCTATTTAGAATTGGCTTGTTACTAATTTTACTCACAGGGGTGTTTTTTTTGGGATTTGCTACTCAACCGGAAGTGCTGAAGCAATTACTTGGTGAAGGCAAGCAATGGGTCGATGTCGGTATGGAGAAGGCCAAACCCTTAGGGAACAAGGTTTATGAGAAAACCGAAGAAATGGTCAACAAGATTCATGCAAAAAAACAAGCTCCCAAATTAGCAGAAACCAAGTCAGGGGATAAAAAGGAAGAACCAGGAAGAAAAATTAAATTCTGGCGTGCGCCCATGACCCCAGGGTTTGTTTCCGATCGTCCCGGTAAAAGCCCGATGGGAATGGACTTGATCCCTGTCTATGAAGGGGATTCCGAAGATGGAGTTTCTATCAATCCAACTATGACGCAAAACATTGGGGTGAAGACTAAAGTGGTCAAATCCATGTCACTGAGCCGGGAAATTAGAACCGTGGGTCGCCTTACCTATGATGAGCGTTTGGTCCACCACATTCACACAAAATATGGGGGATGGGTTGAAAAACTCTACGTAGATTTCACGGGACAGGAAGTGAATAAAAATGATGTTCTTTTGGAAATTTACAGCCCTGAACTGGTTTCTACACAAGAGGAGCTGATATTGGCACTAAAGTATCAGGAAACTTTAAAGAATAGTATTTTCGCTGAGATCAGTCGGGGGGCTCAAGGTCTTGTTGACTCTACTTTAAGGCGTCTTGAACTGTTTGATGTTCCTCAGCACCAAGTTGATGAATTAATTGAAACCAAAAAAGTTGCTAAAACACTTCATATTCATTCCCCGGTAAAAGGTTTTGTCCTAAAGAAAAATGCTCTTCATGGAATGCATGTCAAACCGGGAATGAACCTTTATATGATTGCCGATCTTTCTAACATCTGGCTAATTGCGGACATCTACGAGTATGAAGTTCCCTGGATCAAGCTAGGGCAAGAAGCTGAAATGACTCTCTCATACTTTCCCGGCAATAAATTTAAAGGGAAAGTCACATTCATTGATCCGGTTTTGGATCCTGAATCAAGGACTTTAAAGGTGAGGATTGAGTTTCCCAATCCCAATTGGCAGCTTAAACCCGAGATGTATGCCAATGTGACCTTGAAATCAGAAGTGACTAAGAAGACGATTGCCGTTCCCGAAGAGGCCGTCATTTATACCGGAGAAAAAACCATGGCGATGATTCAAAAACGATCAGGTGGATTTGAATCCCGTGAGTTAAAACTGGGTGTAAAAACTCAAGGCTATGTTCAGGTCCTGAGTGGTTTGAAAGCTGGTGAGAAGGTGGTTACCTCTTCCACTTTCTTGATTGATTCTGAGAGCAGGCTCAAGGAGGCAATGGAGAAAATGGACAATAAAAAGGTGGAAATGAAAATGCCCGTAAAGAAAAGTGAAAACATGAAACTTATTTTGAAAGAGAAGCAGGGCGGCCAATAAGCGGAATAACATTATGATAAAAAATATTATTGGGTTTTCATTAAAAAACAGGTTTCTTGTTTTATTGGCAACTGCCTTTATTCTGGCGTGGGGGATTTATTCCATGAACCGCACTCCTCTGGATGCCATCCCGGATTTAAGTGATGTTCAGGTAATAATATTCACCAAGTTTCCGGGCCAAGCCCCTCAAATAGTGGAAGATCAAATTACTTATCCCCTCACCACGGCCATGCTTTCCGTCCCCTATGCGAAAGTGGTGCGGGGCTATTCGTTTTTTGGGCTTTCCTTTGTTTATATCATTTTTGAAGATGGAACAGATATGTACTGGGCTCGAAGTCGGGTCCTGGAACAGTTGAACTTTGTTTCGGGCAGGTTGCCGCCAAAGATCAATCCCACATTGGGACCTGATGCTACGGGTGTGGGCTGGGTTTATGAATATGCTCTGGTAGACAAGACCGGCACTTACGATCTTTCAGAACTTCGATCTATACAGGACTGGTATTTGCGCTATGAACTGCAAACGGTTTCGGGAGTTTCAGAGGTGGCCAGTATCGGAGGCTACGTCAAGCAATATCAGGTTGAGGTCGACCCAAACAAACTGGCGGCCTATAAACTGCCACTGCATAAAATCATTATGGCCATCAAGCGAAGCAACAACGATGTGGGGGGTCGGCTTCTCGAAATGTCTGAAACGGAGTACATGGTTCGGGGTTTGGGTTATATCCAGTCCATAAATGACTTAAACCGTGTTCCCCTTGGAGTGGACAAGCAGGGCACTCCAATATTGTTGAAAGATGTGGCAAGAGTGCAACTGGGGCCAGAATTACGGCGCGGTCTGGTGGACTTAAACGGAGAAGGCGAAGTCGTTGGCGGCATAGTGATCCAGCGCTACGGGGAAAATGCATTAGAGGTAATCCAAAACGTCAAAAAGAAATTGGAATCTTTAAAATCTGGCTTGCCTGAGGGAGTGGAGATTGTTCCAACCTATGACCGCTCCGGACTTATTGTTAAAGCCGTAGATAATTTAAAAGAAAAACTGATCGAAGAAGGGATTGCCGTATCCATTATCTGTATTTTGTTTCTGTTGCATCTGAGGTCGGCATTTGTTGCCATTGTGGTCATACCCTTAAGTGTTCTGATTGCTTTTATCATCATGAACCAGCAGGGTTTGAATGCGAATATCATGTCTTTGGGCGGAATTGCTATAGCCATCGGCGCGTTGATCGATGGGGCGATTGTTATGATAGAAAACGCACACCAGCATTTGGCGAAAGACAAAGGCAAAAAGAATCATTGGCAGATTATCTATGAAGCGGCATCTGAGGTGGGGCCTGCACTCTTTTTTAGCTTGCTCATAATGACCACTGCATTTTTGCCGGTGTTCACCCTCCAGGCTCAGGAGGGGCGTTTATTCTCACCTCTGGCTTTTACCTGGACCTATTCATTGTTTGCCGCCGCACTATTGGCAATAACACTTGTGCCTGTATTGATGGGCTACTTTATTCGAGGAAGAATTCTTCCAGAAAAATATAACCCGTTCAGTCTTCTTTTTACCTGGATATTTAAACCCATAATCTGGCTTGCCTTGAGAATGAAGCTAGTCGTCATCATTGTTGCCATAGGTTTAACAGTGGCAACGGTTATTCCATTACAGCGATTAGGTTCTGAGTTCATGCCACCCTTGAATGAAGGCGATTTGTTATACATGCCGACCACCCTGCCTGGTATCTCCATAACCAAGGCAAAGCAACTGGTTCAGCAAACCGACAAAATTATCAAGACCTTTCCTGAAGTGCATCATGTTTTCGGAAAGATAGGACGTGCGGAGACTGCAACGGATTCTGCGCCTCTCAGTATGTTGGAAACGACCATCACCCTGAAACCGGAATCAGAATGGCGTGAAGGCATGACTCCCAAAAAACTCATACAGGAAATGGATGCGGCCTTGAAAATACCGGGTGTCACCAATGCCTGGACGATGCCTATCAAAACGCGTATTGACATGTTATCCACCGGGATAAAAACACCAGTTGGCATAAAAATCGCTGGAAACGATTTAAAAATACTAGAGAAATTAGGGAGGGAAGTGGAGTCCATCATTAAAACCGTTCCCGGTACTCTGAGTGTGTTTTCAGAGCGGGTAGTGGGAGGAAATTATTTTGATTTTGAAATCAACCGTGATGAGGCGGCGCGATACGGTTTAACAGTGGGGGATATTCAGGATGTAATCCAAACCGCTATTGGCGGTATGAACGTATCGACCGTTATCCAGGGGCTGGAACGTTATCCGATAAACGTCCGTTACTCCCGTGGGC
>Ga0233434_1003724_pt1 | contig 12173 bp, 16 predicted proteins | sample SI_122_August201_4_FD_182738 | JGI IMG/M metagenome (GOLD analysis project Ga0233434, IMG submission 182738) | Seawater microbial communities from Saanich Inlet, British Columbia, Canada - SI_122_August2016_120_MG | ecosystem: Environmental > Aquatic > Marine > Inlet | place: Canada: British... | reverse complement strand
ATATGTATAAAAAAAAATATGCATTAATTTTTTGTGATATTCAAAAAAAAGTTATGCCTCATATATTTAACTCCAATTTAATTATTCAATCTTCACATTTTCTATATCAAAATGCATCACATAGTAATTCAAAAATACAACATATCAATAGTTATTCACTATTACCAGATAAATTGGGACCATGTTTATTATCTGAAAAATATCATCTTAGTTCAATAAATAAATCTACTTATTCTGTTGTAAATCAAGAATTATTAGATATTTTAAATAAACAAAATATTGATCATGTGATTTTAACTGGTGTAGAAACACATTGGTGTATTTATCAAAGTGCTTATGATTTCTTAAATGCAGATAAAAAAGTAATTATACCAAAAGATGCTATTGGAAGTCAGAATAAAGATGATCAAGAATCTGCATTAAATCAACTTTATAAAGATGGGTGTGTAGAAACAACAGCAAAAGGATTAGTAAGTCAATTTTATGATTCGATATATAGTGATGGCGTAAAAAAATATATATCTTATTTAAAAAAATAAATATAATAAATGAATATAGATGCTATCTATTTTAGAACCATTACAACATGTATTTCGATTAAGTATTTTTACTATATTTTTAGGATTTTTTTTAGACACTACACTGGCCATCAATAGTACATTACAACTTATAAAAAAATCACCTGAACTTTATTTACAAGGAATTATGGCAAATCATTTAAATTTATTTTTGTTATCCCCAATTTATTATATAGGAGCATATAATTTAATTTTAGACACACAAGACACAGATTTTCATGTATCAAAATATTTATTTATAATAATTATTCATCATATATGTTATCATTTTTTACATCAATGGATGCATGAAATATATGAACTAAGTTGGATTCATTCTTTTCATCATAAATTTACATTAACTACACCTACCTCCGGGAATGCAGTAACTTTATATGAATTTCAATTGGCTTATGTATTACCATTTCTTATTGGTGGATTTATTACTCAACCTAATCTTATTGAGTTCGATTTAAGTATAGGTACTATATCATTATTTAATTTATTGATTCACACAAGAGAATTAGATTTTTTAGAATATCCGGATTTTCTTGTTTCACCAAAAGATCATTTAATGCATCATGAAATAAAATCAAAAACGTATTCTGCACCTATTTTTAATATTGGTTATTTTTTAAAAAAAAAGAATGAATAATCATTTAAAAATTGATTTTTTTTTATTTATATATTAAATAAAATATAAAATATGAATATCATGTCAGTATTTCATGATTTAAACAACTTATCATTAAGTATAGATAATAAATCATTATATAAAAAAGCATGTGGATGGAATGACCGTGAGATTAATGTATATCCGTTTATTTATTTATATAATAATACAGATTTATCATTCAGTGACTTAAAAAAAATAAAATTATATGACTGTGTATTTTTACACAACACATTATATTTAGTAACTCTATTTAAAGTAAATAAATATGAAGAAATGAAAACGAAAGATAAATTAAATAAGGAACATCATCAATGGTTACTTCATTTTGCTTTATTAAAATGTATTGATATGAATTTGGAAAATAGTAATTATCTTTTTATTCCTCCTGAAGGATTACCAGCCATTGAAAAATATAATAAATATTTTTTTCAATCAATAATTACAAATTTTCATTATGATTTAAATGGAATCATTATAGATCATCAATACTTGGTTCATTTTTCTGAATTTAATAATAGTGTTTTTAATGAAGCACAACGAATATTTAATTGTGAAAAAATGATTTTTATATCATTTGATGATGATCATCAATTAAGAATAATAAATATAGATGAATCAATCATAAATAATATGAATAAAAAAAAGATTTTGTTACCTAAGATGAAAGAAATTGAACAAATGAATTGTATTATTCAAATACATAACATTATTAAAAAATTACCAAAAACGAAGAATTCACCCTATAAAAATAGTTTTAGTTTATCAATATAAAAATAAAAATAATTATAATACTATTTTATACCTAATTTAGTCATTTTAATTTTATCGTGTATAATATTTATTTTTTATATTACATTAGATGAATTACTTAATAAATAGTTTATATCAATCAATTAAAATAAATAAAATATTAATGAAAAAAGATATTATTATATTTGATGTGGATGGTACATTAGTAGAATCTTCATATCAAATAAATGACACTCAAACATCTTTATTAAATCAACTTAAAACAAAATATGAAATCGCTATTTGTGGAGGAGGAACATTAAATAAAGTATTAGAACAAATGGATAATAAAATTTATTTTGATCATTATTTTACTGAATGTGGTTGTGTGTATCATAAAAATAAATCAAAAAATAATTTAGACTTAAAAGAAATATATTCTAAAAATTTAAGAGATCATGAATTATATCCTCAAATAAATGAATTAATAAAATGTTCTTTAAAATTTTTTGGTAATGTTGATTATTTATTGAGTGGTCATTTTATTGATTTACGTAATGGTATTGTATATGTATCATGCGTAGGAATGCAGGCCAATCAAAAAGAACGTGAATTATTTATTGAAAAAGATAACAATGAATCTTTAAGACAACAATTAATTGATCAATTAAAAGAAAAAGCATCATCAATGAATATTGAAGATAAAATAAGTATTAAAATAGGAGGAAGTGTAGGAATAGCAATTTACCCTAATGAATATGATAAAAAACAAATATTGAAAACGATTCATTCATATGATTATGAAAACATAATATATTTTGGTGATAAATATGATTCAGAAGGAAATGATTATCATTTAATTCATGCAAAAGGTGTAAAAGGACATAAAATTGATTCTATTGATCAGACGTATAAAATATTAAAAGAATCTTACTTAGATATATAATTTTTTTTATTATTATAAATAAATGAATACACACATTTATAAAAAACAATTTATTATGTTTATTGTAATGGTTATTATTGGAATGTTATTTAACCCGATGAATATATTGGCCTTTAGATATGAAGATTTATATTTATCATTAACTTTATTTTATGGAGGCTTATTGATGGCATCAAATATGATATGGGCTCATGAAGTAGTTCATTATTTATATATGGGACATTTTAATATTTGGATATTTTCTATTGGAATTATATTATCTATATCGATATCTATATTATTATTAAGAAATCAATTATTTGTTAATGATAAAGAATGGTTAAAACGAATGATAAGTCATCATTCTACAGCATTAACAACATCTCATAAAATTTATAAAAAAACGAATAATTCTAAATTAAAAGATTTATCTAAAAATATTATTGACACACAAGAAAAAGAAATACAATTAATGAAATCAATGGTGTAAAAAATTGATTTAAATAAATAATAAAATATATATACATTAAATTATGCCTAATTGGTGTTGTAGTAAAATTATTATTAAAGGTGAATCATTAAATGAATTTAAAAAAACATTAAATACAAAAAATGAAGAAAATATAGATATTGATTTTTCATTTTATCAAACAATACCAAGACCTGAAGATTGTACAAATTGGAATGAATGGAATATTGAACATTGGGGAACTAAATGGGATTGTAAAACATTATTTGTTGATTATGATGACAAAACTATATCTATAATATGTGACACAGCATGGAGTCCACCCATTGCGTGGGCTGAAAATTGCATAAAAAAATTTAAAGATTTATCTATTGAAATTGGTTATTCTGAAGGAGGAACGCAATATTTTGGAGTATGGAAAGATAATCATGACACATGTTATGAATTTGATGAAAATGATGTTATTTATGATGATGATAAAGATGAAGAAATATATTCAAAAAGACTTCAAGATCATTTAGACCATTATGGGATATTTATTGGAGGTTAAAAAGAATAAAATTAATTTGAATTTAAGAATAAATATTTATAATAAGATATGTGTGGGATTATTGGAATATTAAGTGTTTTTGAAATAAATATTTATGATTTTTTAATCAATGGACTTATTCAACTTCAAAATCGTGGATATGATTCTTCTGGAATATGTTTATTTAAAAATAATGAATTTGAAATAGAAAAATATGCTTCAACTCAAGAAATAAATGCGATTGATAAATTAAAACAATATGAAAAAAATCAAAAAAAATGTAACATTGGTATAGGTCATAATCGTTGGGCAACGCATGGTCCTAAGAATGATATAAATGCTCATCCTCATGTAAGTCAAAATGGGTCTATTGTAGTTGTGCATAATGGTATTATTGAAAATTATGAATTATTAAAAGATATGTTAAAGAAAGAAGGGTATTTATTTAAAAGTGGTACAGATACAGAAGTCATTGCGAATTTAATTGAATATATATCAATAAAAAATAATAATATACAGTTTAATGATGTAATTGAAAAAACAATTCAAAGTTTAGAAGGAACTTATGGATTAATTATATTAAATAGAAATGAAAATGACACACTTTATTGTGTTAGAAATGGCAGTCCTTTATTAATTGGATTAAATGAAGATTATGTTTTAATTAGCAGTGAACAAAGTGGATTTTGTCAAAAAATTAATAGTTATATCACACTTCAAAATGATGATATATGTGTCATTAAAAATATAGATGGAAAACTAAATATTCATTATAATCAACATTATGATGAAAAAGAAATTAAATTATTTGATTATGATTTAACATGTGACCCATATGATCATTGGACTATTAAAGAAATATACGAACAACCAATGAAAATCATGAATTCTATTAATTTAGGAGGTCGTATTTTAGATAAATCTCATGTTAAATTAGGTGGTTGTAATGATCATAAAGAACAATTAAAAGAAATAGAAAATATCATATTGTTAGGATGTGGAACATCATTTCATTCATGTATGTATGGTAAAGAATTCATGAAAAAACTATGTCAATTTAATAGTGTTCATGTATATGATGGAGCGGATTTTGACGCAAATGACATACCAAAAAAAGGTAAATCATTAATGATATTTGTAAGTCAATCAGGTGAAACAAAAGATTTACATCGTTGTATTCAAATTGCGAAAGAAAATGATATATTTACGTTAGGAATAATAAACGTTGTGGATAGTTTAATTGCTCGTGAAGTAGAGTGTGGTATTTATTGTAATGCGGGTCGTGAAATGGGTGTTGCATCAACAAAAGCATTTACTACTCAAGTTATATGTTTATGTTTATTATCTATATGGTTTAGTCAAATTCATAACATTAATGAGAGTATTCGCATTCAGATGATTAAAGATTTACAAAATTTAAGTATGGATGTTCAACATTGTTTAAATATTGTTCATCCTCAAGTTCAAAAAATATTATCAATGTTTGAAACTAATGATCATTTATTTATATTAGGAAAAGGAAGTGATGAATGCATAGCAAAAGAAGGTTCATTAAAAATCAAAGAAATATCATATATTCATAGTGAGGCTTATTCTGCTTCTGCTTTAAAACATGGTCCTTTTGCATTATTAGATGAAAATATGCCAGTAATTATTTTAAATCATAACATTATACATGAATCTAAAATATTAAATTGTTATGAAGAAGTAAAATCACGTCATTCACCTATATTATTAATAACAAATAATAAAGGTATTAAAAAAGATAATTGTATTTATGTACCACAAAATAAATCATTTAATTCATTATTGGGAATTATTCCACTTCAACTTATTGCTTATTATTTATCCATTAAAAAAAACATTAACCCAGATCAACCTAAAAATTTAGCAAAAGTCGTCACTGTTGAATAAAAATTGATTTTTTTTTATTTAATAAATTATATAAAAATTATGAGTACTTTGGATAAAAAAAAATCAAATAATAATCATAAAAATATTAATGAATATTCTAAGAATGAAAAAAATGAAAATGATGATGTACAAATGATGCAATGTACTTTTATGTGTGTAAAATGTTCAATATTTTCTAATACATTTGTAAGTAAATATATTGATGAACATTCATATATTGAAATGAAAAATAATTACTTATGTATTAACTGTAATCAATTTAATTTACAAAAACAAGAAATGTTTTTATATTTAAATAATCATTTAAGTGAAATATTTGATGAATTTAATAGTCTTAATCGAAAAAATAAATATTGTATGACGAAGATATTTGATCAACAAAATCATATCCAATTATTAAATCAAGAACAAAAATTACAAATATTAGATCAACAAAATAAAATTAAATTATTAAATGAAAAACAGGAATTACATATATTAAATTTTAATACATTGATAAATGAATCGAAATTTGATAAAAAAAATCTATTGGAAAACATTATGAAAATAGATTTTTTATTAAAAAAATGTATAGATAATAATAAAAAATTTAAAGAAATATATGAAGAAAATAATAATAAATGGATTAAGGATCAAAATGAGAAAATGAATGAATTAATGAATGTTATACAACTTCAAATAAATCAATTTGAAAAAAATAAAATCATTAAAATAAACGTAAATAAACTTGAAAAAAAAAATAATTATTTAATAACAATATTTAATCAAAGTGTAAAAGATTTTAAAAATGAAATAAATATAATTAATAATGATTTAAAAAAATTTAAATCAATGTATATTAATGACAAAACAGTAAAAAAAATAGAGTCATTATTATTAAGTAATGAAGAAAATATAAAATTAAAAATAAATTTAGATCAATTTAATCAAAAAGTTTATTTAATTCATATTATTTTAGGAATCAATATACTATTTCTTTTATTTCAATTCTTTATTATTTAATAATAAATAATATATTTATAAATAAAAATTAATTTTTTAGATTATGTGTTCAAATGATTAAATTAAGCATTATAATAATAATCAAAAATTAGAAGAGATCTATTATCTGAAAAATCTTGTAAATGAAATCCAATTAATCCACAATTATAACAAACCAAAGGTAGATAATTTTCAATAAATGAAATTTGAGAATCATAATGTTCAACAATATTAGTGTGAGTACATTCTAAAGTAGGGTTGGATATATTTTCGAACATTCTTTTTTATATTTAGATTTTTTTTTATATTTTTTTTTACAAATGTGGGTTAAATTAAAATATAAATTATATTAAATAGTAGTAAATGGATTTAATCGTTACTATATTAGCAGGTGGCTTAGGAAAAAGAATGAATTCTGAATTACCAAAAGTTCTTCATTTATTTAAAAATAAACCCATGCTTGTTCATATTATAGAACAATCATTATTATTAAAACCAAAAAATATTGTTATTATAACAGGAAAATTTGATTTACTTATAAAAGAAACAGTTCGAGATTATATACCCATGATAAATATGAATAAAATATCATTTATTATTCAAGATACACCTCTTGGAACAGGTCATGCAATTAAATGCTGTTTAAATCAATTTGATAAGAATAGTCAGGTTTTAATATTAAATGGTGATACACCTAAAATTAATCATAAATTGTTATTAAAATTTATAAATTCATCAGAAGAAAATTCATTATTAACATGTCATATAGACGATTCAACGGGTTATGGTCGAATAATAAATAATGAACATGGAAATATTTTAAAAATAGTTGAAGAAAAAGATGCTTGTGAACAAGAAAAAAAAATTAAAATTATAAATAGTGGTATTTATAAGATAAAGAGTGAAGATTTAATAAATTATATACCACAAATTAAAGATAATAATAAACAGAAAGAATATTATTTAACAGATATTATTGAATTATTTACTCAAAATAATATTAAAATACAATCATATGTAATTGAAAAAGAAGAAAATAAATATATATTAGGTGTAAATACAAAAGAGCAATTGGATAATTTGGAAAAAATTTAAATCTTTTTTATAAAAAGTATATATGACTAATAATTTTGATTATTCTTTTTATATTTATATAAATAATTTAAACCAAGAAATTATTAATAATGAGGAAAAAGCATTAGAAGATTATGAATTAAATAAAAAAGATCGTATTTTTGAATTAGAAAGATCAAAAATTAAAGAATTAGATCCTATTATTTATTTATTATGTAATAAAGATCTATTTGATAAAAACATAATAACCAAAAAAGATGCTGAATTTCATTATTATAAACATGGTATAAATGAGAATAGGATTAAAAATTTAAAAGATTTAGAAAAGATATTACCTGATTTTAATTGGATTGAATATTTGTACATTCATAAATATTTATTTGATGAATTAAATAATAAAAAAAAATGTTATATACATTATTTATTATTTAATTTTGGTAAAAAATATAATACGATGAAACATATATCAAAAGATTTTAATTTTAATTTTTATATCAATTATTATTCTGATTTAAAAAATAAATATAAAAATAGTGATAAAGCATTAAATCATTATATATTTTATGGTATTAATGAAAATCGTAATGAATGGTTTTTTATATATGAAAGACTTTTAGATTTAAATATAAAACACTACTTAATTGAAAATCCAGATTTAAATAGATATAATAAAAATGAATTAATGTTACATTGGTATAAATATGGGTCAAAAGAAGAACGTATATTTATACCTACTGCATCAATTGATTATAAAGAATTATCTACATTAGGTATCGCAGTTTCCATTTACAGTGATATTTATACACCCAACGAGAGATTAAGTGCTTCATTTATATGTTTAAATTATCTTGCGTTAATGATGAATAATTGTAAAATTATTTTTTTAATTGATGGTAATATATTAAAAAATCATTTAGATTACATATTAAAATTAAAAAAATTTAATAAAAATATTAAAATTTATAAAAATAAACAAAATTATGGTATAGCAAAAACTAAAAATATATGTTTATCATTATTAAATAAAGATAAATCGTTAGATTATTATTGTTTATTAGATGATGATATTTTAATAAAACAAAATTTTTATGAATATATAGATCAAATATTTAAAGAAATAGATATTTCTTTATTAACTAATTATAATAAGGGATTACCTTATTTTTTAAATCAATTTAAACAAGATTATTTAGTTAAGTCTTCATATTTTTTAGGGAATATTGTAATTATATCAAGAAAATATTTTAATAAACTTGGATATTTACAAAAATTTAAATATAGATGGGGTGAAGAGCATGTTGAATTTACAAAAAGATATTTAAATAATACAAAATATAGAAATACAACTGTTGATTTTAGAAAATATTTAGAAGACAGTTTTAAAATTAATAATAAAGACACCCTTCATTTGCACAGTTTTGATTTTCAAGAAAGAAAAGCAGATAATAATACATCAGAATATTTAAAATATATTCAATTAAATGAATATGTAAATTTTAATTTTAATGAAAATGAAATTCAACAATTATAAATAACCATTTGATTACCTTTATTTTTAAATCCATATTTTTTATAAAAAGGTATTAATAAAGGATCACAATCTAATAATAGTTTAAAATAATTTTTTTCATTACATTTTTTTATTAAATGCGTTATTAATATTTTTCCAAATCCTTTAGATTGATATTCTTTTTTTATTATAATATCTTCAATATGTATATATAAAGATATATTATGAATAAATTTTTTTTCATATAATAATGTTCCAGCACCAATTAATAAATTATCTTTTTCTAAAACATATATTTCTATGTTATTTTGTTCTTTTAAGATATTTATAAATTGAGATTCTGAAAAAAAGGTTGTTCTAAAATCATTTATTAAATTTAAATAGTGTTTATAATCGTTTTTATTAATAATTCTAAAATGAACCATTATTAATTAAAAATATATATTAATTTAATTTTAAATAAATTATTCAATTTATTTAGTATATGAATTTTTATTATATTCATAATTTTAAAACTATGGGAACAACAATTTTTTCACAATTACCAATCAATTATTTAAATAAATATTATGGTTGTTGTTCATTAATTGAATATGAAAATAAAAATAAAATAAAATTAAATAGAAATAATGTTTATAGTGATTTCGCAAATAAAAAAATATCAATTGATCATTTACACATAAACAGTTTAATTGATGTAGGAATAATAAAAAATATTGAGAATATTGAATTTATTATGTTTTTTAGAAATCCAATAGACAGATTTATAAGTATTTGTAATTACAGAAATATTCATCCTTTAAGATTAATTAAAGATTTAAAGAATAAAATAGGTGATGATTATTTCCAATATAAAATGATGAATTGTAAATACAATATAAATTTAAAAATATGTAATATGTCTGATAAAAATTATATTAAAAGATTTTTTAAGAAATATAATATAAATTTAGATTTATCAATAAAAAAGAACGTGTCAAAAAAAAAATTTAATAGGTCAATGTTATCAGAAGAAGATTTAATATTTTTAAGAGAACATTTTAAAAAAGATTTTAAAATTATTCATAATTTAGAAAAAAATAAATGATATTTAATTCTTATATATAATATATGTCATCTATAAAGAATGAATCAGATTATTTTAAAAATAATGATTATCAATTAGACAATTATTCATATATAAATATGTGTGAAAATCAAGATAAAATATGGACCAATAATTTTAGAGGATCTATTATTGAATCTACTTTTAAACCAAAACAAGAAAGAATCATTCAATACGCAATGCCATTTAATCAACCTCAACATTATAAAAATTATTTTGATACAATATCAAAAAAAAATAAAAATAATACTGGATCTTGTAAAAATGTAAATAATCATTTATATTTAACGACACATATATAATTTATTATTTTTTTCATCATTAATAATATGAATCAATCATTATTAAAAAAAAATAAATATGAATTGAAAGAACATTATAATTTACGTAAAAAAATAGTTTTTTATTTAAATCCAAAAAATAAAAAAGAATTTATTTATTATTCAAATCTATCAAATATCATATTAAATAAGATTTATTTAAAATGTAAATATGAAAAAAAAACAGAAGAACTTATAAAAAATATTTTAAAAAAATTACATGAACATTAAATTATTTATTTTTTTTTAGATTTAATGATGTTAGAAATATTTTTACCATCTAAGCAAGGGTAACCTAAAATAACATGAACAATTAAGTAGTAAATTAGATAAAAACCACTGAAGAAAAATGCAGTAATGGTATAAACAGCGCGAGTTGCTGGCGTTTCATTTACATTACATTCGAATGCTAAATATGCAGCACCAAATGAAATAATAAATGCAGCGATCACCCAAGTAATAGGTACTTTATTTAAGAAAATTGAATAAATATCATTATTTAATTCATTTTCATTAGAATTTGAAAATTTTTCGATAGAAGCGAATGTTGTCATTAATTCAATCATATTATATTATACACATATAAAAAAATATAATATATTAATAATGAACACTATTCTATTTACTGGATTATTATTAATTATTATTATTTTTTTCCTAATAAACAAAATGTTAAAAGAACCTTTTCAAAATAAATGTAATTCTTTTTTTAAAGATAAATCATTTTGTACATATAGTCATGATGAAAAAAAATGTAAATGTACGTATCAAAAAGATGGAATATTAATTCCATTTAATTCCCCAGAAGATTGTTGTAAAGAGAAGTGTTTAAAGAAGACAAAGGAGAATTGCAATGATTCAATAAAAGAGAAAGAAGGTAATTTTTATTGTAATATAGGAGGACAATGTAAGGAATATCAAGGAACAATTATAAATTCACATATTAGTGCAAATAATTGTGGAACAGATCCTTTAAATAATCAATTATTATTACCATTTTCAGATAAGGAATCATGTGAATCATTAATGAGTCCATGTGATAATTATAATGATCCAAATTTAAGTAATGATGAAAAAAAAAAACAATGTTTAAAGAATACAAATTGTGGTTTTTGTACAAATGAATTTGGTAAAGGAAAATGTATTGAAGGAACAGCAGAAGGTCCATTAGATATTATAAAATATAATAAATGTGTTCCATTAATAACAAATAGTACTAAATATACATATGAATATGGTGATTTTTTATTTAATTGATAAATAAAAAAAAATAAAAAATATATCTATATAAACATTAGAAGATGAGTGAAACTAAAAAAAATAGTAATAACATTATTAATAATAATTTTAATAATTTACTAAATTCATTATTAGATAATAATAA
>Ga0233434_1003717_pt1 | contig 12182 bp, 10 predicted proteins | sample SI_122_August201_4_FD_182738 | JGI IMG/M metagenome (GOLD analysis project Ga0233434, IMG submission 182738) | Seawater microbial communities from Saanich Inlet, British Columbia, Canada - SI_122_August2016_120_MG | ecosystem: Environmental > Aquatic > Marine > Inlet | place: Canada: British... | reverse complement strand
AAGGCTGATCAACCCTTTGATCCCTGGTTACGGGTGCATCACCGACTGGGGGCGCGACTATTAAAAGTATGTCCTGAAGCTATGCGTATTTCAGGTAGTCTTCAGTCCTGGCAGACATGGACTGGTATGAGTTTTCAGTCCAGCGGAGAATACATTATTCCCGGTGCTCTGGCACCGATTAAGATTGATGTTGAAAACGATAGTGGTGAATATATTGAAGCCAATGTTTGGATGCTCCACGATTCTAACAAGCGAGCGAACAAGAACGAAGTAAAAGAGAATACAGATAATGATTAAAATAGAAAACCTATCAAAACAGTTCGCCACGACCCTGGCAGTCAACAAGCTGGATCTGCATATCGAAAAAGGGGAGTTATTCAGCTTCCTGGGACCCAATGGTGCCGGAAAAACAACCACCATTAAGATGATGGTAGGTTTAATGACACCTTCACAGGGTATGATTCACATGGGTGGCTTTAATGTGGAAAAGGAACCCCAGAAGGCCAAGTTTATTACAGGATATGTGCCTGATTCTGCCTTCCTTTACCAGCACTTATCTGGCCTGGAGCTCCTTATGATGGTGGGTAACTCTACTCCATGGACAACAAAACCATTGAAAATGAACTGGGTGGTCTAAGCGAACGTCTGTTTATGAAAGAATGGATTGGCGATCGGATCTCGGGATATTCACAAGGCATGAAACAACGCCTGGCCTTTGCCTCCGCTTTCTTACATAGTCCAGATATACTGATTATTGATGAACCCATGGTGGGACTGGATCCTAAAACCGCCCGTATCATTAAAGATATGCTCAAAGAGCGCAGTCGCAGCGGAGTCACCGTTTTTATCTCAACTCACAATTTAAATGTAGCGGAAGAATTGTCAGATCGAATAGCCATTATTAACAGGGGAAAACTACTGGGTTTGGGTACGGTTGATTCGTTTCAATCTGTGTCAGGAGAACAAGAAAACCTGGAAGAACGGTTTTTAAGAATTGTGGAAGAAGAAGAGCTCACCGAAGGGCACAATGTCATTGAGGACGAGTAGACCAACCAACCTGAAAGCACAAAGCCTAATGATTGGAGAGAAGTAATCGTAAGCCAACAAGCCCAACTCTTATTTCGCGTGAAGCGTCAGAGCATGAAAGGTTTTCTGGCTGCTGTTTTCAAACAGAAACGCCTTGAGATATTTGTTTCAAGTCTGATTGTTTTCGGGCTCATTTTTGGTGGATATAAATTATTTGTCTCCGGTGGTAACTTCCTGCTAAGGCAGGGCGAACTGGGTGGAGTCTTTCTGGATCGATTATTTTACCTGGGTTGGTCCATTATTTTTTACCTGCTTATTTTATCCAACCTGGTGACAGGATTTTCAACCTTCTATAGGTCTCCTGAAGTGGCTTTTCTGATGACCCTGCCAGTTGATAACAAACAGATATTCAGAATAAAATTTATTGAAAATCTTGTCTATAGCTCGTGGGCGATCCTTATTCTGGGAATACCCCTGACACTGGGTTATGGTGCGCTTCAAGGTCTATCGGCCTGGCAATATGCCCTGGTTTTTTTGGCCGGAATTCTGCCATTTCTATTTATTGCCACCGTTACTGCCAGCTTGCTGCTTATGCTGCTGGTCTATCTCAGTCGCTTTTTTAAGATGCGCACTGTCTTCATTTTTCTGGGAGTCATTTTTACCGGTATTTTTTACCTGTATTTCAGCGTGAGTCAACAAGATACCCTATTGAGTGGTAATCTTGGTAACTTTCGGTCTCTCGGGCGCTATCTGGCCAATCTGTCAAACACATCCTTCCCCTTTATACCCAGTTATTGGCTGAGTCGTTTGTTTATGGGCAGTGAGAGCTTGGTTCTGATGGAGCGACTCTTTTTCTCCGCACTCTTTTTATCTACAGCACTGTTGGGTTGGGAGATTATCAACTGGGCAGCAGAGCGTTTCTATTTTCACACGTACCAGGTTATGGAAGGCCAGGGTCAGAAAACCAAAAGGACTGCTCTAAGTAAAATATTCAAGTTCGGATGGGTCGGGTTAAATGCTCCCACAAGAGCTCTAGCTTCAAAGGATCTGGTCCAATTCCTGAGAACTCCACAGCAGTGGGTTCAGTTTTTATTGCTAGGCTTTTTTATTGCCGTGTATTTAATCAATTTGTCTCGGGGTCAACTGCGCTTTGATGAGCTCTCCTCTTTTTGGCGGACCACTATTTATATATTTAATTTTGGATTTACGGGCTTCATTCTGGCGGCGCTCACAGCCCGTTTTGTTTATCCTATGGTCAGTATGGAGGGTCGTAGTCTCTGGATACTCCAAATGGCACCCTTTTCCATGAAAAAAGTCTTTGTTGAAAAATTCTGGTTTGCCTTTTTTGTGCTTTTCACACTCACCGAACTTGTGGCTCTCATTTCAAATTTCTTCCTGGGGCAACGTTTAGAAATTGCCCTTCTGGCCAGCGGCTTTCTGTTGCTCACGAGTCTGTCTCTGATTAGTCTGTCACTTGGCCTAGGCGCTGTTTATGCCCAGTTCGACGAGACCAATCCCATGAAAATAAGTAGTGGATATGGTGGTATCATTACCGTGGTGCTGAGCCTTATCTATGTAGCCTTTTCGGTAACATCCCTGGTCTTTGTGATCAACCTGTATCAGAACCACGGATCCGGCCTGATGATTGGAATGATTGTAGGGTTTGTGATTGTGTTAACAGGTCTTTACACCTGGCTGCCGTTAAAGTGGGGCCTGAAGGCGATTAGTACTTACGAGCGTTAAGAGTCTAAAGTCTAAAAGTCAGAAAGTCTAAGGTCGTGAAGGCGCAATGATAGCGCGGTAATTACCTGACCGTCATCGCGAGCGGAGCGACGCGATCTCAGGTTGTTGATAGACTAAGGTTACTTCAGCGCTTTTCCTGTAATACGATCAATTGAAATAGAAAAAACGCGGGTATTGTCCCCGGTAGACTCAATGGCTTTTTGTCCAACCTCAGTGTGTTGAGGGGCATACTTTGTCACCAAAGCAGCAAGTGATTCATTCTTGCCGGTTCCGATTCTCTCAGAAATACTTCCAAAAACAATGATGCTTTCATAGCGAGTCGTTAGTTTTTCTGGCAAGACTTCGGTTTCTCCAACCACACAAAAAGATACAGCACCACGGGTTTCAAAATTATCGACCTTGTGTCCTTCTGTAGCTGAATGAAAATCAATGCAACCTCGATGGAGTACATAATTAACTGGCACACCATAGGGTTGACCTGCTGCGTCAACAGAAGAAACAATACCATACTCGCCTGCCTCCAGGAGCTCCAGAGCTTCCGGCGTGGACAACATTCTGTCCTGACGACGCAGCGGTCTCATTTTCTGATCATTATCCTTCAGTGATGACGACCTTTTCCATTACATCACCCTGCTGGATACTGTTGAGTACATCAAGACCATCCGTCAGTTTTCCGAAAACAGTGTGACGACCATCCAGGTGTGGCTGGGAGTCATGCGTGATAAAGAATTGACTGCCATTGGTTCCAGGACCAGCATTGGCCATGGAGATAACATTGTCAATATGCTTGTTGGGGTTGTTGTCAAACTCATCTTCAAACTGATATCCGGGACCGCCCATTCCAGTTCCAGTGGGATCACCACCCTGAACCATGAAGTTGGGAATAACTCTGTGAAAAGCGATGCCATCATAGTATCCCTCTTTGGCAAGAAAGGTAAAATTGTTGACGGTTTTGGGGGCGTCGGCTGGATATAGATCCAGTTTCATACTGCCTTTATTGGTTACTATTTCAACGGAGTAGTTTTTGGTTGTATCGATTTGAAGCTCTGGTGGGGTGTCCCATTGTTGTGACATGTCTTTGTATCCTTATTTATTCGTATTCAAAATTATCTGCCCACAAAATATGAGCGACAAGCGCATCCCCAACCAAATAAGCGGGACCTATTAATAGTCCCCTTTGGCTTCCACCAGCCTGCGTTCTGTATGAACCACGGTAAAATCAGCCACCGGCGCTCCGGACCCGGACATTGCTTGCCAGGTCGTAGCCCTGTGGGCGTAGGCTGGAACTGTCATCCTGAGTCGTCACACTGAGCACTTCGGCTTCGCTCAGTATATACTCCGTCGAAGTGCGAAGGACGAAATGTCCAATAGCATGGCGAGGCAACCGCAGTCGCCGAAACCAGTTAGCCCCAGGTCAACATAAAGTGTAATCCTGTACTATTCAGGGAGGGAGCGTCATTAAGCTTGACGGAGTTGCCTTCACTGGTGTATACGCCTGCCTTCACAAAGGAAAACGGATGAAAGATCATACCTGCTTTCAAGGTGATGTGGTGTTTTTTTGCGGTTTTTGAGGGAACTAAGAATATGATGGATAAATCAGTAGACACAGCAAAGTCGACTTGTCGCACAGTTACCATAAGACCATCGTTAAGATAGAGATCATCCCAGTCCATTTCATCCCTGCCATTAGGCTGTAGTGTCAGGTAGTTTTGGGTAAAGCCCAAACCCAGTCCTGGAGCCAGGCGTAAACCGCCCAAAGCCTGCTCATAAGCAAAGTCCATCAGAAAGCTTATGTAGGTATACTTGCTGGAGCTTGTGAGGCCCTCATTAAAACGGTTCAAGAGAACATTGCTGAATATGGTTGTACCAACGGAGAGACGCTCTCCGATGTGGACCTGGTTACCAAAGATCCAGCCCAGACTTGCATCGGGTATTTCACCATAACCAGCTGAAAGTAAAGAGGCGTTTAAGTCACCAAGCTTGCTGTATTGTTTCCCCATCAAACCGAGTTTTGTAGTGACAACCACATCAGGCTTTTTTTCTGCTTCCCCTTTGCCCAATAAAGCATTTCCGTCAATGAGGGATTCAATTTCAAGGGAATCAGTTAGCAGGTATTGTTCAACATCCTCTTGAGCGGGGAGTGTGATTGAGAGTGTGGCGAGTAGGCAGAAAGTCAGGCTTCTCATTTGATTTGAACTCCTCGTCGAGCAATTAATGGAACTCCTTGTGAGGGATTGGGATGGCTCCCTCACAAGGATGTATTGGGTGTTATTTCTTTTTGTCCAACAACCCCATAAAGGCTGGAAGTATGATCATCGTCGTGAAAAAACAGGCCCCGACACCAAAAATAAGCGCATAAGACAAGCTACCATATCCACGGAAGGGTGAAAACATCATGGACCCAAACGCCAGGATGGTCGTCAGTGACGTTAACAAGACAGCCTTCCCAGTACTTGATAGCACAATGTTGGCAGAACGAGGTCCCTCCAATCGCCAGCGATGGACGACGTGAACCCCATCATCGATACCAATACCCAGGATCAGGGGTAGCGCCATGACATTCATCATGTCCAATTGAAGTCCGAAAAGCTGCATCAGGCCTACCATCCAGACAGCACCTGTGGCCAGAGGCAACATGGCAATGAAGGCATATTTAAAACTCCTGAAGTCGAGCAACAGAATGAGATAGACTAAAACCAGGGTCAGGTAGGCTGCATTGCGACCATCGCGGCCGATGATGTCAAGGAGTGCACGCATGATAACCGGCATACCTGTCGTTCGGTCACTTACCGTCTCAAGTTCGGTACCAAATTGATCCATAAAGAGTTTGTCTTGCCACATATTTCCAGATGGCAACACCGTTGTGAGAAATAGTGATCTGTCTTTACTGGCATAACGATCAACGATTGATTCGGGAAGCATTTCCAGGCTGATGGGATCCGTGTTGGCCATCTTCAGCACACTTGCGGTGAAGTATTCAGCATAGCTGTCCTGGAACATGTTAAGTTTTGACGTCAAAACACTGGAGCCTTGGTCCAGCAAGCCATATAAACGAGTAAAAATGGTGTTGTCAGGCGCCTCTTCCTCACTGCCAACGATTTCAGTACAACGGCTATAGACCTTATCCTGTCCTCCCAAAAAGGCCATGGACTGAAACTCCATGATATTCATTTCCAGTCTTTCGATTTCCTGTCGAATCAGCTCAAGGTCTTGAGGACTTATGGGTGTTACCTGTGCCCCCTCCATGAGTGCATGGATTTCTTCAATATAAGGAACTCTTTTTGATTGCTGTTCAGGGGAAGGAATAAAGGTTGAGATGTCTTCCACGGAGGCCACTGAGGGTAATTCCTTGGCTTTCTTGCGCAGTGTTCGGGATTCTTCTACGCTTTCTGATACGAGATAGGCGAAATCCATACTCAGATCAAATTTTTCCTGAACCGTATCCTGGAGCATAATACTGGGTAACCCTTCTGCTTCAAGATCCATCATATTGTGATTGAAGGTGATTTGCCGAGCACTGAAGCCCAACAGGATGGTTATCACTACTACAGCCGCAATACTGATCCAGGGATTGTCCTGAATAATAACTCCAGCCCTGCCCAGTGGTTTGAGGGTGAGATCTCGCGGAGTTACCTCTGCAGAGAGTCCCTTTTTAATCTGTTTTTTTGCATAACGACGTTCTCTCACCACCAGAAAGACGGGGAGTAGTACAAAGCTGGAAACCATAACCGCCAGGAGACCAATAGCGGTAACCAGTCCCAATTCACTCATGGCCCGCGAGTCACCAATCATCAGCGCCAGAAAAGCGACAGATGTGGTCAGGGCACCTGTGGAAACCCCGCCACCACTTTTTTGTAGACCAGACAGGGTGGCTGCCTCCAGCGAAAGTCCTTTGGCTCGCATTTCGGTAAAGGTTGAAATAATATGAATGGAGAAATCGATCCCCAGGCCAATTAATATGATCATGAACATGGCAGTCATGATGTTTAATACGGGAACCACAACCGCTACAATACCCGCCGCCCAGATTAAGCCAACTATCAGATTGAGTAGGGCGAGAGCGGGGGCCATGGCCATCCTGAAGGCCATGTAAAGCAATGCGCCAATCAGAAAGAATGAAAGCCCCATGGAGATTTCAAGACCTTGTGAGCTATAGTACATTTCATCCCGACCAACAGCAATGGCGCCCGAGAGACCGGCCTGAACATTGGGGTGGTTCTCCAGAACCTCACTGAGAACGGCCTGAACTGCATCGGTTCCATCCACAATCAGGAAGGCATCCATCATGCTGAAAGTGGGAATCAGATTCATGATCAGGGCTTCTCTATCGTATGACAGAAAGTATGGCTCCCCCAGCAATAGTTTGTCCACAGCTGCTTCTGCAGCTGGCGCTGGGATGTTTCCTGTCTTCAGCGCATACTCCATGGAGCCAAGCCAGCTATTGATGCCGTTGAGAAAAACCAGTGCACCATCTTCTTCTTCTCGATTAGAAATGGATTCTTCGGGTTGGATGAATTCTTTTTCAAAGGAATTGTTCATGTTGGTCAGCAAACCAGTAAGACCTGGATCCTGGAAAATATCCTTAAGATTCTTAAGGTCATCTTCCTTCATGAGCATAAAGCCATGCTCTCTCATAAAATCCAGATCGGCCTTGTAATCGACACGGCGGACATAAATTGCCGGCTCCTTATCCTTGCCTGGAATAGTCAAAGAATCAAGAACGCGGGGGGCTAGATCATTGGCAAAGGCTTTGATATCGGCTTCGTTACCCTGAGCCACCACAATGATGCTGGAGGCAGATTGAAATTCCTCCAGAATGCGGTCGAATTCGAGGGTGCGTTTGTCACCTTCGGGGAGCATGTCTGACCATTTGGGCGTCATGGACATTCCACCTGAAAGGATCATGGTTACTAGTGTTATGCCCGCCATAATCCAGAGCATAAGTTTGGTTTTGTTTACAGCCAGATCGGCCAGTTGTTTGATTAATCGTTCTCTCATGATTAATCCTTTCTTGAATAGTAGTTAGTCATAGCAAAAGGCCTTACCGCAAAGTACGCGGAGAGCGCTAAGGTTCTATTTTTGGATGCCCGAGGTTGATAATCCCTAAAAATCACTGCGTACCCTCAGGCGTAGACCCCAGTCCTGTAATCCAAATTCGGTATCATCATCACCCCAGAACAAGCTGCCCTGGAGGGAGATGTTGGTATCCTCAAAAGCGTTCCAGTCCAGCTGGGGTGCAAAGGTACCACTGTTGTCATTCAGGTTGGCGAAAAGCAGAGTGCTCAGCGTTACAAAATCAAAAGTAGGGTGCATAGCATACATGAAGACATAATCTTGCATAAGGCTGTGGGATTGCCCTCCTAGGGATGCCAAATAGTCAGCAGGTGACAGCTCATCCTTTTCTGCAACGCCCAAACCATTGTGAAAGTATTCTGCCATGAAGTAAAGCGAGTTGTCGAAAGTGTGATCAGTTCCGAGGACATATTCAGTAAATGTTTGATCTGGAAGTGGCGTTAACGGGGAAAGGTTAGAGTAATCAAAAGTTGCAAACGGACTTTCCATTTCCAGGTCGTTGGTGGAAAACTCGGCCCACAAGCCCCAGCCTAGCAATTCACCGACCAAACCTCCGCCGAGCATCATACGCTGCTTGATGTTCATATCACCCAGAATGGGAACGCTATAATCCACCCGTTCTTGAAGAGAGCCTGTTAGGGAGAAATCAAAACGGCCCAGCCCCACATTGAATGCGTATTGCTGAGTGCTTTGTTCAATCTCAGCTTCAGGTTGGGCGATGGCGGTAAATAAGGCTCGATCACCCAAGGGTATTTCAAGGCGCAATGCCTTGACTCCGGTTTGCTCATAGCTGGGGTCCAACAGGCTTTTTGAGTTGAAGATATCTGTGGGGTTCCAGGCATATCCAACACCGGGTGAGATTTGCTGCCGGCCTACCGTCAGGTCAAACCGCGGGAAGGAGAGCTTCATATAGAAGTTGTCGAGGAGCAAGGTGTCTGGTAGGTCAACATTCAAAACCAGACCGGATTCGGCATAACCAGGAACAAAATCAAAAATATTCCACGTTGTTTTGCCCCAGTACTGTTGGATGTTGATGTTTGCCCCAATAAGAACATTATCACTAGGACGAACTTCCACATCAAGGCGAAATTTGTTGTATCCAAAATTATAACGTGTCGAACCAAGCTGCATCACATCGGCCTCTGATTCGAAGTAACCGAAAAATTCAGGTTGTGCCAGGAGCAAACCGGGCAGCAGTAATATTGTCCCCCAAAATTTCATTTTTTCAAATTCCTTTCAGAGAAGAAGCCCTTTGGTGGCTCCCAGGCATAGGTGATTTCCAGGTTTCGCATGGTTGTGCTTGAGCGCTCCTTATTGTCGGTCATAACCATGGTCATGGCAGTGGGATAGTTCTCAATCATCTCGATGTCGCTCAACACCAGGGATTTTGTGTTATAGCCACTTTCGTTAAAATAGTCCAGAGTCACAGGGAAGTAGTCTGATTGTCGCACCCAGAGTATAATTTTTGGGTAAGGCGGCTCTAGGTCGGGTATGCCAATTAGTTCGACTTGCCAGACCAGATCACCATCACGAGTTTCTTCACCCAGGAGTGTGGGTGTAAATTTTGTCTGAAAGACATCTCCCCCGCCCATGTCCTCATAGGTGAAATCAGAACCCTGCATTTTCTGTTTTTTGGCATGAGAGGCTAGCTTGCGAACCCGTTTGGTGCGTGGGAAGTAGCTCCAGATATCATCAGCGTTGTTCAGCATGAGAAAGGCCTGGCCACGGATAGCAGCAGGTTTGGTATAGCGGGTGAGGGAGCTTTCTCCTTTACCGGCGGACCAGGATTCAAACTCAAAAACCCGTTCTTTACCTGAACTGGTGATGATGGTTTGGGTTCCTTTGGAGTAAGTATTTTCGGGTGACATGACATTGGTGACGCGGTCAACGATGTCCACGGCTGTAGGGGTTTGAGAAAAAACCGCTGAGATACTAAGCAGGATGAAGATAAGCAGTTTAGTTTTCATCGTTCTAGTCCTTTCATAAAACTGTCTATTCCCTCAACAAGAGCTCTATCAAATGCTGCCCGATCATTGTTAAGCATAAACTGCCAGATGAATCCATCTACGAACGCAAGGGCAAGCGTGGCTACCCCGTCATAATTCATTTCGCGAAAATCTTCTGCCATGACACCAGCCTTCAGAATGTTAATGACGAACTGTTTCATCTTCCCGTATGAATCAAAGAACTGGGCAGCTTCATGTTCACCACGACGCATGGCTCGGGCACCCTGAGCCCACATTTCTGTAATAATCAGCATGGCCTCATCCATCTCAAAGACTATTTCAGTATTCATACGCATAAAGGTGCGTAGTTTATCTCGAGGACTGAGATCCATTGAGTAAAGTGTTTCCGAGGCATCGACCATGTCAGCCATAATAGTGTTGACCATGGCATGAAAGATTTCATCTTTGCTACTATAGTACTCGTAAACGGTACCTTTGCCGATACCAGCTTCCTTGGCAATATCGGCTATCTTGCCTTTCTCCAGACCATCTCTGGCAAAAATATGAATAGCGGCTCTGATGATAGCGTCCGCTTTGGTGGGATCTTTTTGTAGGGGACTCATGGTGAATTACCTCCTGTGGTTGAGTGCGGAGTGAAAGTATGACCGAACAGTCGGTCAGTCAAGTATTTTTTGCTGATTCCACATTGTTTTTTTATAAATGCCAATCTTGAATATCTTAACCCAACCTCAAGTCCATATACTGTGGAAAAATATAGCATGGGAACCAAATGATTTACTGGAGTACTTGATGAGCCGATCGAAAACCGTGGTGCACAAAATAGCACCACTGCTTGTTGGTACCCTCCTGCTTCTAGGTCTTGGGTCATGTTGTCCCGAAGATCCTTACGCCGATTACCTCAATTTAATCATCACAACGGAACCTAAATCGTTAGACCCGGCCTTGTCTGCGGATATAACTACGGGAGTTATAACTGCACTGATGTATGACAACCTGGTTCGCTTTGGAACGGGTAGTGAAATTCTACCTGGTCTGGCAAAATCGTGGCAGATTTCGGATGATGGTTTGAGTTATGTGTTTCACCTACGTGACGATGTCACTTTTTGGAACGGAATACCGCTTTCTGCAGCTGATGTCAAGCACTCCTTCGAGAGGGTCTTGAATCCAGAGACACGTTCACCACAAACCTGGCTGCTTTCGCCTATCAAGGGTGCTCGAGCCTATATGCAGGGTAATGCAGATGATATTAGTGGCATAAGAACCGTAAATAATACCACTGTACAGATTGTTCTCAGTTCACCCTTTGCTCCTTTCTTGGGATTTTTAGGTGCACCTGCAACCGCCATTGTTCAAAAGACGCCTCGTGACAGCATAGCGTTAGACTTAAAAATTAATCCCATGGGAACCGGACCCTGGGTGTTTCAAGAATGGCAAGCTGACCGGCAAATTCGCTATAAAAGATATGATAACTACTATGCCGGTCCAGCAAAACTTAAAGGCTTATTATTAAACAATATTCCAGAAGTTTTAACCTCTGCAATTGAATTTGAAGCAGGTAATTTAGATGTTATGGCCGTCCCAAACTCAGAGTTTAAATACTGGACACGTAGCGAAATGTGGAAACCCTATATCCACAAGCTGGATGAGCTTGGTATTTACTATTTGGCCATGAATGTGGAGCGAAAACCCTTCGATGATAAACGTGTGAGACAAGCTGTCACCCTTGCTATTGATCGAGAGAAGATTATTTATCGCATAATGCACAATAGTGCAACATTGGCGCAAGGCCCTATACCGCCTGGGCTGGAGGGCTACGATAGTACACGAATTGACATTCCATACGATCCACAAGCTGCCAATGATCTGCTAATTGAAGCGGGATACCCTGATGGTTGCGAATTTGATCTCTGGGTAGATCCAGGTGCAGCCATTTCACAAACATTGGAAGCTATTCAGCACTATCTTAATGAAGCCGGTTTTATCGTTCATCTCGTACGCAACGATTGGAACATGATGCGCGATGCCATGCGAAAAGGACAAACTGATGCATATTGGGGAAACTGGTGGGCCGACTATGCCGATTCAGAAAACTTCCTGGCTCCTCTTTTTCACTCAGACAACGCTGCACGTAGAAATAGATACTCCAATCCAGAAGTGGATCGCTCCATTGAGAAACAACAGCGAAGTCTGGATGCTGATGAGAGAAAAGTGCTCGCTATGGAAATCGACAGTATTTTGATTGAAGAAGCTCCTTATGCGTTTATGTGGTACCCAACATCATATACTGTAGTGCAGCCAAATTTAAAGGGGTATATTCCCCATCTTATGCCAAACGCCAATAAATATACGGATGTTTATTTCGAAGAACAGGAC
>Ga0233434_1003710_pt1 | contig 12203 bp, 14 predicted proteins | sample SI_122_August201_4_FD_182738 | JGI IMG/M metagenome (GOLD analysis project Ga0233434, IMG submission 182738) | Seawater microbial communities from Saanich Inlet, British Columbia, Canada - SI_122_August2016_120_MG | ecosystem: Environmental > Aquatic > Marine > Inlet | place: Canada: British... | reverse complement strand
AATGACATCTTTTTTTTCAGGTCCAACGCCCATTGCAATTATTCCTACCTTTGAAGTATCTGATTCAAGTAAAGCGTTAATTGCCTGTGTAGTACTATGAGAGATTAATTCAATTTCATCAACATCAATTGTAGATTCCCGAATAATGTTTGAAAGTGACTCAACTATTCCTTCAGAAACTCCTTTGGTTGCATTATGAGTTGTAGGTACAGTTGATTTTGAAATTATATTTCCAGTTTTAACATCAATAGCAACTGCTTTTGTAAATGTTCCACCAACATCTATTCCAACTCTTATTCTTCTTTTATGTTGAGTCATCTACATTTCGCCTTGACTTTCTTAATGATGCAAGATGTTTTTCTTTTAGAGGTCGCAATATCAACACGTATGAGGATGCCACTAAATAAACACCAAGCAAGATTACCTGAGCAATTAAAGTCTCCAAAGTGGGGTATATTCCAGTCATGGTTGCAAGATTGATATCCAATCTTGGAATTATTCCAATCAAACCAGTGTACGGGACTATTTCCAGTACTTGTAATTCTCTAATGGCATTTCCTAAAAATGCAATTGATAAATATGCACCAACACCCATAGTCAAACCAAATAGTGCACGTAATGGTAATTTTTTACCCAATTTTCTCATGATATAATACACTCCCAACAAAGAAAGGATTCCAAAAATAAATCCCAATGCAACATAACCTTCCATGTATTTTGCAAAACCAGACATTGCCTGATAAAATAAAACTGTTTCAAATCCTTCTCTATACACAGTAAAGAAAGACAGCATAACAAATACCATCACACTTCCAGTTGTAGTTGCTTGCCAAACCTTTGCTTTTACAAACTCCATCCATTTCTTGTGTTCGATTTTATTTAACACCCAGAAACTTACATAAAACAAAACCGCAGTTGCAGATAACGCCGCAATTGCCTCAATTAGTTCACGATTAGCTCCAGAAATTTCAATTACATATGATGCAATAATCCATGTTATTGCAGTAGCTCCAAATGCAGCAATAATTCCATAGTAAATATATTTTTTAAATTGAGTATTTCTTGATGCTTCAAGATATGTCATTATAGCACCAAGTATCAACACAGATTCCAATCCCTCTCTAAAAATTATTGCAAATGAAGAAGTAAATGCAATAGTTGGTGCCAAAGTACCAGTACCGCTAACTATTCTTTCAGACTCGTCTAGATTTCTTTTTATTGCTATAGCAACTTCTTTAACTTCATCATATTCTGCTTGTTGTTTTATGAGATTTCTTAGTTCTGCAAATTGAAACTCAACTTCGAGTGTAAAATCAGGATCAATTGCTCTTAATGGGATTTCAACAAACTCATAACTGTCAAGATATGCAGATCTTGCTGAAGTGTAGGCTGAATCATAATCACCATCATCATACTGTACCAACATCACTTGAAGTGTATCGCGTATAAAATCAATCTCACCTCGTACTCCTGACTTTTCTTGGTCTGTAGAATCACCCATAGTCTTTAGATCTTTTTCTAAAACTGTACTTTCTAATCCAGTATTTCCTAAAGATTGAATTTTTTGTTCTGTATCTGCAAGATCAGGTAAAATGGATTCCTCTAAAAATATTCTAATTATCTTGGGATCTTGTTTGTTTTTAATCATGTCACGTAATTCTTCACGCATATCAAGTTCTAAGGAATAGAGAAGATCAGAGTCTACTTTTTCAATATCAGCTTCAAGATATTCAAAATTTTCAAGATATGCCTCTATTGCCAACTCTTCAGCAGTTACATAATCTCCATTATCTATTGCAACAAGCAGTTCTTTGTATAATTGACGAATGTTATCATAAAGTAGCTGTTTATCATAAACTATAGTTTCAGTTCCTACCAAGTCTCTATTGATTGCCGTGATTAAAGTCCCAACTGAAAGAAAGTCATCTCTATTTTCCATTTTTGTTTTTAACTCTGTCAAGAAAGACTGGATTTCTAAAGTAAGGCGTTGATCATAATCAGTATTTTGAAATAATTCTAAAGAAATATTCAGTAAATTTGTAGATAATTCATAAGAAATTTTATCATCTTCGTTTGTTGCAATTTGATATTGTTCATCAACTATAACTAAAATTTGTGCAGTTGTTTTTCCATAGTCAGGGGAATTAATTTCATATTGATTAAGCAAATTTTTTACAGAAGAAATATTTTCAAGTAATGGTTGTGGTTCAGAGGATCCGATATCATTATGAATATCTAAAAGTAAAATATGAATTTCGTCAGTTACTTGGGAATCAGATTGTCGCAAATGTTGTAATTGTAAAGGGAAAATTTCAGTATTAATTTTTGAGAGTTTTTTTGCATCATCAAAATTCTCATTTTCTAAATTCTCGGCAATCATATCTAATGAAATTAGTAGTACTTGAGATGTAAATAATACAGATGTGTCAACATCAGAAGATTGGGCATATGTATGTGAACTTGGAATTAAAGCAAACATCACTAGAAAAATAAAAAAAAATCTGAAATGTTTAGGTAAACGCATGATAATTAAAAAATCCAGATAAACTCAATTTAAAGCAGATACATATTCCAAAAACGTAGAATGATTAGATTCAATTAAGTGATAGTAGGCTTGATTTTCGGGATAAAACAATAATTGATGTAATTGCAACAAATAACACAAGTAATACAATAGAACCAAATTCTGGAACTACAGTCTTTGCTTCAGACAAATCAACAAGTATCATGTCAACTTGATCATCAACTGCATCAAAAGATGCATTAGATTGTATCATAGAACGAAGTTCTTCTCTCATGTCAACTTCTATTTTTTCCATTAAATCATGATCAACTTCTCCAAGAGGCCCCTCAACAAACTCATAATTATCCAAGTATGCTTCGCTGACAAGATCAAATGCTAATTGAGTATTACCTGAACGATATTCATTCTTAGCCTGATTTAACAAACGTTCAATCTCAATGATGTATTCTATAGTATCAATTTGAACTGAACCTCCTGCCAAATCTTCAAGGTTTGAAACTATGTTGATGCTTTTGCCAACCAAAATACTTACTTGATTTGGATTATCAGTTGCAGTTACAAGTTGATTTAGTTCATCAAAGTTTTTCTCTAATGAAGCAACGTCTGAATTAGACAATTCCATGAAAGATTGTTTATTTTCATTGAAAATCTTGGTTGCTTTTGATAAAAATACTATAGTTTCATCATATTCTTGTTGATCAATTATTTTACCATCCTTAACTGCATCTTGGTATTCTACTTCAACTAAGTTTAATCGATCTCTAATTCCAGATAAAGCCAATCCAACTTTAGATGTGTCTCCACCTTCATAATCTCTAATGATTAATTCAACTTCACTGGAGATATGTTCAATTTCTGCTTTAATTTCTGATGCAGATTTATCACTCATAGAAACTTCAACTGCTTTTTTCATTTCATGAAGTAATTCATTTGCAATTTCTTCTCCAAGTTTATCTGCTACAGCAGGATGAAGTGTTCGATAATAGTATAATCCCTCATAAGTGAATTTTTTAGCACTCTTTACATCCCCTTCCTCTAAGGCTGCAATTGCCTCTTCTAATTCTTCAATAGTTTTGAGTTTAAAGATTGCAAGTAATTCTTCTAAGATTGCAGAACCATTTGATGAAAGAGTAGGTGTGGATTGAATTTCTGCTATCCATTTATTTGATTTATAGTCTTTTTCAGATATTTTAAATTTTTTATCTAATACAGAATACCATGTAATAAAATCATCCACATTGTTTTCTTCTATAGCCAAATCCATTTTCATATAAGCAATTTTGTAAATGGTTTTGTCAATGACTTGTCTGTTAAGAGAAGCCATTTCAGAATCCCCAGAACTGTGATTAGAGAGAATATCTTCAAATGCATTTTCAATTAACGTATTACTTTCAACATCTACCTGTAATGCTGCATCTTTGAAACTATTATTGTATAATGATTTAGCATTACTTGTCATAGATAAAGCGCCAGGGACTGTATCACTTTTTTCTCCACTGGAAAGGGAGCTTTTGATAGAGCTCCAATCATCACCAAGTGAGGATGAAAATGCGATTGGAACACCAGTTACAAGCACAAGTGTCATTAATCCAAAAAGAATTGATTTATGATAATTTTTCAATATTTGAAAGAATATGCATGAAGTATTAGAACCCTCAACTAATTCTTAATCTTTAGAATAGTATCTTAAAATCATTTTAATGATTTCTGTTTTTAGAATAAGTATTTGGAATAAGAGATGTGGGTATAAGATAGAAGAATCTACATCATAGTATGACAATAAACAAGGGTGAAGAAATTAGTAACGCCAGTAAAACAGCATCAGAACTATCAAATGAAATATCAAGAAAAATTATTTTTTCAATTATTTCAAAAGCAAAGTCAGGTGTTGAAATTTCTAATGATACAAAAATATCACAAAGTACAGTTTATCAAAAAATATCAATTCTAAAAGATTTATCACTTGTTCAAGTGGATCATAAAGAGATCACTACTAAGGGAAGGGGAGTAGAATTTTTAAAAAGTAATATCTCAAAAGCCACCATCATAATTAATGGAGAGCAGCCTAAAATAATTCTAAATAATAATTAATAAAATTTAAAGTTACTTTGATAAAACAACTCCTTCTTCTTTTAAAATCATCTTAATTTCCTTTAGATAATCTAATCGTGTGATATAACTAAAATGAAATTAAATGACAAGTATTTTCTCTAGTTTTTCTAGCATCTTACCATTTGCATAGTTTTCTTTTGGCGCGTCTCTCACTACTTTTAGTATATAATTAATGCGATTGATTCTACTTGTGTTTACCATTTTTAATTAATCCCATATTGTGATAAAAATATTTTTCAAAATCATAGAAATCGAATCAATGTTTTATGATGAGAGTCTTTAGATAATAATCCAAATGTGTAAAATGGAAATAATATTTTGTATTCTTTCATGAAACTCCATGCCACATCATTATTTTGAAAATCTATTCGTAGTCCGTCAAGAATGATTTGTTGATTATTTACATCATAGACTAGTATCGTATACTGTTGAGTATGATTAGTCATTTTACTTTTTTTTATCCAAATTCCAGCCCAAATCACAATAAACAATCCCATAGCCACGACAAAAACAGGTAATACGTAAAGTCCTCCACTAGAAAATTTATTTTTGTTATCCATGACTAAATTTAGTTCCGAATATCAGGATTTTCAGTATCAGGTCTGAATTTATGCCAGAGTCCACCTAGAATAACAGCTATTGATATCCAAAATACACTAACTGCAACAACAGACATTGCTCTAAATCCATTTACCAAGTCCATTGAAGCATTAACCTCATCAGGGTTTGGAGGCATTAATGCAAATACTATTGCTATGAAAACACCATATCCTACAACTGGAATAATTTTTGATTTGAATTTTATTTTTTTAGATAATTGATAAAATCCAACTGCTCCAAGTCCAGATATTGCAATAAATGATAGATACAATATAGCTCTTAACACTACAGTTTCACCATCACCTACAGTAGGAGGATTTGCAGGATATTTTAAAAATGGAATAAAGTAAATTGTCAACCACATCATTCCTGCAAGAGTAATTGTTTTCTTTAGATCATTGCCTTGAGGTAATGAATTTCTAGATAAAGCATAGATAATTCCAAATAATGCACCAATAGAAGTACCCAAAATAGCACCAGCTAAAACTTGTCCACTTTTCTGCCAATCACGATAAGCATCATACTCTACCCAAAATTGTGGTGTATCTTTTTCTTCACCAGAAGCAAATAGGTTTTGATTTTCAATTCCGATTGCTTGGTCAAGATATGGTTCTACTATTGCAAGATTTGTAATACCATGAATGGTTCCAGCTAGTGCACCTGAAACCAAAACTATTGCTAGAAAAATTATTGTTTTCATATCATATCACCTAATGGCAAGGAAATCCTGCTGCATGTCGCATGTCATGTGTTAATTCATGAATGTAAAGATCTTCATATGCTTGCTCTCCTAACACAATACTAAAGATATGTCCTTGATCATAGCCTACAACAAACATACCAACTACAAAAATTACTGCAAGTATTACTATTACAAAGATAGGAGTTTTAGATTCAGTTATTGTAATTTCTTTTGATTGGGACAATAGGAGTTTAGGTTTGTGTAATTTATTTAAATCATTGGATTGGGCATCCAATTTAAATACTCTAGGCATAAAATAAAACTAGTGCATCAACAAATCAAGATATTACAAAGAGTTGTTACAAGAAAGAGAAACAGTACAGCACTAACTTTCAGTATGCCACATGTTCTAAAATCCATTTTGTATTTGTCAAATCAAAAGTATGTCAGTCGTGCAAGCTTTTGTCAAGAACTCAAAATAGGAGAAGGTGCAGTTAGAACTTTAATTTCATATTTGAAAGAACAAGGATTAGTTGATTCCATTAAATCAGGAACGTTTCTTACAGGTAAAGGAAGAAAATTTGCAGATAAATTTAACAGTATAATGCCATCACAAACTTTTCTAAAAAAATGTTGTTTAACAAATGGAAAACACAATTGTGCTATTTTATTAAATAATGAACATATTGATGATATTGGTAATGGAATGCTACAAAGAGATTTTGCAATACTTTATGGCGCAAGTGATTCATTAACTTTAATTTTCAGAAAAGGTGAATTTGTTTTTTCAGGTGATCAAATGAGATGTTTTGAAGATGAATTGGAGATAAGAGATAATCTAATAGAATCATTAAAGCCTGAAAATGAAGATATTGTAATAATTACTTCTTCTGATGACAAGTTTGTAGCAGAAATTTCTGCAATTAATACAGTAATAGGCACATTAGCAACACATGGAAAGCATTAGTTGTTTTAGAATCATATTCTAGTAACATAGAATCATTAGTTTTCTTAAATGACTAGTAATTTCTTAATTTTTTGTTGATAAAAAAATCCAAAGTTTTGCTTGCAAGTAAATATGATATTTCTCAAAAAATTTTAAAAGAACTTGCAAATTTTGAATCAAGACATATTTTGTTTGCCATTATAAAACATCCAAAATCCATTCAAGACATTGCACAAGAACAAAAAATTCCTCTTAGTTCAGTCTACAACAGAATCACGTCATTGAAAGGATGTTCATTAATACATGAAAAAGCAGATTTTGCGGAAAATGGACACATTATCAAATATTATCAGAGTAAAATCAAAGATGTTGAAATTAGTATTGCAAAATTTGAGCCTAAAATTAGATTTACAAAAAACGAACGTATAAAAAATGACTAGTCTAACATTTCTGAAAATTTGTATTCTATGTGATGGGATTTTCAGCATTTACGCAATGACTAGAGAGAGAAAATCATGTCCAAAATGTAAGGAGTTTTCGGCACCATAAGTTGGCGTGTAGAGGAATATGTGAAAGGTATAGATCTGAAAATCAAAGATACAATCAAGGAATCAAGAGATGTACTTGTTGTGAAACATATCTAGAATATGACGGTGTGCAATGTCCATGTTGTAGAACTCAACTTCGTGGAAAGAGAAAGAGTAAGTGATTGAAACTTTCAAAGAATCAAACATGAATTAGTAAAACGGGGCATTTCTCAATTTCAACAATTTTTCTTGAGACATAGCAATGGTTAGAATTTAAAGATGGAAACCAACCAGTAACTCGCCTGTTTGCCAACTAAATCAGTCCCAATAATTCAGATTTTTTACAATTACTGCTTACTGTTTAACTGAAATTAGATTCTAAATTGGCATACATATTAGATATGTTTAGCTAACTGACACCTGTTATTTTATCTCAGTTCTCAATTTTTCATGAATGTCATTAATTAACTTCTTCACGAATATGAAAACTTCTTCTGCCTCTGTTTGTTCAAATCGTCGTTCTGGATGTTGAGCTAAATTTCTATCATCTACTTGAGATAAAATATAATTAAGTACTGCATCTGGTTTATTTCTTTTTTTCTCTTCAATTTCTTTTGCTTGCTTTATTCTAATTTCATTTGCCATTCCACCCAACGTAGTTCCTTCAGAGGGATCCTTTCCCATTTCCAAAACATAATATTTTCTCGTTACTGATTCAGAAATTCGATACAATATCATGACAGCTGGAGTAGGAATATTGCTGATGAGACATTCATATCCGTCCATTAAGTCTTTTTTTTCATTTGTGTCAAGCTTACTAAGTAAATCTTTTACCATCACTCGTAATTCCTTCTCATTGATTGTTTGGGTATTTTGTTTATCAAAAATTTTGTAAATCTGTGTCCACCATTTATCAATATCTGTAGTAAGATTCTGTGCATGCTTTCTAGTTAAATCTACAGATTTTGTTGTAAGAGAATTAGGATTTGCATAATCTTGATCAAACACAGTCATTCAATTACCTATTTCAAAACGAAGGTTAGATAATTCTGGAAATTTTTTAGATAAACGTTCACTAATATCATAACAAGCTCCCAGATAATCCATCAAACCATTGTCGCCTTTAATTCTAAAAGTTGTAAGAGTTACACCACTTCTAAGCACACAAGAATGTTGAATTGTTGCCAAATTCCAAATCATTCGAATCAACGGATAGATATCAATATTAGAAACCATGTCATCATTCATTTTTGTTTCATAATGTAATACTGTTTTGATTCTCTGTTCAACAATCATTTTGCTATTGTCAATCCTTTCAATAATTCATCTAAATCCCTAGTTGGTGCATATTCGTATTTTGGTTCTTCATACTCGTAAGTTTTCACAACATACCATCCTTCACCATCTACTGCTCCTTCAAAGTGCTTATCAGGAGGAATTATTGGATGAATTGGTTCTTCATAGTAAATTTCTTCAAATTCTCCATTACAGAGAGGGCATTTGGTAATTCTAGGCTCTTTTTCTACCTTCAATTTGCTATAAGAGAGACTTCCAAACCACGTTACTGCCTGATAGCCTTTTTGAATGCCACAATGTGATAACAAGTAACAAAATGTTTGAAATACAGAATTTCGTTCTTCTGTTTCTTTGACATACCATCCATATTTTCCAAACGCATTCATTATGTCTGATGATTTCCCAAATCCTAACAGATGAAAATGAGGAGAGGAATACCATCTACGTTCCTTTTTATTAAATTTAAAAGGATGAAAAATTACTGATGCTCCATGAATATTTCCAATCTTTAGGATATGACTCATTCTTTGACGTAATAATTTAACTGGAGTGTCTCGTTGTAATATAGGAACTGCAAGTATTAGATGAATAGGTTTTTGTTTTGATTGTTTTTCAAAAGTTTCAATTCTTTGTGTAGATACATTAGATTGTCTTGCAATCCAATTAGTAAAACACGACTTACATTTTGCACGATAGCATGAACGACGAAATTGTTTGACATATGTCAATCTTCCTTTGCCTAATTTTTCATGAAGATCTGTTTTGTTGCAACCAATAGTTTTCCATAAACCACACCAATCATGGGGTTCGGATATTGCAGGTAATCTCCAACCTTGATGCTCAACATCTAACCAATTTGTAAGGAATTTGGATTCTGAAACAAAATCTTGTGTGTTTTTTAACGTAGAATTACTTTGCTCAAAGGCAGGACGCAAATATTGTGTTAATGATTGTTGTTTCATTTTTAATTAGAGATTATTTTTTGTAAATTTCCTTCTTTACAATATATTTTGAAAAGTGATCCAAATCCACACAATTTGTACACACATGATAAGTTTTGAAATCTCCAGCAACACTGTATGTAATAATAAATTTGGGAAGATTTTTGCAACAAGAAAAAATTTGTTTACTCAACAGAATCACCATCATTGAGCAGTCGTCTTATGACGTGTTCATATGATTCTCCTTTTTTGCCTAAATTCTTTAGTTTCTCTCGGGTTTCTTTTGTGATTACAATGGTTGTCAACATATCACATAATAAACAAAAGAAGTAAAAATATAATATTAATCACATATAATTAGATATAATTAGGTATAAATCAATATAGTAGATTAAAAACAATCACATATAGTTGAGCAATTTAACTTTGAGAAAAATGTGTCAAGAAGTATTCGTTTTAGACGAATATGAAAAACGCATTATGAAATTTCTAGCACTACACGGACCACAAAATCTAAACCAATTATCAAAATTTACAACAAAATATGCAGACAGTTTAGATAGATGGGCAGTTAAAAAACGTCTTCAAGGTAGTTCAAGATTCATGGGATTGATCCCATATGAATACGTAGAAGAGCGAATTACCAACAATCACAGATATGGAAAAGATGAAAAAAAATACTATCTTACAGTGAAAGGAATTATAGCAATAAATTCAGTTATACCACTAGAGAAAAATTTCTTTTTCAAAAAATATACGGAGTTTTTCGGTAATATAATAAAAATTTCAAATGCTCAGTTATTTTTTGAGGAATTTGTTGAGGAGAATATAAGATTGCTAATTGCATGGCATTTTTTAAATGGAATTCAATTAACTAAACAGCTTTCTTCATCTTCTTACTATATGGGATTTTTTTATCGATTAAGATCATCAGGTAGCATGGAACTAACTTTAAAAGATGAACAAATGAAAATAGAATTTAAAGAATTATTTCAAAAATGTATGATGTTTCATACAATCATAGATATTGTAACTCAGGGTAGATTACATTGGGAGAGAACACCACTTTCATTAGTAGATTGGAAAAAAACTGAAAAAGTCACAGATAGTGAACATAGACGTTTAGGAAATATATGGCAATGGCCTTATGATTTAGATGATACTAGATTTGTTGAAGAATTTGGAACCACAAAAGATACAAGTTCCTTTACAATGCCGATGGTGAATTGTGAAGGATTTTATTCAAATGAAACAAAGAACATGATTGATGAAAAATTAAAAACATTAGAATACAAAACTAATTGGAAATTCAAGCCCATGAATTATTATGATGATTAATCAGGATTAGATTCCATTCTTTGTTTATCTGCCCATAATTCTTCAATTTTTTGTTTGTAAACTTGAAGTTCAGATTTTTCTGTTTTCAGTCTATCATTCTCAAGTCGAATTCTTTCCTCATCAGATATAGTCAAGAAGGGAATTGCCTTTTGATATTCGGAAAATCGTTCAAAATCATCTTCTAGATACCTCTCATAGTGGGTTTCCAAGCCCACTTTGTGCCCCATCATATCCTCTTTATCCAAATAATTGACTTTTGCACGCCTCATCATAGTGTTGAAATATTTTCGTAGCCCATGATCAAGCATCACCTTATGACGTTTTTGCCCAGTTTCCAATGGAGGTCTCAATCCACATTTTTTTGCTATTTCATTCATTCTAGATTCCATGCCTCTTTTTCCAAGTCTTGAAGGTTGCAACATCCTAACTGATACCACCAGAGGATCAGAGTCTTTTGGATACCTCATGAATCTAGATTTCCAAGATTCTTTGTACAGTAACAGATACTTGCCAGCTTCTGGAGTAAAGTGAGTCCAGTATTCCTCATCATCACCATGATAAACTCTCACTGCACCACCTTTCAGAGAATTATCATCATTGTAGAAAAATAAGACGTCTTCCCATGTGAAATAATCCCAAGCTTCAATTCTAAATCCAGCAGAAGAACAAAGAGTAATCATTATTTTATCAACCAAGTTAGTTGCATTTGCCATTAGCATTTGTAGTTGTTCTCTAGAGTATGCCTTGTCTTTAGATTTACCAGGTTTTGGAATTGATTTGCTTATCATCTTCCATGAAAAATCAATATCATTTGCTGCAAACAATGCCTTGATTGGTTTGATTAAATTCAATACTCTAGCAGGAGAGATGGACTCATCATCTACTTTCTTTTTTAGTTCTCGAACATATGCATTAATTATTGATTTACCAAGCTTGACATCTGTTTTAACTAAAGTTACAAATGCTTCAGTCTTGTCCGTACAATCAATTTTCTTATCTTGAAATATTTTATCTGGAATTAAATCTAGAAATTTCTGTAGATCACTAGAATATTTTATTCTGGTTTTGTCATTTCTAATGTAATCTAAAAAATTCTGATGAGATGAGGTTTCAACATCAGTTATGTTTAGTTTCATAATTTAGGCACGTGAAGGGTCTATTTTAGTGAGTAAAATACCGGAGAGCAGACAAGTCTCTCCAGCCATTAGATCAAATGACCTAACAACAATTTACATTA
>Ga0233434_1003698_pt1 | contig 12239 bp, 11 predicted proteins | sample SI_122_August201_4_FD_182738 | JGI IMG/M metagenome (GOLD analysis project Ga0233434, IMG submission 182738) | Seawater microbial communities from Saanich Inlet, British Columbia, Canada - SI_122_August2016_120_MG | ecosystem: Environmental > Aquatic > Marine > Inlet | place: Canada: British... | reverse complement strand
CACCAGAATCAAAAGCTTTAAATTACCTGCCATGATATTCAGCAAGGGCACTTCCCGTCGAACCTGATCTGACAACAGAATAGGCAGGTGAGAAGTTTTCTTGTAAACCTGACTTAAAAAGCCAAACGTCAGCAGGAAAAACAAAACACCGGTCAGCAGTCCAAATCCGACCTGCGACACCAACACCGTCCACAACACGGAGCTGAAGCCGTGACTTTCAAACCACAGCCAGTCTATGTAAAAAGAAAGGATCTTATCGGCAAATATCGAACCGGCAAAAACAACTGCCGCCAAAATGAACAACCACTTTTTAATCGTCTCCATCGTTTTACCTTATTTTTGCTTCCATTTTATGGAACAACCCATCGAGGGAATCTGTTCGTCCGGAACTTCTTTTCCGGCAACAATACAATCCAGAGCCTCTTTTAAATTTCGCTGAGTCACTTTTTCTTCATGCTCCCAGTTATCATCAATTCTACCTCGGTACAAAAGCTTCCGTTCCGACCCATAAACATAAATATCGGGGGTGCACACCGCGTCATAGGCCTTGGCCGTCTCCTGAGAAACATCTAACAAATAAGGGAAATTAACGCCCTTTTCCTTTGTGATCTTCTGCATGTTTTCAAAAGAGTCATCAGGATAGCGTTCCACATCATTGGAGTTGATGCCGACCAACTGAACCCCTTGATGCTCTGTCTCTGCCTGCAAATCAATCAACCGTTGCAACACCGCTATAACATAGGGGCAATGGTTGCACATAAAAATGATCACCAGAACATTTTTATCCGAAAAACTTTCAAGAGAATATGTCTTCGAGTCCACTCCAGGAAGCTGGAAACTTGCGGCCGGGGTTCCCAAAGGAACCATGGTGGAATGCAATAAAGCCATTGTAAGTTATTTGCAACAACTCATACAGAGCGTCTTTTAAAAAGGATTGCAAAATGGGCTGATAAATTCATGCTATCAGCCTTTTGGAACCGGCTCAATATAAAACTCCGGTTTCTCAAGTAGACGATTTACAGGTCATTCCCGTAACGCGGCAGGTATAACAGGCAGGGTGTACCAAGGGAAAGGGACGCAAAGTTTCCTCAATATTATTTCCCATGCGAGCTTGCGGATTATCCACAAGAATCGGACAGACGTAAACGCCTTGTCCTGTCGCCATGCGCGAAGTTGCACACTGAAGCTGGGTAATATCAAAATTTTCGAAACATGCTTGCGTCACTCGCTCGTCATCATTGTAAGCACGTTCATTTTCAGCCAGTTGCCCCAGCATAAAACCCGGTAGTATTTTGATCTGCGGGTGAGGAACCCGATGAGCGTGGAGGAACTCAATGAACTGTGATTTCATTTCCTCATCTTGTTCTTCTTCCCAAGAACGCGTGATGGTGAGTATTGGCGAAAAACCTTCCTGAGCAAGGTTCCCGATTCCGGTCACGGCTTTTCTGTAAGAATCTTTTCCACGTATGGCATCGTTGGCCGCTTCCTCAAAGTTCTCCATACTCACTCTGAAACGTAAGGGATGATCAGATGCGTCCTGAATCTTCCTCAACTGTTGGGCCTTCGCTACAGTGATCTGTGTTCCATTGGTCAGCACATCGAGCGGACCATAGCGCAGGATTGCCGCAAGAATTGCAAAAATTTCCGGATTGATAAACACTTCACCGCCAGTGATGTAATAGTCTTTCACCCCCAGGGCTTTAGACTCTTCCAACCTTTCTTCAACCTGAGGCAGAGTCATCATGGGAATAGTATCGTTCTTCGGCCCACAACTGATAAAACAATGCGTGCATTCCAAATTGCAAAGCGTACCTCCTACCTGCAACCATAAGGTCTCAAGTTTTTTCAAAGGCACTGCGGGAACAATTCTTTTAATGGGGTTTTTTACTTGTGTGTTCATGTCATAAAACTAGTAAAGAGCAAAAGTCAGATCTATAAAATTTTGTAGTTTTAGCAAGGACATCCTTACTGACAATTAACAATTACACCACACTTTGTCAGGAGATCTGGTCAAGGATTCCTTAAGCCGCGATTACTGAAAAAGCTATCACACGCGCCTGATGATCAAAGGCCTGCAGATTCAAAAGAGTCACTGACATTGCGAATGCGTAGTTTGCGCCGTAGTGCTGCAAAACCGGCTGAAGTTTTTCTTCCAAGACCGGATCGGTAAACTGGTGTCACCGCTAGTCGGGCCAGAAGAGGATCTTCAGTAAAAAACCGGGTATCCAGTGGACTCAAAAAACGACATGTCGGATACAACCATTTTAATGGCAGGCGGTTGCGTCGAATCGCCTTGTCCATGTGCTCCGCCAGTTCTACCAGATTACGGTAGCCGTCCAGGTTTTCATTGCTGTCACGTTGCAGATAGATTAAAGGAATGACTCCTGAGTCCGTCAGTCGATCAACACCTTCCTTACATTGCGCAATAGGATCAAGACCCAGAACAATATCTGTCCAGACTGTGCCGGGTGGAAAAACCCCTGCGGCATATTCCAAAGCAGAACAAACCTGCTTTGCCGTCATCTTTCTTTTCGACTTGACCGTCCCGGAAAAACCGCCGAGTGGGAAATCAATAATATCAAATCCTGATGCGTACATGAGGTCAATAGTGCCCGAGTTCAAAGGCGGGAAGCCTTTCAACGCAACAAAGGTATTAAAGCGTTTTTTGATCGCTTCTACCAGAGGCGCCAGCCGATCGAATCCCCGGTCGGGCTCCTCGCAAAAATCCATATTCAGTTGCACCAAGTCTGCAGCCCCTTCTTCAAAAGCCGACTGAATGACAGACAGAACGGCTTCGATAGGCATGCTTAGTTTTTTTCCGCGCCCAATAGCACGAAGAAAAATATTCAGACAATAACCATCGAGGCAGATATTTTCAGAGACTGGAGTGCGTTGCTTCAACTGCTGTTTGAGAAATTCTGGGATCGTTATGATGCCAACGTCAATTTCTCCTTCTCTCATATGAAGTCGCAACCGATCTCCATGGCTAACAAGCTTCGGTCCGTCCTGCCCCGATGCATTCAAGTTGGCCTTGACGATAAAATCTTCTGCCAGAGCCAAAGTGATTTCTTCGCCCGGTTCGCCGGAGCAAAGTCCACCCGCGACCTCAGAAAGGCCCTGCAATATACTCGGAACCGAGATCCCTCTTTGAATCAGCCCAAGTTTTATTTGTCCGTGATAAATTTTATCCATAGCCATTATCGATCCAGAATTTTCTGGTGGATGCCACCGAACCCGCCCGAAGACATGACCAGCACCACATCGCCACTTTCAGCATTTTCCGCCATAAAGGCAACAATGTCATCCACTTCCTCAATGTAATGGGCATCGCAACCTTTTTGCCGCAGGCGAGTCACAACCTGATTCGGATCCAGTCTTTCTTCCTCACTAATTTTTTCAGGCGCAAACAAACCGGCAATGATCACCCGGTCAGCAACGAGAAAACTGTCGGGGAAATCCTGCTCAAAAACCTTTCGCTTTGAAGTCGCCGACCGAGGTTCAAACACGGCCCACAGCCGTTGCCCTGGATAAGCCTCTTTCACCGCTTCCAAAGTTAAGCGAATCGCAGTCGGATGATGAGCAAAATCGTCCAGCACTGTGATGCCATTTTTAACCCCAACCACCTCTTGCCGTCTTTTGATACCTTGAAAGGTTTTAAAGGCAGCGTTTATTTCATCAGCAGTCAGACCCAACCGCATACACAGAGCCGCCACGGATGCCGCATTTTCAACATTATGCCGACCAATCATGGCCAACTGAAAATCCGCCTTTTTTTCACCCTGAAAGGACAGGGAAAAATAACCAAAGCCCGCCTCGAACCGGTAATCTTCGATCAACCAATCTGCCCCATCAAGATAGCCAAAGGTTTCGACCTTGCAAACGGCCTCTCCCAATACATCCTGAATATTTGTGTCGGCGTGTTTAACCAGTATAACCCCTTCGGGGCTAATCAAGTTCACAAACTTGCGAAAAGCATCTTTAATCTGGTCGAGATTATCAAAAATGTCGGCGTGATCAAACTCAATGCCCGTCAGAATCGAGGCATCAGGACGATAATGCAGGAATTTGGGTCCTTTATCGAAGAAAGCGCTGTCATACTCATCGCCTTCCGTCACAAAATAATTCCCCTCAGGCACCTGGTGGTTGTTATCGAAATTTTTCAACCACCCCCCCACCATGAAACCAGGTTTTCTTCCAGATGCCTGAAGCACCCAACTCAAAAGTGACGTGGTGGTGGTTTTCCCATGCGTCCCAGTCACCACCAGAGATTTTCGACCGTCTAGAAAAAATCGAGCAATAGCCGCGGGAAAAGATGTGTAATCCAACCCGGCCTCCAAAACGGCCTGCACTTCTTCATTGGTTTTGGATACTGCGTTGCCGACAATTACCAGGTCAATATCCTCTGTGATATTTTCCGTTCGGTAACCCGGCAGAACAGGAATTCCCGCATTTTCCAGAAGCGTGCTCATGGGCGGATAGATATTGCCATCAGACCCTGACACCCGATATCCCGCGCCTTTCAACAGCCCTGCCAAGGCCGCCATGCCAGTGCCGCAAATTGCTATAAGATATATGTTTTTAATGTCTTTGGATTCCATAGAAAGGAGGCATTGTAGAAACAACCTTGGACAAAGTCAACCGAATGGGAGTGCGGTCAAAAATCGGCCTATTGCGACTCATAACATCGTGATTTCTCAGTTCAGCAGGTCAATGAAACAGGTTCTTGAGTTCGGAAAGGTGGTCGATGGAGCAATCAGGCTCAGCCAAGGCAATCTCTTTCGGGTTGCCAAACCCAAAGCTAACGACACAAGTGTAGACTCCTGCGCGTTTTCCAGTTTCAACATCCACCGGACTATCGCCGATCAACACCGCCTGCTCCGGGGAACATTGGAAGCGGTCCAGCAAATGTAGCAGCCCTTCCGGGTCAGGTTTTTTAGATTTTAAACTGTCACCGCCAAGAATAGCGTCGAAGAGGTCCAGACTTTCAAGAGACACCAGTATACGCCGTACAAAATCTTCAGGTTTATTGGAGCAGATGGCTTGTTTTTTATCGCGGAAATGATCGAGTATTTCGCGGCCAAAAGGATAAAACCGGGTGTGGTTCATCAAATTTTCTGAGTAATGCTTGCGGAACAGTTCCACAGCCAAAGGCAGGTCAGCACAACCTGTACCCTTTATAGACTGCTCCATCAATCTTTCAACCCCCTTGCCGACATACTGGCAAATGGTTTCACGGCTCAGGGCTCTTAGACCCAGTTCACTTAAGGAAAGGTTGACAGCATCAGCAATGTCGAAAAGAGTATCGACCAAAGTGCCGTCAAAGTCGTAGACAATGAGAGAGATTTTTCGTTTCACTAGGGGATTTGCGCCTGCTAATTCGACTCATAACGATAGGCTTTGACAATATTTTTGTCGTCAAACAAAATAACCAGTCCTTTTGATACCCCTTCACCAACCGCCTGCCAGGTATCAACTTGATAAGTCCACATGGTGTGCTTGTTTTCGGTTCCTTCTTTATAGGGCACGCCAAACCAGTCGAGAATTTCAAGCTGGGTCGTCACATTATTTTGGATTTTTCTAACATTGGAACTATTAAAATCTTTCCCAACCGTACCACAACCGACCACAAGGATACAAAGGGCCAAAAGGCAAACGCGTAGCAAATTCATGGGTCCCTCCTTCATTCTAATTAAACCTTAAGTCTGATTGGGGGAGTGTAACAAACCTCCAACGGAAAGTATAATTTGGATAACAAAAATCAAGCTGAATGATATGGGTGATGTTTGCGGTATTCGGTGAGAATGCTTTCAATCCGATTGTGGGACTGGGCTGGCAATCGCCCACCAATATGGGAAACCACCTGCGCCGCACAATAAGAACCCATGATAGCCGAATCGGTCAATGATCGGTCATTGATCAAGCCGTAGAGGGCTCCTGCTGCATAAAGGTCTCCCGCTCCCGTAGTATCCACCGCATCGACAGGAAATGTACCCACCTGCACAGGCTCATGACCGCTTTTCCCTGCAAGCGAGCCTTTGGAACCCAAGGTCAAAAACAGGGTATCCACACACGCCAATAGTTTATCAAACGCCTTACGTGAATCAGTTTCTCCTGTCATGGCCTGAGCTTCCACTTCATTACAAAACAAAATATCAACGTTCCATTGGATAAAATCCGCCAGACTGTCTTTGAAAGTATTGACCACAAATGCGTCACTCAAAGTGAAGGCAACCGGGATGTTCTGCTTTTTAGCGATCTTCGCCATATGAAGTCCGGCCTCGCGAGTTTCATCCCCGGTCCACAAATAGCCTTCCACATAAACGGCCTTGGCATTCTGGATAATGGTTTCATCCACATTTTCAGGGTGAAGCTTCGAAGAGACACCCAGATTCGTCAGCATAGTACGTTCAGCATCAGGAGTGATGAGAATTACACAAGTGCCGGTACCCTCATCATCAGCACCGGGCCCAATGAACCCAACCTCGCAGGACCGCATATCTTCCGTGTAATGTTTTCCATTCTCATCATTAGCCACACGACCCAGATAATAAGAGTTGGCCCCCAGAACACTGGCTCCATGAATGGTATTAGCGGCAGAACCTCCCGATGAAAGTTTGTGTGGCCTTGACTTCAAGGCATTTAAAACTTTTTCCTGCTCGGCGGCACAAGAAAGGGTCATGCCACCTTTAGTCACTGATACTTCGTCTATAAAAGCATCATCAACCTGAACTTCAATATCAACCAGTGCGTTTCCTATCCCTACCAGATCGTAATTCATATAATAATATTTTTAGTGGTTAAAATAGTTAATGGATTATTTAACAACGAAAATTTATGCCGCCGTAGGCTTGATAAACATTTTATAAGCAACGAGACCAAATAGCGTGACCCCCGCCACAAAAAATGCGCCCCCCGATGCCTGGGCGATCAGAGCAACCGACTCTTTCGCCGCCCCGGTTGATCCCATACCCGGAGCCAGATAACCGGACACCATCCAGAAGAATCCGTAACCCAGGCTGCCCAACCCACTGAGTAAAGAGACTCCCATTTGCGCACGTGCCGGAAAATTCAACCAGGCGACAAGCAATGAGAACGCAATGCTAATGACACCCATTGCCTGCGAGTGCAGGTGAGCGCGCTTCATATAGACCCATGATTTTTTGACCACCTTATCAGCTTTAGCTTGATCGCCTTTGTAAACTTCGGATAATGCTTCTGTAGCACCCGCCTTCAAGGTATCTTTGATAGTGTCTTCGCAACAACCAAAAGACAGGCCCATTAATCCCCCAAATAGGATCGCCATCATAGCGACCAAAACACCGTATTTTACATGCGAAAAATCGATCATAGCCTCACCTAAAGTAATGGTTAGCAGTACCCGCTTGAAACAGGGTCGCTAATGACTCGAGATTTGTCAATTGTAAAATTATTTTCAACAGAGTAGAATTTTCCAAATGAAAATAATCAACCCTAAAGCCATTACAATTATTGTTCTGCATGCACTCTGTTTCTTTTTAGTGGTTTCCTCATTTGCTGAGACTCAAGAAAAAGGCATCTCACTGTTTCAGAAGAAGGTCAAAAATATTCTCTCCAGTTCTTGTCTGAGGAAAAATAATTTTGGCATTAAAATTTATTCGCTGGATCGTGGCGAATCCCTTTTTGAGTTGCGGGCAGACAAGTTATTTGTTCCCGCCTCAAACTTAAAAGTTCTCACCACTGCCGTTGCGCTCCAAACCCTGGGGCCCAATTATCGTTTCCCAACACAACTCTATACTGATGGAACATTAAAAGATGGAGTGTTAAATGGAAACCTTTATATCAAAGGTAACGGAGACCCTAAATTTGTCACCGAGCAGATGTGGCTTCTGGTTAATGAGTTAAAAAATATTCCTGTGCGCGAAATCACTGGAAATATTATTGGTGACGATTCTTTCTTCGATAACAGGAAAAGAGTGAGGACGTGGATCAAGAATCCCGGCGCACAAGCTTATGAGGCACCTCTGGGAGCCTTGTCATTCAACTTCAACACAGTCCAGGCTTATGTGACCCCCGGTGCAAAAGCGGGGAGCAAACCAATGATTATTATCGAGCCTGATACTGACTACATCACTCTCGACAATCAAGCCAAAACCCTTAAGCCGGGAAAGCGCAGTCGGCTCATCGTCAACCGGTTGGATCGTAGTGGATTTGACGAAATCACAGTTTCAGGGGGTATTCGTTTGAATCAACCTCGTGCCCAGTATTTTTTAAACATCACCGACCCCACCCAATACACTCTGAGCACACTAAAAAAATATCTGGGCCACGCAGGCATCCATTTCAACGGCAAAACTGAACCGGGAAGAGTTCCTGAAACAGCGATGGAGTTATTAACTCATGAGTCAGAACCCCTAACATTGGCACTACAGGGCCTCAACAAGTTCAGCAATAATTTTGTAGCAGAACAAATTTTAAAAACTATAGGGGCCGAGAAATACGGCCCACCTGGCACCACTCTGAAAGGCCTTAAAGCTTTTGAAGAGTATTTGACAATGTTGGGGTATCGACAGGACCAATACAAGGTTCTCGATGGTTCCGGCCTGTCTCGACAGAACCGATTGTCACCGCAGTTAATTATTGATGTCCTCCGTTACGTTAAAAACGATTTGGGAGTCTATCCTGAATTTGTTTCTGCACTGGGTGTGATGGGGGTGGATGGGAATGTGAAAAATAGAATGCGTGGCGTAAAAAGTTCAGAACGGGCACGAGTTAAAACTGGAACTTTGAATTTTGTCAGTTCGCTTTCCGGCTATTTTCAATCCCGCGACGGCGAAACTTTTGCTTTTTCAATTTTAATGAATAGCTTGAAATGCTCTAACGGCAGGGTCAAAAAAATACAGGACCAGATTATCCGTGAAGGACTACGTTTTCGACGCATTCCTACTGGTAGTGTCATACCCGAGAAACAAAGAAAGGCTCCACCAGGATCGGCCCCTTAAAACACCTCTGATTTATCCGCCAAAAACCTTGCGGTTTTCCTTGCGGTCTTCTTCCAGGATTTTTTTCCAATCTCTTTTCACATGAGGAGCTGCGAGAAAATCCTCATAAATAGATTTTGCCAGTTCCAAACGGTCAATACCTTCCGGCGCAACCTGAATATCTAACTGAGCCAAAGCCATATCAAAATCCACATCCAGCAAAGCGGCAGAATCCATACCAGATTCTTTCAATGCCTGACGGACAGTCGCAGGATCATTACCAAAACGTCTTGCTACCTCATTGAGGTTAGCAGGCTTATATTCTTTTTTCGGGCCAATGCCTAAATGATAAGCGCAGAACAAGTTGAAAGCATCCATCCCTCCTGTCAACGGCTTGTCTGAAACAGACGGGCTTTTCGCGGCAGAAGTCTCAACCGGCCGCTTTGAAGGTGGTGTGGATCTCCCATTCCCTCTTCCTCCTCTTTCCTGATAGGATGCTTTTTCTCCACTCGGACCATTCGGGTTACCGGCATTGTTGCGTTTTTGACGATAAGGGTTCTTAGAGTTTTGAGGTTTGCGGGTATTACTTGAACCTGAACTATTCTTATTGGCGGTCATGCTGATATGGGAAGTCAATGCCTGAGAAGAAGAAGGACCGGAGGAAACCCAAGGATGGATTCCACCTTTTCTCTGCCCAGATTTTTGACTTTGGTTTTGACCTTGGCTTTGGTTTCTCCCGGGTGCATTTCCCTGACGGTTTTGAGGTTTCCGCGGGTTGTTCCCGTTTTTTCTGAATGTACCTGTTTTTTTCAAAACGCTATTCCTTTAATTATGAGGCAGTGTGTCATGATTGTTGTCATCCTCTTTATTTTTAATATTTGTTATTGAGTTAAATGCTCAAGCTCATCCACTAACGCAGAAAATTTTGCCAAAGCTGTATTAACCGGTTCAGGTGAAAGCATATCCACCCCGGCAGATTTCAAAAGGTCTATCGGATATTTTGATCCCCCAGATTTCAAAAAACCCAGGTAATCGTTCAGCTCCGTCTCTCCGCCGGAAGTAACCCGGTCGGCCAAAGCATAGGCAGCGGAAATACCTGTGGCATATTTATAAACATAGAAACTGAAATAAAAATGCGGGATGCGAAAACATTCCAGCGACAGACAATCATCCAGAACAACCCCAGGACCAAAATAACGTTCCAGAAGATCCCTATAAATCTTTTTGAAGGGTTCCAGCGTCAAAGGTTCATTACCTTCCATCGCCTTATACACCTGATGTTCGAATTCGGCAAACATGGTCTGCCGGTATAACGTGCCGCGAAAGTTATCAATCTCTCTGCAAACGAGATAAATTCTCATATCCGGCACAATATCCTGACTCAAAAAATGGCGGGTCAAAAGAGCTTCGTTAAAGGTGGAAGCCACCTCAGCCACAAAAATCGTGTAGTCGGAATACAAGTAAGGCTGATTTTTTCTGGAATAAAACGAGTGCATCGAATGCCCCGCTTCGTGGGCCAACGTGTATGCACTGTTGATATTATCTTCCCGGTAATTCATGAGAATGAAGGGATTCGAATCGTAACACCCGGATGAGTAAGCCCCACTCCGCTTACCTTTATTTTCATACCGGTCTGTCCAACGGTCTCCCGACAACCCGCGTGCCAGTTGCTCAACATATTCCTCACCCAAAGGGTTCAGGGCAGACTTGATTTCTTCCACCGCTTGCTCGAAAGGCATATGCCATTTCATGTCCTTCACCAGTGGAACATTGCAATCATACATATGCAATTCATCCAGGCCTAACAAACGTTTTCTTAATTCAAAGTATTTATAGAGCGGGTCGAGGTTCTGGTGCACCGATTCGAGCAGGTTGTCATGAACCTCCACCGGAATATTTTCAGAAAACAACGCCTTGGACCGGTAACTGGAAAACTTTTTAGCCCGCGAGTAAAACAAATCTTTTTTTATGCTACCGGCAAGTAATGTGGAATAGGTATATTGATGCGATTCGTAGGCCTTGTAGTAGGTATTAAACGCATCCTGCCTGACTCTGCGATCATAACTCTGTAGAAGGCTCTGAAAGTTACCGTGAGTGAGGGTGACTGTTTCTCCATTTTCATCCTCAATCTCTCCAAGCTGCAAGTCAGCATTATCGAGCATGTCAAACGCATCCCGCATGCCTCGTCCCATTTCGCCGGAAGTAGCTAAAAGTGCCTCTTCTTTTTCCGAGAGCGTGTGAGCCCGGTAACGCAAAATCTGTTCCAGATGAAACCGATAAAACTCCAGTTCCTTGTCAGCCAGAAACTTCTGCATCGTGTCATCGGGGATCGACATGATTTCTGATCGGATAAAACTCGAAGCTCTGCTCGCCTCATTGACCAGCATCATGACCTTCTCAAAATTCCCCTGATAAAGGCCGTTGGTTTTATCCTCATCATTTTTAAGATGAGAAAACGTATAAAGCTTTTCCAACTGACGGGAAAAGTTCATATCAAACTCAAGGCAAGCCTTAAGCTTAAGGGCAGACTCTCCCAATGTACCGGCAAAGGAAGCGTACTTTTCAATCTCCGCTTCTAATGCGGTCAAGTCGGTGTTCCAGACATCATCAAATGAGTACAACCCTGTCAAATCCCATTGGGACTCCACACTCACTTCATCACGCGCCAGAGTTCCTGCTTTGGCATCCATAATTTAATATTGACTGGGAAACATGAGTCTCCCAAAGAAGATTATCATTCTTTACCGTGTTGCCTGTTCAATCGTTTTTAAATGAATTTCAAGTTTGGCCTGTTTTTCAGAAAGGGTGGTTTTCCTTTTCTCATCTTTTTCGATGACTTCTGCAGGTGCTTTCTTCACGAAATTCGGGTTGGAGAGTTTCTTATCTAAAAATATGAGGTCTTTTTCAATTTTTTTCAACTCTTTTTCTATACGACTTCTTTCTTCCTCGAAATCCATCATGCCTTCAAGAGGAATAATCAGGTCCATTTCTCCCAATACCGAAGATGCCGAGACCTCGGGTTTTTCGATATCAGGGCCTATGGTTATTTGACCCACTCGGGCTAATTCACAGATAAAACCGGAGTGCTTTTTCAATATAGCTTCCAGATCTGCATGGCGAGTTTTGACTAAGGCTTTTAATTTCAACCCTGGATTCAGATTCATCTCGCCACGTATATTTCGTACGCCCGTAATGACTTCCATCACCTTACTCATAGCTTCCTCCACTTCCGCATTGCTATTCGCAACATCGAATTCGGGAAAAGCGCTGACCATTATACTG
>Ga0233434_1003692_pt1 | contig 12249 bp, 13 predicted proteins | sample SI_122_August201_4_FD_182738 | JGI IMG/M metagenome (GOLD analysis project Ga0233434, IMG submission 182738) | Seawater microbial communities from Saanich Inlet, British Columbia, Canada - SI_122_August2016_120_MG | ecosystem: Environmental > Aquatic > Marine > Inlet | place: Canada: British... | reverse complement strand
AGCATCAATTATTTTCCAATGTTTTTTCTTGGCAACAGTTCTGTAAAGATTAGAAATTTTAATAGAAAATTCTTTATTTTTTTCAAACTTGTCTCTTTTCATTTTCTTTCCACCAATTTTATTTCTTGGAGTTCTTGAAAATGATTCTTTTTGAGTAACATCAAGCAAAATAACAAGATCAGCCTTTGGAAGACCTTCATCAAGACCTTCAAGCCATTTTTGCTTCAAGCCATTTGCTAATCCATAAACTAAGTTAGAATGATAGTATCTATTCATAATTAAAACAGAATTTTTTTCCTCAGCTGCTAAAATGGTATCAAATTTTTCCCATCTGTTAGCTGCTAAAAGACAGTGAATTACTTGTGGGGGGAATTTTCGTTTTCCATCTAAATATTTTCTAATTTCTTTGCCAATTGGTGTTTCATAGTCAGGGAAATGAAATAGTTTTGTTTTGATTTTTCGTTTTTTGAGAGCCTTTTCTAAAAGAATAGATTGTGTTAACTTTCCTGCTTGATCTCCACCTTCAATTACAATAATCATGAGATATCAAAACTGAGAGATTAATTGATTAAAAATCTATCAAGATTTATAACTAAAAATTTAGCATATAACACAAAATGGGACTTGTAAAAGATGTAATCAAAGAGATTGGAAACAAATCAAGAGAATTCTATGAATTTGTTTTGCCACCAATGGATATGTATCTCAATGGTGAAAATCTGAAAATTGTAATAGATATTCCCGGATTTACAAAAAATGAAATTGAATTATCATTATGTGGAGATATTCTTTCCATTAGTGCAAAAAAATCAATTGATGAAAAAGGATCTGAATCATTGATTTCAAATCAAAGACCAAATGTAATTGATAAAAAAATTAGACTTCCTATAGAAATTAAACAAGGTGAAGAAAAAATCGAATCTGCAAAATATGAAAATGGTATTCTTACATTAATTATTCCTGTTACTAAAAAAGGAAAAGATATTCCAATAGAATAATCTAATATTTTCTAAAAAGTCCCGATGCAGCCATGATCAAACCAGAGCTTACCATACCAATTAACCCAAGTAATTCATTTGATTGAAACAAAAATACAGATCCAAGAAAAATCGTAGATGCAAATATACTTCCACTGATTAATACCATTGGTCTTCCTTTCTTCATATAGATTTGAGCTTCATCCATGAGCTTTTTCATTTCAGGTCCAATTCTAAGTGCTGAATCAATTGATTTTGAGAAATTATCAAATGAAATTTTTAATTCTTCAACATATGCTCGTGGAATTAGATTTTCTTCTAGTAAAATATTTTTTAAAACTTTGACGAATTTAAAATCAACATCATGTGTTTTGTAAATTCCCTCAATGATTGATGCCATTCTCATATACAAAGCTAAATTCTTGGGTAATACAAATGGGAATTTACTCATCGTTTGATTTGCAAGTTCCATTAGACTTTGAACTTCCATTTCATCAGGTTTGTTTCCATGCATTGCACGAATTGAGAGTTCAATTCCTTTTTCAATTACCTCTCTATTGTAACCAGGAGTTAGCATTGAAAGATCATTCATTGCATTTACCACTCTAGAAGGATTTTTTTCAATTAGTGCTAGATACAGTCTAATCAATTTGAATCGTGTTTCATTGTTTATCCGTCCTACCATTCCATAGTCATACAAAATCAGTTTCCCATCATCAGTTACGGAAATATTACCAGGGTGGGGATCTGCATGAAAAACTGAATGTTTGAGAAGCATTGTAAAAAATACCTTGTGAACATCAATTACAAGCTGTTCTCTATCAATTCCTTTTTCATCTAAGGCTTGAACATTTGTGACCTTAATTCCAGGTAAATACTCCATAGTTAGTACATTTTTTGATGAATAATCATCATAAACTGAAGGTATAATCACATTAGTTGATCCAGCCATATCCTCCTTGATTCTTTTAAGATTCTGTACTTCATTTTTGTAATTCATTTCTTCGTGAATTGTTTCAATAAATTGAGAAAGCATTGCTTTTGCTGAATATCGTAAATTTGGATCAACAAATCTCAATGCAAGGGGAAGGACTTTTTTTAAAACCTGGATATCTTTTGCTACAACTTTTTCAATTCCAGGTCTTTTAACTTTCACGACAATCTGTTGACCAGAAATAGTTCCGCGATAAACTTGACCTAATGAAGCACCAGATATAGAATTAGGATCTATACTATCAAATTTTTCATCAATAGGGCCAAGATCTTTTTCAATTATTGGTTTAACTTGATCAAATGGAACAGATGGAACACTGTCTTGAAGTTTTGAGAGTTCTTCCAAATATGGTTGTGGTAAAATATCTGCTCGTGAAGAAAGCCATTGTCCTAATTTTATGTATACCGGACCTAAAGAAATGAAAGTATCAAGTACTTTTCGTGCATTTTTTTTAAACTGTTCAGAATCAATTTGGTTTTTTTCTTGATTAATCCATTTTTTTCTATCCTTACGTAATGCAAGAATAGATGGGAAAAGTTTGAAGAGTACCTGAATAGTTCTGACCGTAGACATACATTTACTCCAAATAATTTTTTAATTTTTTAGTAGCTAAATATCCAATATATCCAGAAATTATTGAAGAAATTAATCCCGATGTTACTGTTAATTTTTTAGAGTTATTATTTGAAATTTTTTTTGCCATTTGTAAACCACCAAAAATTGCACATGCTATACCAATCAAAACCTCTGGTGCATCATAAATTAAATGTCCCATTGGATCTTTACGTGGATCAATTTTATCATTATGGACTAAAAATTTATCACCATATTCTCTGATGTGTAAATTCCCATAACGATATTGTTTGTTTGCACCATTTTTTTGTCCAAGGATTGTTTCTTCAGCATCTTCTAGCATGAACTCTCGTAATTCTTTTGGTACTTCAATCTCATCGCCAGACATAATCGCAAGATCCAGTAATTGCTTATAATCTTACGGTCAAAAATTGAGCAGTCTAAGACCAAAAACGATTTGTTATTTGGTGACGACTAAACAAAATATTGTGAAATAGTATTTAGATCTCACTGATAATTTCTACGTGTATTTATTATTCAAACAAAATTAATTTAATTCAAATAGATAGGATGGAGGCTTTTACTACAAAAGACCTTACACCATCTATTACATATTAAAATTAAGATGTCTATAGTTGATTTTTTGTAAACATTACAAAACTAATTGAAAATGCTACCAACATCAAAATTCCAGTAACATATGCATAGTTGAATCCAACACCAGGATGAGTATCTTGATGGTAAAAATTAATTAAAAAAGTTACAACTAACAAAATTACTCCTAAAATTGTTAATTTTTGATGTATTTCCAATGAAAATTTTATTGTAAATAACTATATGAATTTAGGAAAATTTTTAGATCTTACAGTAATGGTGTTGTGATAAACCCTACAATACTACCTGCTAGAAAGAGAAAAATGCCCTTTGTCATACCCAATATTATCTCCTTAAGATATGATATAATTATGATCTAAATTTCCCAAAAATGGAAATTGGTTTTACTATGGATCAGATTCCATTTGAGACAATTTTGTAATTACTTGTTCTAATTCTGCTTTGTTTTCTTCAATTACACGTTTTATTACTTCAATCTCATCATTAATTTGATCCATATGAACATCATCGGAATTTTTAATTTGATCTTCTAGATCATTTAGAATTTTTTGATTTTGTTGATTAATTTTTTCTAGATCATCTTTGTATGTGTCTAATTTTTCATATTGATTAGCAATTTCAGGAACATCAATGTATTCTTGAGAAGTTAGAAAACCTAATGAAATTACTATACTTCCAGTAGATAAAACTGCAATGAGAATGATAATTGTTAATCTCAATTTATTATTCCTTATTATTTTGTTTTAGATTTAAAATTATATCTTTAACTAGCCTCAATTGCTGCTTTTTTACGCCTACGAATTATGTAAAATACAGTTCCTATTACCAAAAGAATTGGAATAACTATCATTGTTGGATCAGTAGTATCCTCATCTTCATTTGATGGTGCCTTTACAGTAATTGTTGCATTATGATTTAGAAATATCTCATCTCTTGTACTGTCTTTGTATCTAACAGTGATAGTAATATCATGTTCACCATATTGTGGTTCACCATCAAATTCAATTGGAATATTAAATGGAACTGGTGCATCTACTTCAATTTCATCAATGAATTGAGTAGACGATTTAATGTTAGAATCTCCTTTAGATTCAATAGATACAAAACCAAATAATCCATCTTCATTACCTTCATTAATAATTTGACCAATTACCATTTGAGTGCCAGATAATTCAATTACATCTACATTAAAAATTGTTAAATCAATTAATCCTTTAATGTAAAAATCAACAATTTTTGAATCTTGCTGTAAATCACCATGTGTATTATAGTATGAAATGGATAAAGGGATTCTTAGTGTATCACCTTTCAAGGATTCAGGAACATATATTGTTGCAGTTAGATATCTTGCAGATTTTGGGGCAATATTTCCAATATCCCAGCTTGATTCTAAAATTACAACATTTTCAATATTAGTAGTTGAAGATGATGTTGATGCACGTTCTGTTTGTGTGTTAGTTGCAGAGATATCTACACCAGAAATGGGAGCAGTTCCATCATTAGCAATTTCAATTATCACATCATTAGATTTTAAAGATGTAAGAAATGGATCTTGTGCTTTGACATTTATCACACTATCACCTGTAACCTTAAAATCAAAATCAGCAAAAGCAGTTCGAACTCCAGATTCTCTTAATCTTGAATAATCTACTTTTACAGTTCCAGGATATTGCTGAATTTGTGAATTTTCATTAATATTTACAAAAAACGTTAGATGGAAATTCTCTCCTGCCAATGAATTTGAATCACTATCAGCATGAATTACTGAGCCTGGGCCATCAGATGGAGAAAAATTGAATGGTAATGATAACTGGCCTCTAATTCCAGTAATATCTTGAGTACCTACATTAGCAAATACAACTGTAAATGGGACATTGCCATCTCCTGCTTCAACTTCAATTTTGTCATTTAGTGTACCAAAATATGCATCTAAAAATTTCACATCTCCAAAATCTCTTTCAAATGGAGATTGGCCAAATCCTCCAGAAGTGATTTGTGCATAAGAATTATCAAAAATAATCGGTAACATCCCAATAATAAATAATAATAAAATAATTTTAGAGTTCATTATGCTGTTATCTCCATTTCAGATGGAAGATCACCTTCAAATGCTTTACCATCTTTAATTGTAATTACTCTATCAACATCACCAAAGTGTTGTCTATCGTGTGTTACTATAATGAATGTCTGGTTTAGTTTTTTTGCCATTGATTTCATTAGTTGAACTATAGTTGCTGAAGTTACAGAATCAAGATTGCCAGTTGGTTCATCTGCTAATACAATTGAGGGCTTATTGATTAAACCTCTAGCAATTGCAACTCTTTGAGCTTGTCCACCAGAAATTTTATTTGCACGCTTATGTATTTGATCTTCAAGTCCAACTACTTTTAGTAAATCTATTGCATCTTTCTTAGCAGTATTATTACCTGCAATTTGTAAAGGTAGTAAAACATTTTCTAAAACTGAAAGATCAGTAAGTAAATTTGAAAATTGAAAAATAAATCCTAATTTTTTATTTCTAAATGAAGAAATTTTATCATCATTAAGTGTGGTAGTGTCAATTCCATCAATTAAAATTTTACCTTTTGTAGGATGATCTAATAATCCAATCATGTTTAGTAATGTAGATTTACCAGATCCAGAACTACCAACAATTAAAACAAATTCCCCTTGTTTAATTGAAAATGAAACATTATCAAGAGCTTTTACTTGACTATCACTTTCCCCATAGATTTTACTCATATTATTAATTTCAAGTACACTAGACAGTTCTCATAGCCTCCACAGGTAATAGCTTTGTAGCTCTATACGATGGATATAGAGATGCAATTATTGCCAAACTAAATGACATTAATGCAGTTTGAATAATTTTTTCCCAGTTATAGGTTACTTCTAATTCAAGACTTCCATTAAATGACATTTTGGTTTCCTTTGCATATACAGTATAACCTAATCCTGCTGCAGTACCTACACCAGCTCCAATAGCACCAATTATCATTCCTTGGAAAATAAAAATTATTAGAATGTCTTTTCGTTTAGCACCAATTGATCTCATTACACCTATTTCTCTAGTTTTTCCATTTACCAACATCATTTGAATTGTAACAACTGCAAATGCAGAAGACATCATTCCGAAATAACCCACTAAGTTAATCATGGCAATACCAGATCTAAAACCTTGAAGTTGTGCTTCTGATGCTTCTTCGGTAGTTTCAGCAATAAAGTCATCATTAGGAAATGAACGTAAAAAGAATTCTTTAACTTCTGTTGCAGCAGAATGATCATATAGTTTTACCATAAATGATCCTGTATCACCATGTCTACTCATCATATCACGTAAAGTATCAATATGAATAACACCAGAATAATCAAATCCACTTCCCCCTGGCGAACTTGCTATTCCAGTAACCATAAATCTTCTAATTTGATCTTGTCCCCATCTATCAACTACCAAAACTTTTACACTATCACCAACTTGAGCTCCTCCAAGATCTCGTGCTATATTAGATCCTAAAACTATAGAATTTCTTGAGAAAACATAACTTCCTTCAGAAATTGTTTCATGAGCTGTAGATGCTCTAACATCATTAAATGGATCTACACCAACTAATGAAATTCTAGTTTCTTCAATTAGCTTTCCATTTTTAGTCATATTCATTTCTGAAGTGGTAGAAAGCCGCGGTGCCACGGCTTTAACATCTGGAATACGTTCAAACCATCTAATTAGAGACTGATCAGATTTGTCTATAAAATCAAATTCATCAGTTACAATCACATCGCCTGTACTGTAATCACTGATATCTCTGACAATGGCATCATACAATCCTTGGAAAATTACAAAATTTACATGAATAACTAAAATCCCAACAGTTACAGCTAAGATAGCGCCAATTAGACTGCCTCTTTTATTGAATAGCATTCGCTTTGCCAGTTTTATCCTATAATCCACGAATTAAATAAAATAGTCTAATATTTAATGTATATGATACATAGTGCTAACAGTATAGACAATTTTATATGATATTAGTTGTTTGTATTGTTAATGGAGTCATTTTAGGTGATATAATGGACAATTTAGATATGAAAATCTTGAACAGATTGTTGAACAATTGTAGAAAATCAGACCGACAAATAGGCATAGAACTTGGCATATCAGGTGGAGCAGTTAGAGCCAGAATACGAAAAATGATTGAAAAGAAAGTAATTGAAGAATTTTTTGTTAAAGTTGAACCACCAGTCTTGGGCTATGGAGTATTGTATTTTGTCGTATCAGGGGAAAATATTACAGAAATTTTAGAGCAAGCAAGTCTTGTAGGTGAACCATATTTGGTGGTACCTTGTGTTGGTGGAATAACGGTTTGTGGAATTTCTATAAAAGAAGATATTAATCAAAAAATTGAACTTGCAAAAAAATTGATGAAGGATGTTAGAGTTTTATCTATTTTTGAGGCAGAAAATCCAGGATTTAATTCAAATCTTACAAAAACGGATTTAGAAATTCTAGAAGAATTAATCAAAGATCCTAGACAAAGGATAGAGCAAATTGCAAGAAATACAAAAATGTCAACAAAAACAATTACAAGATGTATAGAAAAATTACATGAAAATGAAGGAATACAATTTACACTAGTTTATGATCCTAGAAAAATTGAAAATTTTATTCCTCATGCTATACTTACTTGGATAGAAGAAGATCTAAAAGAAACTTTAGAAAATTTAAATGATTCATTCTCTGATTCATATTTGCAAATCCCATTTATAGCAAAAAATCAAATTGTTTTGTTTATGTACAGTGACAATATTTTCAAAATGGATGAATTAACACAAAAAATTAGAAATATTAAAAATATAAAATCAATTGACTTGTTCATTCCAAAGAAGATGTCATTTTACATAAAGTGGATAGAAAAAGCTATAAATGATTTTAAAAAATCACCAAAATTACATTTAACATATCAAACCAATTAAATAAGAATAATTTTCTATAAATCATATGAAAGAAAAGAAGATCTATGAAGGAAAAATTTTAGGTCTTAGTGTTTATGATGGTAAAATAGAAGGCAGGAAAGTTAAACGAGAAGTAATCAAACATAGAGGTGCAGCAGCCATGCTTGCATTTGATGAAAATAAAAAAGTAATTCTTGTCAAGCAGTATAGATTTCCACACGGATATGTTTTAGAAATTCCTGCGGGAACATTAGAAAAAAAAGAAGAACCAGTAAAATGTGCATTCAGGGAATTAGAAGAAGAGACAGGGTATAGAGCCAAAAAAATGGCTCCCCTCATTACTTACTATCCATCAATTGGCTATAATGCAGAAATAATTCATTGCTTTCTAGCCTCAGGATTAAAGAAAACGTCAGAATTAAATCTTGATGAAGATGAAATTTTATCTGTAGTAAAAATTGATTTTAAAAAACTTCTTTCAATGATAAAAACAGGTAAAATCCAAGATTCAAAAACAATATGTGCAGTTTTAACATATGCTGCAAAGAAAAAACTATACTAGTTATTCATTATAGATAGGCTGCACAAGATCTACAACATCAGCCCATGATTGTGCAATTCTTTCAAACATGTACACAAGATCAAGAAAATCTAAAGGAATTTGTTTTTTATTTCCTAATGTAGTTCTAAGTAAACTAAGTTTTTTTTCATATTGTTTATGCATAGAAATTGCTTCAATAGCTAAAAGTCTATCAGGTTTTGTAAAAGCATCAATAGATTTTTCTGCAAGTTTATTGAAATCTTTTACAACATCATAAATTTTTTTAGAAAATTCTTTTGATAATGAAAAATTGAAGATAAAATTAGAAAGTTCAACAATAGAATCACCTGCATTTTCAAGAACATTTGCAGCAACTCTATAATCAAGTACATCAATATTTTCTAAATTAAATGCATTTGATAGTCTTTTGTCAACTAATGTACTTCGAATTAAACGAACTAGTAAGAAATATTGCCTATTTACTTCAACATCGCGTTTAGACAATGTTTGAAGATTAGATTTATCATCTGAAATTAATCCATTTAATACGTCGTCATACATTCCAAGTGCAATAGAACTAATTCGTTTGAGAATTTTTGATGGATTAAGTGTTGTTGCATCTAATAGAAATTGCATGTTAATATGAGATGCATCCTCTTCAATAATCTCCATACCTACTAATCGTCTCATTGAATTGCGAATTTCTTCTCGATCTTTTCCTGGAATAATAGATTTTGAATTAATTACAATAATATCAAATCCCAAAAGATATGCACCTGTAATGTTTGCAACTATATTTTCTCCTGTAGATAATGGATATGAAATTATGAGTTCTTTTGTTGGTCGTGTTTCTTTATTTGCAGATATAGAAACGCTATCTTGGCCAGTTTCTATTTCAACCTGACTACCTTTATCAAGATTATTTGCATCAACCCAATCTTTAGGTAATGATACTAGTATACTACTTCCAATTCTTTGCAGGCGTCGAATAAATTTAGTCAATTTATACTAGTATAATTAATTTAAGCCATATTCTTATATTTTGTGTAAAGTTTAAACTCAGATCAATGGAGGCGACAGCATTTTGTCCAGCACACATTACAGGTTTTTTCAAAGCCCATTTAGAAGGCCATGACAATAATTTAGAAAATTTAGGCTCAATGGGAGCAGGTTTTTCAATAAATCAAGGAGTTACAACTAGAGTAAAAATAGAAACAAAAGATAATCAAAAATCAAATTTCAAAATCACAACACATGGATATCAATCAGACAAAACAGATGTTTCACAATACGTATTAAATGAATTTTTGAAATTAGGGGAATTTTCAAATAAATTTTTTGATATAGAACACGACATATCAGTTCCAGTAGGTTATGGTTTAGGTTCAAGTGGTGCAGTTGCATTATCGTTATCATTTGCATTGAATCAAGCACTTGAAACTAAATTAGAGAAAACTATGATTGGACAAATTGCTCATAATGCAGAAGTGAATTGTAAAACAGGACTTGGAGATGTTTTAGCATCATATCATGGGGGATTTGAAATTAGAGTTAAACCTGGAGCACCAGGAATCGGACATGTTGAAAAAATTCCTACAAATAAAATTTCTATCATCATGATTTGTTTTTCTCCAATTTCTACAAATAAATTCATCAAAGAACGTTTGTTTCAAATTAATGGATTAGGTGGAAAAATGGTAAATCAATTATTAGAATCAAAAGATTATGAACATTTTCAAGATATGTCATTAGAATTTGCAAAATACGTTGATGTAATGACTCCTAGAATGCAAAAAATAGTAAATGAATTAACTAAAAATGAAATTAAATGTGGAATTGCTCTTTTTGGAGAAACAATTTTTTCTATGATTCCACAAAAAGAAGAATCCAAAGTTTTAGAAATTTTACAAAAATACTCTGATGGGATTTTAATAAAATCAGAATTAGATGATAGTGGAGCCAGAATTTTAAACAATTAATTAAAAATCATGTCATTAATTCCCAAATCTCATCCTAGAGCTAAATCTCTTTTAATTCGTGAAAAACTTGTTGAGGGGTTTGATAAGGGACTAGTTGCTAAAGAAGGCCTGTTAGCTCAAGGTAGAGGAGAAGCATTTGATTATCTTCTAGGAGAAAAAACAGGCAAGGCAGCCACACAAGCTATCAAGGCTGCAGCAGCTCAATTACTTGTAGCAGAAATGCCAGTTATCTCAGTTAATGGAAATATAGCAGCATTATGCCCAAAACAAGTTGTAAAACTATCAAAACAAATCAAAGCAAAACTTGAAGTGAATCTATTCTATTCTAATGAAAAAAGAAAAATATCAATCATTAAAACTTTGAAAAAAAATGGTGCCAATGAAATTTTAGGAATCAAAACTACATCATCTAAAAAATTACCAGGAATAGATTCTGCAAGAAGAATTGTAGATAAAGATGGAATTTTTGTAGCAGATGTTGTGGTAGTTCCTTTAGAAGACGGAGATAGAACAATGGCGCTAAGAAAAGCTGGAAAAATAGTCATAACATTTGATCTAAATCCACTCTCTAGAACATCACAAACAGCAAATATTACAATTGTAGATAATATAACTAGAGCAATTGATTTACTAATTATTGAATCAAAAAAACTATCAAAAAAGAATCAAAAGAATCTTCAAAAAATAATTGATGATTTTGATAATAAAGAAAACCTAAGAAAAAATATAATTCAAATAAAAAATAATTTGGATAGGAGAGCCAAAATTGCATAAAACTGTTCAAGATATTATTAATATGAAAAAAGAGAAAAAGAAAATTTCTGTAATTACAAGTTATGATTACACTCTAGCTTCATTATGTGATAAGGCAGGAATTGATGTAATGTTAGTTGGAGATAGTGCTGGAATGGTAATGCTTGGATATGAAAATACAATTGCTGTTACAATGGATCAAATGTGTATGTTTACTGAAGCTGTTAGTAGAGCAAGAAAAAGTTCTCTATTAGTAGCAGATTTACCATTCATGTCATATCAGGCTAGTATTGAAGATGCCATAAATAATTCTGGTAGATTAATCAAAGCTGGTGCAGATGCAGTAAAACTTGAAGGTGGTTCAATTATGGCTGAAACGATTAGTACAATAGTTGATGTAGGAATTCCTGTAATGGGACATATTGGACTTCAACCACAAACTACGATACTTGCAGAAGGATACAAAGTCCAAGGTAAAACAAAAGATAGTGCAATGAAGTTAATTGAAGATGCCAAGGAACTAGAAGACGCGGGAGTTTTCAGTATTGCATTAGAAATGGTTAGTCATGAAGTTGGACAAATTATTTCTGAATCAGTTAACATTCCCACTATAGGAATAGGTTCTGGTGTGAATTGTGATGGGCAAGTATTGGTTGTTCAAGATTTGTTAGGTATGTATGATAAAATCAAGCCAAAATTTGCCAAAAGATACATGAATTTATCTGAAGATATTGTAAAATCACTTAAAGAATATAGAACTGATGTGGAATCAGGTTCATTTCCTGCTAAAGAAAACTCATTTTCAATGAATGAAGAAGAATTAAAAAAATTACGTGAAGCACTTGGTAGTTAAAAAGAAACCAAAAAGAA
>Ga0233434_1003690_pt1 | contig 12254 bp, 12 predicted proteins | sample SI_122_August201_4_FD_182738 | JGI IMG/M metagenome (GOLD analysis project Ga0233434, IMG submission 182738) | Seawater microbial communities from Saanich Inlet, British Columbia, Canada - SI_122_August2016_120_MG | ecosystem: Environmental > Aquatic > Marine > Inlet | place: Canada: British... | reverse complement strand
ATTTGAAAAACCTGTATCCAAATGGGAAGAACAAATTCAAGTTATTCATGAATTATACCAATCAACTCCTGATAACACTGTTAGTTATGATGGAAAATATTACAAATTAGAAGGTGCATGTTTACAAGCACCACCAATTAGAAAACCACGTCCGCCAACTTACATGGCAGCAGGTGGAAAAAGAACACTTGCAATGACTGGAAAATTAGGTGATGGTTGGTTACCAATTGGTTATACTCCCGTACTCTTTGCAGATCATAAAGCGCAAATTGAAAAATCAATGGATGAAAATAACAGAACACAAGAAGAAAAAGACAACTTCCAATTTGCACTTGATATTGATGTATACTTTTCTGAAGATGCAGAATCTTCATGGGCAAAAATGAAAGAAGCAGTAAAGGTTAGTTTGTTCAAGCCTGAAATCTTGAGAGTACATAACTTAAAAGAAATTGAAGGATTTGATTTTGTCAAATACTTTACAGAATATTCAATGTCAGACCAATCTTGGATTGTAAAGATGAGAGAGGCTGCAACTCAAATGCCTGATGATGTTGCTCGTTCTTCAATTGCACTTGGTACCCCTGAAGATATAATTCCAGTATTTGAGGAATTCATGAAAGCTGGTGTTAATCACTTTGTGATTAGATTCTGGGGTAAGAATTACTTTGGTTCTATTGACAAATTTGCAACTCATGTGATGCCAAAACTAAGAGAAATAGCCAAACAATAAGGCGTTTTATTCTATTACGTACAGCAAATCATTTACTATACTTGTTTTATAGAAATTATAATGGATGATGAACTTCCTGAATCTGTAAAAAAATGTCTTGATATTTTAGAAGAAAATGTAGAGATACTGGCAAATTTGGAACTTGATTTAGAAGATGAAAAAGAAGATGAACTAACTTCTAATTTAGAACTTCATCAATTATATGATATGACTGAAGATGTCGCAGAAACTGCAAAACTAAAACGTGCAGAATCTAATTTTGCAAGAAGACAGACTGAAGATTCTTTATAATTTAATGTCTTGCTAGCTTGTTTTTTACTTTTGATTTTGTAAGTGATTTTGCCTTACGTTTGTTTTTTTGCTTTTCCAATCTTTTTCTTGTACGCTCTGTTGCATTTGTTGCGCCTTGAATGATTTTTGTTTTACTCCCATCCCTGAGCATTATTTCTTTTCCTTTGAATCTAAATTCTACATCCCTACATTTGATGTAATATCTTTTGAGACAGAAAAATATTCTATTGTTTGTCCCGTGCATCTCTTTTACTTCTTTTGATTTTTTTAACTCATTGAGGATGTTTCGTAATAGCCCCTTATCGATATCTGTAATTCTGTGTAGTTCTCTAAACCAGATGAACCTTGATTCAGAACCCCACTCTTCTAACAGGTCTAATGCCTGTTTTGTGGCCTCTTCGTATTCTTTATCCCTTTCATCCATGGATTTATAGAATTATTCCTAAATTTAGCAATTTTCATTTATGAAAAGTTTGAATGAATAAAGTCAAATTTTAGAATGTTATTGCTTTTTGATTAATTTTGTAATTAACCACCATGACTATTGAATTAAAAAACCAATGCACTGAATTGGAATGTAGGATATTAGAACTCAAAGCAATGGCTAAAGAACTAGATGAGGAAGACTAACCTATTTCTTTGATTTTGTTCTTCTTTCCTTAATTCTTGATTTTGTTACCTTTACTGACTGTTTTTGATTATTTTCCATTTTATTTGCTATTGAATCTAGTTGCTTGATAATTTTTGCTTGTTCTTCTGAAGATTTTGTCTTTAGGAGTTTCTTTTTTAATTTTTTTAATTGATTTAAATAATTATCAAATTCATCTTTTAATTCATCAAGGTATGGGTCTCGCATTATTCTTGTTGTAGTGGGTTCTTACATTTAGTTTATAAGATTAGATAGTTAGTTGTTAATGATTTGAAATTATTGGGGCGATTGGAGATAAAGTCTCATGAAAAAATAAAAGAATTTTTAGATCAGGAGCATGTTGGTAGGGTTGCCAGCATTGATGAGAATGGCTATCCTCAAATCATCCCTATGAATTTTGCATTTGTTGATAATGTAATCTACATGCATTCATATCCAAAAGGCGAGAAACTTGAAAATATTAAAAGAAACCAAAAAGTAGGTTTTGAGGTAGACCGGGAATTAGAATTTCTACCTTCATATTTTTCACATCCAACAAATGCATCACAAGCTGACACTCTTTACATTAGTGTAGTAATCAAAGGAAAAGCAATTTTTGTAGATGATGATGCAGAAAAAGTTTTGGGATTAAATGGTATGATGGAAAAATATCAGCCAGAAGGCCATTATGAGCCTCTAAAAAGTGGTGATTTAGTTTTAGATGAAGTTACAGTAATCAAAATTATCCCTGATTCCGTTAAAGGAAAATATAAGATTGGACAACATATGAATTCTGATTCTCGAGTAAATTTAGCCCAAAAAATATTAGAAAAAAACTCTTCCACTTCAAAAAACACTTTGAAGATAATGGGATTTGAGATTACTGATGATGGGTTAAAAATGACTGATGAACCTGTATGGTAATCCTAGTTTGATATCACCATTGCTTTAAATTCAGTTTTCGGGGATTGTGTATGTTGGAACAAATCACTGAATTTGAATTAGCATCTGATTATGCCCCTACCGGAGATCAGCCTCAAGCAATTGATGAACTTGTAAAAGGTGTAAAGAAAGGAACCGTTCAGACGTTATTGGGAGTAACTGGAAGTGGTAAGACCTTTTCTGTTGCAAATGTTATTGCTCGAACCGGAAAAAACACTCTTGTAATTTCTCATAACAAAACTCTTGCAGCACAACTTTATGCCGAACTAAAACAATTTTTCCCCAAAAATAATGTTGGATATTTTGTATCATACTATGACTATTATCAACCGGAAAGTTACCTTCCTCAAACTGATACCTATATTGAAAAAGATACTCAGATTAATGAAAAAATTGAAAAATTAAGATTAGAGGCAACTGCAATGCTGCTTTCAGGCGAGCCTACAATTATTGTATCGACAGTTTCTTGTATCTACTCTCTTGGTAATCCTAAAGATTGGGAGGATTTAGCAATCATGATAAACACTGGCGATGAGATTAAACGAACTGAAATTATCCGAAGACTAGTAGATGCAAGATATGAACGAAATGACACCGAAGTTGCACCTGGAAATTTTAGAGTAAAAGGTGATACAATTGATGTCACTCCTGCATATTCTGAAGATATAATTCGAATCTCTTTGTTTGGAGATGAGATTGAAAAAATCATGCTACTTGATCATGTATCATTAAAAGAAAAGAAAAGAATTACACAAATGAAAATTTTTCCTGCAAAACATTATCTTATTGCAAAAGATGTACGTGGAAAAGCTGTAAAATCAATTAGAGATGAACTAGCAAATAGATTACCTGAATTAAACGAACTTGAAAAACAACGACTTGAGATGAGGACAAAATATGATTTAGAAATGATTGAAGAATTGGGTTATTGTTCAGGGATTGAAAACTATTCTAGACATTTTGATGGACGACAATCTGGTGAAAAAGCCTTTTGTCTTATGGATTTTTTTGGTGATGATTATCTTTTGGTAATTGATGAATCTCATGTTACATTGCCCCAATTACATGGAATGTACAAAGGTGATCACTCTAGAAAAAATCAACTTGTAACATATGGATTTAGACTACCTAGTGCATATGATAATAGACCTTTAAAATTTGAAGAATTTGAAGAATACATTCAAAATACTATCTTTGTTTCTGCAACTCCTGCAGAATACGAGAAAAAAATATCCACTAAAATTGCTGAACAACTAGTTAGACCAACTGGTCTGCTTGATCCCAAAATTGAGATTAGGCCCACCAAAGATCAAATGAATGACTTGATTTGTGAAATTAACAAAAGATCTGCCAATTCTGAGCGTGTTTTGGTTACCACCCTCACTAAAAGAATGGCTGAAGATTTGGCTGAATATCTCTCAAAAAAACAAGTTAGAGTGAGGTACATGCACTCTGAAATTGAAGGATTACAAAGAACTGAGATAATCCGGCAATTACGTTTAGGTGAATTTGATGTCCTAGTTGGGATTAATCTTTTACGAGAAGGGTTGGATATCCCTGAGGTTTCTCTTGTGGCAATTTTGGATGCAGATAAGGAAGGATTTTTGAGAAATTTTACAAGTTTGATTCAAACATGTGGCAGAGCTGCAAGAAATGTTAATGGTACTGTAATCATGTATGCTGATACTAATACAAAATCTATGAAAAATACAATAGATGAAACTACGCGTCGTAGGAAAAAACAGATGCAATATAATCAAGAGCATGGAATCACTCCTAAAACAATTATCAAGTCTGTTCCAGATCAAGTGACTGCACTAGATGAATCAAAATTAAAATCAATACATGATCTTAGAACTGATGTAATTGATTTGGATGCAGAAATGAAAAAATATTCTGAAGAATTAGATTTTGAGAGAGCTATTGATTGTAGAGATAGAATAAAAAGATTAGAAAAGGAGATTGAATTTAGAGATGATAGAAAATAAATTAAAAATTCGTGGTGCTCGTCACCATAATCTAAAGAACATAGATGTGGATATACCAAAAAATAAACTAGTTGTTATTAGTGGATTGTCTGGTTCTGGAAAATCAACTTTAGCTTTTGATACCATTTATGCTGAAGGCCAAAGACGATATGTTGAATCTCTTTCTGCATATGCTCGTCAATTTTTAGAAATGATGGATAAGCCTGATGTTGATTCTATTGATGGGTTATCTCCTGCAATTGCAATTCAACAAAAAACTACTAGTAAAAACCCCCGTTCTACTGTGGGCACCACCACTGAAATTTACGATTACATGAGATTACTTTATGCAAGGATTGGAATACCTCATTGTACAAATTGTAAAAGAAAAATTTCTACTCAATCAATTGAAAGAATATGTGACTCTATACTCAAAGATTTTCTGGGGAAAAAAATCCTCATCTTATCTCCTATAATTCAGAGAAAAAAAGGCACATATGAAAAATTATTTGAACAAATCAAAAAAGACGGATACTCTAGAATTCGTCTAAATGGCGAAATATTGAGCCTAGATGAGGATATTCCGCCATTAGACAGGCAAAAATGGCATAATATTGAGATTGTAGTTGATAGGATAACTACTGATAAATCTGAACGTTCTAGACTTTTTGAGGCTATCCAAACTGCAATTAATGCATCAAAGGGAGATGTAATGATTTCATCAGATAAATCTGAAAAAATCTTTTCACAAAATAATGCATGTCCTCATTGTGGATTAACCATTGGTGAATTGGAACCTAGGACATTTTCTTTTAATTCCCCGTTTGGTATGTGTAAAACATGTAATGGCTTGGGTGTTAAGATGGAATTTGATTCTGATTTAGTAATACCTGATAAAACTAAATCCATTTTAGATGGTGCAATTGTTCCATGGAGTGGACGATTTTCCGCATTTCGACGACAAGCATTAAGGGCTGTTGGAAAGAAATTTGGTTTTGATTTGATGACTCCAATTGAAAAAATAAAACCAAAACATCTTCAAATTATTTTACATGGAACCTCTGATTTGATTAATTTTCAATATCGTTCAAAATCTGGTGACTCTTCTTGGAAATATACTAATGCGTTTGAAGGTGTACTTGCAAATCTACAGCGTGTTTTTATGGAAACAGATTCTGAATCAAAACGTGAATGGTTAAAACAGTTTATGAGAGATACTCCTTGCAATACATGTAATGGTAAAAAACTAAAACCTGAATCCCTTGCAGTTAAAATCAACAATTTGGGAATCATGGATGTTTGTGATTTACCTATAAACAATTGTTATGATTTTTTTTCCACTCTAAAACTAACTGAAAACGAACAATACATTGCTAGAGATGTTCTTAAAGAAATTAAAGAACGTCTAGAATTTTTAATGAATGTTGGATTAAACTATCTTACATTAAATCGATTAAGTTCTACTTTATCTGGAGGCGAATCTCAAAGAATTCGATTGGCAACTCAGATTGGTTCTAATCTAACTGGTGTTTTGTATGTACTTGATGAACCCACAATTGGATTACACCAACGTGATAATACGCGACTCATTAAAACGCTAAACAAGCTACGAAATCTTGGAAATACAGTCATTGTTGTGGAGCATGACGAAGAAGTTATACGAAATTCAGACTGGATAGTAGATTTGGGTCCTGGTGCTGGAATACATGGTGGAAATGTAGTCTTTGAAGGAACTATTGATAAAATCCTTAATGGAACAAAATCTGTAACTGGTACTTATCTTAAAGATAACTCTTTGATCACGCTAAAAGATAAAACTCGTAATCGTTCTGGTTCATTAATTATAAAGAAAGCATCAGAAAATAATTTAAAAGATATTGATGTTGAGATACCTTTAGGTCTTTTTGTGTCTATAACTGGTGTCTCTGGTTCTGGAAAATCCACATTAATTAATGATATTTTACTCAAAACATTAGAGAATCATTTTTCTAAATCTAATGTTAGAGCAGGAAGTCATAAAGAAATATCTGGTTTGGAAAATATTGATAAAGTTATAGCAATTGATCAATCTCCTATTGGAAGAACCCCACGTTCAAATCCTGCTACATACATAGGTGCATTTACCCCGATTCGAGAATTATATTCAAACACTGCATTATCAAAAGAACGTGGATACGCTCCAGGACAATTTTCATTTAATGTAGCTGATGGTAGATGTTTTGCTTGTGATGGTGATGGCGTTAAACAAATTGAAATGCAATTTTTATCGGATGTTTATGTAAAATGTGATGAATGTAAGGGAAAAAGATACAATTCTGAAACATTATCTGTACTATACAAGGGAAAAAATATTTCTGATATTTTAGGTATGACTGTTTATGAGGCGTTAAATTTCTTTGAGAATATTCCATCAATTCAAAGAAAATTACAAACAGTTTATGATGTTGGATTAGGTTATATCAAACTTGGACAATCATCTACCACTTTATCTGGTGGTGAGGCTCAACGTGTAAAACTTGCATCAGAACTATCAAAACGAGGAACAGGAAAGACCCTCTATATTTTAGATGAGCCTACAACTGGTTTACATTTTGCTGATGTTCAAAAATTACTAGATGTCTTAAACCGATTAGTAAACTTGGGAAATACTGTGGTAGTAATTGAACATAATATGGATGTGATTAAAAATTCTGATTGGTTAATTGATCTTGGACCTGAAGGTGGTGATGAGGGTGGCAGAATTGTATCTGTTGGAACTCCTCAAGATGTTTCTAAATCCCCTGGAAGTTATACTGGAAAATATTTGAAAAAATTATTGAAAAAATGACTTTTGATATTTCTAAAATCAATATTCCTACTAATCCTGGTATTTATTTGATGAGGGACTCTGATGGAAAAATTATCTATATTGGAAAAGCAAAGAATCTAAAAAATCGTGTACGATCTTATTTCAACAAAAATCAAAATTATAAAACTCAAAAACTAGTAGAAAATATTCATGATATTGAATTTATTTTGACTGATAATGAAAGTGAAGCTTTTCTTTTAGAATCAAATATGATAAAAAAATATCGTCCACGATTTAATATTGAATTAAAAGATCAGCAGAGATATACATATCTTCGAATCTCTGATGAAAAATATCCTCGATTACTAGTTTCAAGAAGAACTAGAGATGGTAAATTTTTAGGAAAGGGAAAAACTTTTGGCCCGTTTACTCAAGGAAGCTCAAAATTACTTACGATAGGAACTCTACGTAAAGCATTTCAAATTAGAATTTGTAAAACTTTGCCAAAAAAAGTATGTTTGGAATATCATTTAGGAAATTGTGAAGGTCCATGTGAATTTAAAGATGCTCAAGAAAGATATCCTAACCATATTGATTCATTAGAACAAGTCCTAAAAGGAAAAAATCAAACTAAAATTTTTACAAAAAAATTAGAAGAGGAGATGAATCAAGCAGCAAAACTAGAGCAGTTTGAGCGTGCGAAAGACATTCGTGACACTTTGATTAGATTGGGTAGTCTTCAAACAAAACAAAAAATGGAATATGTTGAAAATTCTGATGAGGAATATTTTGGTATTGGTATTCAGAAACAAACTGCAGTTGTTATGAATTTTAGAATGATTAATGGTGTCATTAGAGATAGTGATAAATTCTTTTTTGATCTAGTTGGGGATAATTCCTTCTCAAATTTTCTTTATCAGTATTATTCTACACATAAAATTCCAAAATTAATTCTTCTTAGTGAATTGCCTGAGAATAAAAAATTATTGGAATCTTTGTTATCTGAGCAATCTGGGTTTTCTGTACAACTCCTTGTGCCAAACAAAGGCAAGAAAAAAGACATCATTAATCTTATTTTGAAAAACATTGCACTAATTCATCAAAAAGGGGGAGATCCTGGGTTAATTGAATTAAAAGATATTTTACATCTCCCTGTAATCCCTAACATCATTGAATGCTTTGATATTTCAAATCACGGTAAAGATTTTGCAGTAGGCTCTATGGCAAGATTTGTCGGTGGAAATCCTGACAAATCAGGTTATAGAAAATTCAAAATTAAAACAGTTACTGGAAGAGATGATTTTGCAATGATTGCTGAAATTATTAAAAGAAGATACTATAGACTACTAGAGGAGAATTCTGAATTACCTGACTTGATAGTGATTGATGGTGGTAAAGGGCAACTAAGTGCTGCTATGAAATCTTTAGAATCACTTGGCTTGAAATTACCTTGCATATCTTTAGCAAAAGAAAATGAGGAAATCTACGTTCCAAAAAATAAGCACCCAATTATAATCCCAAAATCTAAATCATCTCTGAAAATATTACAATATGCTCGAGATGAAACCCATAGATTCGGCGTGGCATATAATCGAACCATACGTAAGAATCAGATAAAATAAGAAAAAAGGAAAAAGTTTTGGTTAGTTCACTGAAACGCTGCCGACCATCCATGGATGAACCATACAGAAGTAATCATATTCTCCAGCATCTTCAAATGTAAATGCAAAAGTTGCATCTGCCATTAGTAGACTACTATCAAATATTCCTGATGGGCCATCAGCTGGACTTCCACTAGTTACAGTATGTGCGGCTGTGTCTATGTTATCCCACTCTACTGTGTCTCCAGCATTAATTGTAATATCTGCTGGTGACCAACATGAGTTTGTTTCCTCACATCCTGGAACTGAAGTTCCTGCAGGAACATCCACTGTGTGTGTTTGTGGTCCTGCTGGCTCTTCTACAGCCGTTTCTACATCTGTTGTTTCTTCAGTAGAACTTTCCACACTGACACTGTCTTCAAGTTCAACTTCTATAGATTTTTCTGTTGTTTCTTCTACCATTTTTGGAGCTTCTTCTTTGACCATTTCAGCTTTTGGCTCTACTGTCTTTGAAACTATTGGAGCTGAAGCAACAGGACCTGCATCTTGAGCTGCACTCAATGCGAATGCAACACCTAAAAATATGACTAAAATTGCAACTGCAACTGCAATTCCAGCATTGTCTATACTTGCCATAATTGATTTCAGACATTATGTATAGTAAATAAATCTAATCTTGATTATTACCTTCATAATTTTGATTTTAGAATATTTTCAAGACTTGATCGTGTTTTTTTATTGATTTGATTTTTGAAATCCTGATTCTTTGATATTTTACAAAATTTTACAAAAATTTTAAAAATTTATTGAAAATTTCATATGATCGCTGTAATCGAACATGTATCATGGTCAATGATGTTAAACAACTCTTTCTTTTATGAATCTAATACGTAATAACATCATACACTGCAATTGAGCTGTCACCAAATAACTAATCGTTTTTGGTCTTAAGCCCTTTTGCTTTGTTACCTTTTTTTAGATAAATTTTTGTCTTTGTCAATTAATTCAAATTCTATTTTTAATTTCCTTTGTTTTATTATTTGTTTTATGAACTGTGTTCTTTTTTCTATGGATTCATCTTTAATTTTTAAATTAGAATTAAAATGATCATACATTATTTTTTCATCCAATTTTATTTTGATATTATCTTGATTTTTTATAATAAACACCCCTATGCCCCAAAATAATCCTACATGCAATGCAATGTATTTTGATTGCAGATCTGTTACTTTATTTTTATACATTTCTACATGCTCTCTATTTTGTTTAATTAAAGAATTTTCAGTTTGAATTGTCCATGAAATCCCTTTTGAGTCACCATCTGAATAAAAAATATGGTACAATGGTCAACCAAAAAGTGGTTTTTTGTCTATATATTTTGAATACTTCGTTTATGATCATAGATTGAAAGGTGTTCTTATGCTTGAATCTCATGCATTCTTCTCTAAGATGGTGGATGAACTAGTGGAATTCTCAGAGTATGATCCTGAATTAGCTGATGGAATAAAATGGCTAGATGATCAGGCACAGAAAAAAGGTATCACATTTTATGATATGGTTTTTGAAGTGTTATACAAACATGATGTAAATTCTAAAGCAAAAGATTGGCTTAGTACAAGAAACTAAAAATTATTTTCGCAAGTCTAGTGTTTGATATTCGCATCCTTCTGGCCCACAATACTTGCCTACATAGGTTGCCTTTGGTCTGTATAGTGCAGTTTTAGGTGCAGCCTCAGCAAATTTTTCCTCAATAATATGAGCTGCCCATCCGACAACTCTTGATATTGCAAATATTGGTGTATTGAGATCTACTGGAATTTTTAACATGTAGTAAATTGAGGCACTATACAAATCTACATTGGGATAGATGTCTTTATCTTTTTGTAATTTCATTTCAGAAATGGTTGATGTCTCAATTCTTTCTGTCATGTCATACCATGGTTCTTTTGTCTTTTCAGCAAGTTTTCTTGATAATTCTTTTAGCACTTGTGCTCGAGGATCATATGTTCTGTAAACTGCATGACCCATACCCATAATTCTTTCACCTTTACCCATTTTTTCTTTAATCCATGGATGGACTTTGTCAATCCCTTCAATCTCTAACAGCATTTTCATTACTTCTGTATTTGCCCCTCCATGTAATTCTCCACTTAGTGCTCCAATTGCAGCACTTGCTGCTGAATACATGTGTGCTCTAGTTGATGCAACTTGTCTTGCAGTAAATGTAGATGCATTGAATGTATGATCTGCATGAAGAATTAAACAAGTATCAAATATCTTCTCAACTGCTGGATCTGGTTTTTCACCAGTCATCATGTAGAGAAAATTTGCAGCATGACTCAGTGATGAATCTGGATCTACAACCTCTAGACCATTTCTAATTCTTTGCCAACTTGCAACAATTGTTGGGACTTTGGCAATTAGGTTTAACGCTTTATCATAACTGGCATCTTTATTTGAAAATTCTTCATCATAATATCCTGCAAGTGCTGATACAAATGCCTGAAGCATATCCATTGGATCTGCATCTTTTCTCCAATTGCCCATGTTTTTCTGCATTTGCTTTGGAATGTATCTTGCCTCAATCAATTTTGCATTAAATTCTTCTAATTCTGACTTGTTTGGTAGATTGTCATATAGTAACAAATATGCTGTTTCTTCAAAACTTGAATTTTTTGTAAGATCTAAAATATCATATCCTCGGTAAATGAGTCTGCCTTTTTCTCCATCTATGTTTGAAATTTTAGTATCAGCTACTGCAATTCCACGTAAACCGATATTTTTGGTTTCCATACTGAGCCTATCAAAATTCTTCTATTATATTTTCTCCAAAATCATGTCTATGAAATTTAGTAATTAGTCTAATATGGCAACTTTTGGCCCTAAATGAAAATTTTCAATCATAAATTATTGACTCCAGCAGAACGTAAACATTTGAAGAAATTAGATGATTTAGTCCTTAGTGCATCATCTGATGAACTAAAAAAAATACAAGAAATTGATCATCAGACCCAGATGGAAGGATTGTCTTTTTATGATGTCTATGTTGATTCTAGTTCTTTGATTAATCAAAGCATCAAAAATCATTTTAAAGAATCTTGAATTCTCATTCTTAATTTAAATAAGGTTCATAATTTTTCTAATCAGAATGGCTGTTTCTAAAACTAAAAAATCTTCAAGCAAAAAAACAACTAAAAAGACAGCACCTAAAAAAACAACTAAAAAGACAGCACCTAAAAAAACAACTAAAACTTTACGTTCTAAAGTAATTTGTATTTCCCACAAAGAAGACTGTGATGGAATTAGT
>Ga0233434_1003679_pt1 | contig 12274 bp, 11 predicted proteins | sample SI_122_August201_4_FD_182738 | JGI IMG/M metagenome (GOLD analysis project Ga0233434, IMG submission 182738) | Seawater microbial communities from Saanich Inlet, British Columbia, Canada - SI_122_August2016_120_MG | ecosystem: Environmental > Aquatic > Marine > Inlet | place: Canada: British... | reverse complement strand
TTCATGATCTTGAACCTTCTTTTCTTAAATCTAAAATGCAAACTTCAATAGTAATAGATTCAAAATGTATCATTAATCAATATGAAGCAAAAAAAGCTGGGTTGATTTATAGAGGAATTGGCCGTGGAAAAATTTAATCAAAAAAATATTCATACCTTAATCCAAAATATTTTGACTTTACGTTACGATCCGTCACAACATGCCAATTTACCAGTTTTAGATTCTCATGATTTTATAAGTTCTAAAAAACTTGATCTTACTTTTATTGAAAATACCTTAAAAAATTCAATTAAAACTAAACTTGAATCCGCAAAAAATTTGACTATTTCTCTTAGTGGCGGTGTAGATTCCACTCTTGTCTTAGGTTTAATACGAAAAACATTCCCGGATTTAAAAATAAATGCTATTTCAATAAAATTTCCTCATAGTACTGATGAAACTTTAATGGCAAAAAAAATAGCTGATTTTTTTGAAGCTGAACATGAAATTATTGATATAGATAATTATCTTTTAGAATTACCTACTGCGATTAGTATTACTGGTATGCCTTTTTGGGATATTCATTGGTATTACATTGCAAAGAGTGCGAAAGATAAATCCAATTTTTTAGCATCTGGTGATGGTGGTGATGAATTATTTGGAGGTTATACTTTCCGTTATTCTAAATTTCTGTCATTAATCCACTCTGATTCCTCTCCTCTAGACAAAATTCAAGCTTATTTATCATGCCATGAACGGGATTGGGTGCCTGATCAACAAAAAATTTTTAATTCTAAAACTAATTTTTCTTGGAAATCAATCAATTCAATTTTTACACCTTTTTTTGACAATTCATTATCTCCTTTAAATCAAGTATTTTTAGCTGATTATAATGGAAAATTATTATATAATTTTTCTATAATTGGTAATAAAATTAATGAATTTTTTAATCTTAAACCTGTTGCACCCATTCTTGATCCTGAATTAATTTCATATGCATCTCATTTATCTCCTAAATCAAAATATGATTTAAATGAAAATAAAGGTAAACTTCCATTACGATCATTATTATCAAAATACCAATGTGATTCATTAATATCAAAAGAAAAACTTGGTTTTTCGGTAAATACTATTGATCTTTGGAATTCAATTGGAAAAGAACTTTGTAATTATTATCTTGATGATGCACGAATTATAGAGGATGGTTGGATAAATAAAGAATGGATTTCATCTAATATTAAAAAATCTGATCTTAATGTAAAATACGTAAACAAATTTTTGGGTTTACTTTCTCTTGAAATATGGTATAGATTATTTATTACTAAAGAAATTAATTCAAACCAAAAACTTTCATAATGATTATTCTAAATTTCTAATCCCTTCTAAAAATTCACTGACAACTTTTTTCCAACTAAAATTATTTTCAATAAATTTTCTTCCCGAATTACCCATTTTGATTCTTTTTTCTTCATTTTTTAATAGTTCGGTTAGTTTTTCAATCCACTGATCAGTATCTCCCTTTTCAATTAAAAATCCTGTTTCATTGTTCTCCATTAATTCTGGAATTCCACCTACATTTGTTGCGACAACAGGTTTTTTCATTAATTGAGCTTCTTGAAGTGATAATGGTGACATGTCGATTCCACTTACTAATGCATATACATCAATTTCAGAAAGATACTGACGCACTTTATTGGGATATTCAAGTGGTCCCAACCAATGAAAATTTTTATATTTGTTCAAAACTGAAAGAATTTTCTCTCGATACGGTCCATCTCCCGCCCAATAAAAGGTGGTTTCTGGCATTGATTTGAGTACTTTTTCCATAATTAACATTTCTCTAGCTTTTCCCCAGATCACTGCACCTTGCAATAATCCAACACATGGATGCTTTAACGTCATACCTTTTTCTTTATACCATCTTGTTGGATCTATTCCTTGATACATAACTTGAGTTTTTTTATTTGGATATTGTTTTTGAACTATTTTTTCTAAATACTTGCAGATCGGAATAATTATTTCTGAATTAGTAAAACATTTTTTTGCAGTTTTATCTTTCATATTTAGAATGATTCTTTTTAATGGGTACTTGTACAATGTTTCTTTTGCCCATTGTATTTCTGACCAATAATCTCCTCTTAAATGAACAAAAACAGGAATTTCTGTCTCTATTGCCGCAAGACCAAATTTTGTTTGTCTATCTACAAAGATTATATCTGGTTTAAATTTTTTAATAATGTCTTTTAGTTTTGTTTTTGTTTCAAACCATTTTGAAATTTTTCTGCTTGGAAATCCTGAATAAATTTCAACATCATGAACTAGTAGATATTCATGACCTTGTTTTTTTAACATTTCTCCAAATTCTTTTAGATGGAAAAATTTTGAACTAGCCCCACCAATTAAAATTTTCATTTATGTTTCCTCATTTTATTTTAAACCTACTTTCTTAATAAAATCCTTAGAAAAATACCATCTTTATTATTTGTTTTAATTCTTGGATAATATGGAAATTTTTTACTTATTTTTTGAATTATACCTTCTAATTTTGTTGCAGGTCTAAAATAATCTATTTTAATTATTTTATAACCTGACTTTGTAACTATATTTTTTAATGACTCTTGTGAAAAATGAAATATATGTGGAACTAAATTAATTGATGTTTCTAATGTTGATTTATTTTCACAATTTGGAACTTCAATAAAAAAAACTGAATCATCTTTAAGATTATTTTTAATTTTTTCTAAAAATGATTCTAGTTTAATAATGTGTTCTAAAACATGTGACATCCAAATTATGTCATATTTCTGATTAATTTGAAAATTTTCTGCAGAACCTACTATGCATTTTCCCTTTTTTAATTTTTGATTAATATTTTTTACATTATCATCATCTGGTTCTATTCCTGTAACGTCAAATCCTCTTTCTTCAAACCACCAACATGCTTGTCCTTGGCCTGAACCAATCTCTAAAATTTTATTTTTACCTTTTAAATTAGATTCACAATACTTGAATTGTGATATCCATGTTCTTCTTTTCCCCTGTGAATCTATATCGTTATAATTTGTTTCAATCCCCTCTTTAGCATCCCATAAATTACCTTCTCCCCAATGTTTTTTTCTGTAAATTTTTGTTGTTTTTTCAACAATTTCTGATTCTGATTCACCAGTAACGTATAATCCACATTTTTTACATTGGAATATTGGTAATTCTAGATATGAATTTTCCGTATACTTTACAGTTGAAATCCCACATGAAATACAATCCATAACTTCAGTTTTAATTTTACCTTAATCAAAATATCTATTAAGAATAATTCTATTAAACAATACTCCATTTCTTAGTAGTGAACTTGATATAGCATAACTAGAAGGAATTATTATGAAAAGTAACTTAGCTTTTAGAGCCTGGTTTTACTTTAGACAAGGATGGTCTACATATTTTGCATTTATTTTTGCGGCTATTAACACACTTACTGTAACTTATTTTTTAGCGATTCAAGAATATCCATTTCTAAACGAAATTTTTCCTACATTCATTCATTATGTTGTAATAATTGGACTTGTAGGAGTTCCGCTACTTGTTTTAATTGGTTATGCTCATTTCAAACGTACCGCTGCATTTAGATCAGAAGCTGATATTACTATAGAAGTTAATCCTTATTTTAGAAGAATTTTAATGAATACTGAATTAATGGCCCCATTTCATCTTAAAATTACTGAACTATTAATCAAATTATCTAAAAATGAAAAATTAACTCAATCAGAATTAGATGAAATTAGTAAATTACAAACTAATTTGAAAGATCATCTTAAAGTTGAAGATAATTCTGAAAATAGTACACTAGGTGAATCAACATTTTCTAAACTCAAAAAAATGGATGAAAAATAATTATGTTTAATTTTAAAATAATTTAATTTTTAAAAATGAGTGACAAAAAAATTAAAACTAGAATAGCATTCATCTATTCCCCATGTGAAACTTTAACAATAGATTATTTTTTTACTATTTCATATCATTTCTTTATGACTGCATTAAAAAGACATCCTGAAATTGAAATATCGTATATTTCTGTCATTGATACTTTTGATGTATTAGATTTAAAAGGTAAGTTTGATGTAATTTTATTATTTGAAAATAGAATTCATTGTGTTCCTAAAAAATTAATTAATATTAAAAAATCAGGAATACCTGTTATTGTAAGAGTTGGTGATCTGCATATTAGTAAGATATACGATACTGGTAACTTTCATGATGAATTTAATGTTTCAGCATATTTTGGATATCAGCATTCTGAAAACTTTTATAATTATTTTCCCAAAAATTATGATTATCAGGTTGTATTATATGGCCTTGAGCCTTCTTTATACAAAAATTTAAAACCATTTTCAGAAAGAATACCTAATAAAATTTTAAATTCAGGTGCTATTGGAAATACAAAATTCTTCTCAAAAATTATTAATCGAATAAGAAATCCTGAAAATGCGTTACATCACTATAAACTTCGAACAAAATGTAATAAATTAAATTATGTTGATTATACTCCCACATTACAACATGAATATGTTGGAGATAAGTATCCTTTACTATTAGAAAAATACATGGCATCAATTGCTGCAACTACAATTAACTACACAACAAAATATTTTGAAATTCCTGCTGCTGGTTGCCTATCTTTTATGGAAGTAAATAATCTAAATGGAGCTGAAAAATTAGGTTTTAAAGATTTTGAAAATTCTGTATTTATTAATGAGCAAAATTATGAAAAAAAATTTAATGAATTTTTAGAAACAGTTAATGACCCAAAATGGGAGAATATAGCAAAATCTGGACATGAACATGTAATGAAGAATCTTACAAATGATAATGCTGTAGAATCTTTACTTTTGTTAATAAAAAAAATTATATCTTAAAATGGCAAGTATTCTTCCCGTAATTCAGTAATAACATTTTTTAACTTATTTTTTGTTATTCTCTCTGCTGTTTCTGAACTAAATTCCTCCTTTGATAATTCTTTTTTACTTTTCTTTGTCGAAATTTTATACATGTCTCCTAAATCATGACAAAAAGGAATTTCTTCAGGAGTTACTAAATATTCATGAAATCTTTCATGATCTCTTAATTTTGATACTTTGATTTTATTTTTAATTTTTTTATCTGAAACTTTACATACTTCATACATATTTTTAGCTAATTCTTCTATCTTAACTGATGGCATTTTCAAAATAAAAATTTCTCCTCCTTTTGCAATACTTGTTGCTTTTAAAATAAATCCTGCTGCATCTTGAATTGACATTATGAAGCGTGTCATTCTTGGATCAGTTACTGTTAATGCTTGATTTTTTCTAATTTGATCTAAGAATATTTGATAAACTGAACCCCTTGAACCAATTACATTCCCAAATCTTACTGATGCAAAAATTGTTTTATTAAAATTGTCATAAGAATTGGCATTGATTGTTAATCTTTCAGCTAATAGTTTACTTGCACCTAATGTTGTACTGGGTAATGTTGCTTTATCTGTGCTTATTAAAATAAATTTTGATACTTTTGCTGATATGGATGATTCAATAATATTACTTGTTCCAATGACATTTGTTTTTACTGCATCAAATGGATTGTCTTCACAAATATCCACATGTTTCATTGCAGCTGCATGAAAAACAATATCTATTCCTCTAATGACAAAATCTAATCTTTCCTTATCTCGTATGTCTCCCATTTCATACTCTATACGTGAATTCTTACCAAATTTTCTAATTGATTCAAAAATTGAATTTTCGTCATTTGTAAAAACTTTGATAATTTTTGGATTGTATGGAAGTAATTGCTTAATTAATCCAATCCCTATACTACCTGTTCCGCCTGTGATTAGAATTTTCTTATTTTTAAACTCATTTCTAAATGAATTTTGTAGTTTCATATAATAACAGATGTTTCATATTAACATTAAAAATGATCCGATGGAAAGTACCTTTGTATAAGATCTTAGTTGAAAAGGATGACCTTCTAGATATTTCTAAAGTAATTAAACGTGGAATGCATTGGGCAGAAGGCCCAGAAATTGAAGAATTTGAAAAGTCTCTTGCAGACTATTTAGGAGTTAATTATTGTGTAGCAATGAATTCTGGGACATCTGCATTACATGCAACAATGATTGCATATGATATTAAAAAAAATGATGAGATTCTAGTTCCATCTTTTACGTTTGTTTCCACAGCTAATGCAGCATTAATGGTTAATGCAAAACCAAAATTTGTTGATATTGAAACAAAGACTTATGGAATGGATCCAAATATTTTAAAAAAATCTATTTCAAAAAAATCAAAAATTATTATGCCTATACACTATTCAGGATTACCTTGTCAAATTGATGAAATACAATCAATTGCTAAAGAAAATAAAAAAATCCTAATCGAAGATTCTGCAGAATCCATTGGGTCAACAATAAATTCAAAAAAAATAGGATCTTTTGGCGATGCGTCAATTTTTAGTTTTGCTGGAAATAAAGTTCTAACAACTGGTGAAGGTGGTGCAGTAACAACAGATTCTTCAAAATTATATAAAAAATTTAAATTAATTCGATCACATGGAAGAAAAGTTGGAAATTATTTTCTTAGTACAAATAAACCTGAATATATACAATTAGGATATAATTGGAGAATGTCTACTATTACTGCAGCTATAGGTTTGTCACAATTAAATAAAATCGATAAACTTATTTCATTACGAAGAAAAAACGCTAAAATTTTGAATTCATATCTAAAGAAAATTGATACTATTACTTTGCCTCCAGAACCGGAAAATTATAAACATGTATTTCAACTATATTCAATTTTAACCCCAAATCAATCAATTAGGAATGAATTACAAAAATTTCTTGCCACAAAGGGTATTATGTCAAAAGTATTCTTTTATCCAGTTCATCTTACTGCTTATTATAAAAAATTTAAAAATACAAAATCTCTTGATACCACTGAAAATATTTCTAAGAAAATTTTATCATTACCAATGTATCCAAACATGAAAAAAGAGGAAATACAGTTAATTTATGAGAGTATTTTTGAATTCTTTGAAAAAAAACAACAATAATTTTATTATTAAATAAATAATTACAATCTATACTGATGAAGATTGAATTTTTAGGACATGCAGGTGTATGTATTTCTACAGATAAAACAAAAATTGTAATGGATGGTTGGTTTACAAAAAACGGTGCTTTTGACGCCTCTTGGTATCAATTTCCTGCTAATCATAATTATATGGAAAATGATTGGTCTGATTTAACTGCAGTAATTGTTTCTCATGAACATATGGATCACTTAGATCCAGAATTTTTATCAAAAATTCCAGAAAATATTCCAATATACATTCCAGAATATCCATCACCAAATTTATCTAAAAAAATTAAATTTTTAACAAATAAGGATGCTATACAACTTTCTTTAGAAAAATCACATAAAATTGGTGATATTGATTGTAAAATTTGGACTGAGGAATCCCCTATGAATCAAGATTCTATTTGGGTTTTTAAAACAAATGAAAAAAGTATTCTTAATACTGTTGATAGTAGAATAAGTCTTTCACAAATAAAATCTATAATTGAATATATAGGCGATAAACCAAACTTATTACTTGCACAATGTTCTGGTGCAAGTTGGTTTCCTGTTGTTTATACACAGTATGAATCTGAAAAAAAAATTAATGTATCTACAAAGAAAAAAGAATCAAAATTGAACTATGTTTGGTCTATTACAGAAAAACTTATGCCTGAACATTTTGTAATCAATGCTGGACCTCCGGCATTTTTAGATAATGAAATTTTTTATGCTAACAACGATCTAATTTTTCCTAATCCTGAAATTTCTAAACAATGGTTTATTAAAAAAAATTATCAAAAACCAGTATATGCTCCAATGCCTGGGGACATATTAGATCTTACTAACAATAATTATTTTAAAAATAATTATATAAGAAAATTTTTTTCATGGGAAAATTCAGAAAAATATTTAAAACAATATGCTAAAGAAATGCAATTTCATATTAATTTAGTAAAAAGTAGAATTGATAATATTTCAAACAAAAACTTTCATAATAAATTAGAAGAATATTTTAAAAAAATGTTTAGTGTTAATACTTATTTTAATGAAAGAATTAACATGACTGTTTTATTTGATATTGATGGACCTGATGGTGGAAAATGGATCGTAAATTTTAGTTCAAAACCATATTTTAAAATATTTGAAAATAATGATACGTTTGATTACAAATATTCATTTCATAGTAAATGGTTGAAAAGAATTATTTATGAAAAATTACCTTGGGAAGATTTCTTTTTGAGTTTACGTTTTGTATCTTGGCGAGATCCTGATATATACAATGATCATCTTTTAGGCCTTTTAAAATTTAACGATGAAAATGCAACTCATGCAGTTGAATTTTTTGAAAAGTCTACTTCTGATGACATACTTTCCATCACTACTCCTAATGGTGATAATTACGAAATTGAAAAATTTTGTCCACATGCTGGTGCTAGTCTTGAATCTGGTATTATTACAGATGATCAAATTGAATGTAGTTTACATCATTATATTTTTGATTTAAAAACGGGAACTTGTGTAAATGCTAATTGTAATCTAAAAACAAAAAAATTAGATAGTAATTAATTAAAAAATATAATTTACTGTACAAACAAATTTTAATCATTAATAATTTGTGTGTAATGTGAGTCGTTTATCAACTATAAAAGAAATATTTGAATTATATTTTAATCGAAGAAAGTTTTACATGTTTCCTATAGTCATTCTTTTAATTGCATTAATTGGAGTGACAGCATTGGCACAAAGTGGTTTGGTCGCTTTCATATATCCCATATAAAATGCAAACATCCTCCCCACGTTTTAAATCACTTGCTGTAACTGCAGGACTTTCTTTCTGGTTTTTTATTATTACTTCTACCATGAGTTTTTTTTCAATAGAATCCTTTTTGGTATTTATTTTAGTTGTATTGGCATTAACACAAATTTTTGCAAAAAAAATCTCTAAAATATTAGATATTTTTGCAATAATTAACACAAAAATCTTTCTTGGAATTTTATTTATTTTAGTAATTTCAATTTATGGAGTTTTATTTAGATTATTACAAATTGATTTATTGAGATTAAAGAAACAAAATGATTCTTACTGGTTAAGTATAGAAAAAACCAAATTTGATAGAATCAGGAAACAATACTGATGTACAATTTGGGAATATCATGTTATTATCATGATTCAGCTGCAGCATTACTGAAAGATGGACACGTAATTGCAGCTGTAGAGGAAGAACGATTTTCTAGAAAAAAATTCGATGATGATTTTCCAAAAATGGCAATAGATTGGTGTTTGAGTGAAGCAAAAATTTTACCTTCACAAATTGATTCTATTGCATTTTATGACAAACCCGTACTCAAATTTGAGAGATTATTGGATAATTATATTGCAGTTGCACCACGTGGATTACATAGTTTTTTAGATGTGATTCCAAAATGGATTCATAAAAGATTATGGATTAAAAATGAGATTAAAAAATCACTAAAAGGATTTCAAGGAGAAATCATTTTTCCAGAACATCATATGTCTCATGCTGCACATGCATTTTACACATCTACTTTTGAAGATGCAGCCATACTCAACATTGATGGGGTTGGAGAATGGAGTACTACATCATATGGAATTGCTAAAAATAATTTCATTGAAATTACAAATGATCTGCGTTGGCCTCATTCTTTGGGACTATTTTATTCTGCATTCACATATTTTTTAGGATTCAAAGTAAATGAAGGTGAATACAAGTTAATGGGATTATCCTCTTATGGGAAGCCAAAATATTATGATTTGATATTAGATAATTTAATTGATGTAAAAGATGACGGTAGTATTCATTTGAATATGAAATACTTTGCATTTACCCACGATAAAGTTATGACAAATAAAAAATTCTCAGAATTATTTGGAATTAAACCAAAAACAAAAGATGAAAAAACATTACAAATTCATTTTGATATTGGAGCAAGTGCTCAAAAAGTTTTAGAAGATGTAATTTTAAAAATGGTCAATCATATTTATTATAAAACTAAAATGAAAAATCTTTGTATTGGTGGTGGAGTTGCATTAAATGGAGTTGCAAATTATAAAATTTTAAAAGATGGACCGTTTGAAAATATCCATATACCGCCATCTCCAGGTGATGCTGGTAGTGCAGTAGGCGCAGCACAATATTTGTACCATATTTATCATAAAAATCCTAAAAATACTTTTAAAAACTCTGCAGATTTAATTCAAGAAAATATCTATGTTGGACCTTCATTCAGTAATGAGAAAATTAAAAATTTTCTAGATTCTAAAAATATTTCCTATCGCTCATTTGATAGGGAGCCATTATTGAAAAGAACTGCCCAATTAATTGCTGATGGGAATGTTGTTGGCTGGTATCAAGGAAAAATGGAATGGGGTCCTCGAGCACTTGGAAACAGAAGCATTTTGGCTGATCCAAGAAAATCTGAAATGAAAGATATTCTTAATCAAAAAATTAAGCATAGGGAATCATTTCGACCATTCGCACCATCAATTATGGAAGAATACACATCTGAATATTTTGAAATGGATATTTCCAGTCCGTATATGTTAATGGTATCACCTGTAAAAAAATCTAAAGAAATTCCTGCTGTAACGCATGTTGATGGAACTGGTCGAATTCAAACAGTTTCTAAAGAAACTAATTCATTATACTATGACTTGATTAATGAATTTTTTAAAATTACTGGCGTTCCGGTTATTATTAATACATCAATGAATGTAATGGGAGAACCAATTGTGAATACTCCTGAAGAAGCATATAATATGATAGTAAAAACTGATATGGATTATCTTATTATGGGTAATTATTTGATAGAGAAGAATTATGTCTGTTAATGTATCTTATCAAAAACAATCTGTTTTATTTTTATTTTTAATAATTATTGTATTTTTAATTGCAGAAGGTTCTGCAAGAACTTATGAACTATTCATTCAAGATTGTGGTTTAGAAACAGCTGACTCATTAGATGATTTAGATTATTTTTTGAAACGACAAATATGCTATGATCAACAAAATATTATTTATTCCGAACAACCTGTTTTATCGTTAGTTCCAAATCAACACTTTGCTACTATTAATATTAATGATGATAGTTTTCGTGGTTCTGAACTTGGTACTAGTAATTATCGTATTTTTGTAATTGGTGGTAGTACTGTTTTTGGTGCTGGTTCACCTGGGGATGAATTTACTATTCCGTCAGAATTAGAAAAACTTCTAAAAGAAAAATATGATGATATTGAAGTAATTAATGCAGGAATATCTAGTATTACTTCATTTGAAGAATTATATCATATTAAAAAAAATATAGTTAATTATCAACCTGATATGATTATTATTTATGATGGTGTAAATGATATTTTTTACAAAAGAACTACTGAGCCTGTGATTTTAGAAGAAGAATCTGAAATAAAAGATTATCAACGTTATCTGCGTTCTCCAGTTGTTTTATATCGACATTTACTATTACCTATCATTAATTCTGAAATTAATATTTCGCCTAGTCAAATTCCTCAGTCTGAAAAAAATGATTCATTGATTTCTAACCAAATTTCATCTTTATGGGAACAAAGAATGACAGAATTCTGTAATTTATCTATTAAAAATAATTTTGAATCAATTGTAATTATTCAATCTGCATTATATAATGAAAAAAAACCTTTATCAGATTTTGAAAAATCCATTCATAAAAAAAATACATACGGTGTAACTACTTTTAATTCATTGATTGAAAAAAGTAAAAATTTGAATAATTGTTCCTTAGTACTGGATTTATCAGATGTTTTTGAAAATACATCTGATAGTGTATATTTTGATCAAGTTCATACTAATAATTTAGGAAACAAGATAATATCTGAAAGAATATATCGTGAATTAATAGATAACAAGATTATTTAATCATTTTTTAAAACTCATTATATGATTCGAGTTTATACTAAATCGAGACATATTTCAAAAATTTCAAATTTTCTAACTATGAAAAATTTACCACATGAAATTTTTACAATTCATCAAAGTCCGCCTGATACTCATTTTGATTTAGGTGTTTCATATTGTTATCCTAGAAAAATATCTAAAGAATTACTTGATATGCCTAAAATTGGATTTATAAATTATCATCCTGGGCCTTTGCCAAAATATAAGGGTCCAACTGAATATGAAGATGCAATAAAAAATAAAGAAATT
>Ga0233434_1003676_pt1 | contig 12277 bp, 10 predicted proteins | sample SI_122_August201_4_FD_182738 | JGI IMG/M metagenome (GOLD analysis project Ga0233434, IMG submission 182738) | Seawater microbial communities from Saanich Inlet, British Columbia, Canada - SI_122_August2016_120_MG | ecosystem: Environmental > Aquatic > Marine > Inlet | place: Canada: British... | reverse complement strand
GCCTGCCCTCAAACGGACATATCGATGGGTATGGGCCAGGTGGTTGGAGTGGCGGCTTCATGCTTGGCGCGACCACATATCTTGAGCCAGTTGAAGAGCAAGGAGGCGGATTCGTCTATTGGCCTCAGAGTCATCATGGAGTCCACGATTTCTTTCGTGAATTCCCCAAGCAGTTGGATGGCAGCTTTACGGATCGCGACGACTGGGAAGAGCGGAAATGGGCGATGTTCAGTGAGCGGACACCGACAGAACCTGTCGAGTTCACCGGGGAGGCAGGCGATACCATCCTCTGGCACTGCTTTCTTTGTCACGGCGGATCCATGAATGTCCGTTCACGTCCTCGGCAGGCTGTCTTCTCCCGTTGGCATCGGTCAGATCGAGAAGAGATGAAGTACGATGTACCTGAAGATCTCTGGAAATACTGGGCCATCTAGCAACGTCTCGATCCACCGCGAGTCAATGCGCGGCCTCCCTGCCCGTTGGCAGTGACCTGCAGGCGGTGCAAGAAACGTCCCTTATAGCGTGCTGCCCGCCTCGTAGGCGTCTTGTTCGCCTTCCATCAGGTCCTCACGGTCGGCTTTCTTGATCAGATACTGCCAGGTGAGCCAACCACCTGCTGCCGTGACTACGAAGCCCATGGCCGAGCGATCCGCAGAGCCCAATACGAGTTGCCCCACGGCATAGATGGCCCCCCAGATCAGCATGATGCAACCGGCGAAGGCGAGCAGATCCTTGGGATCGAAACGTTCGTGCTCAACGCCTGCCTGGGCGGCGACGTGTTTCCAGCTTCGTCCAGGCGGCCGTACCCTCCGGTAGAATCTCTGCAATGTTTCAGGTGACTCGGGGCTCGTGTTCAGCGTCACACCGATCCAGATGACATTCACGACAGCAGCGCCCATCATCAGCAGCACGGCACTCCGATCAGAGGCATTTGGAACCGCTTCAGCCAACCAGACTTGATCCGCTACCCATAGCTGCAGGATGCCGTTGACCACAACGGCACTGACCATGGCGCTGATCTCCGACCAAGCATTGACACGCCACCAGTAGAAACGCAAGGCAAAGACCAGACCGATCCCGGCCATCCAGCCCACGAGGATGCGGTTGGCGTCGCCGATACTCTCTATCAGAAACATGGCAACCAATGCTGCTGCCACGGCAGTGGTTACCATCACCACGCGAGAAGCGACGACATAGTGAGCCTCGGACTGCCCTGGTCGCCAGAAGCGTGCGTAGAAGTCGCGTACCAGGTAGCTGGCACCCCAGTTCAGATGCGTGTCCACCGTCGACATGAAGGCAGCACAGAGGAAGGCAACCATCACGCCCATCCAACCGGCGGGCATGTAGTCCACCACAGTATTGATGTAGGTGAGTTCCTGAATCTGGCGGGCATTCTCGGCCGTCGAGCCGATGTGCTGGGGGTAGAGGACGACGGTGCAGAGGGCGACGACAATCCAAGGCCATGGTCGAATGGCATAGTGAGCGACGGTAAACCAGAGAGTCGCGAGCTGTGCTTCCTTCTCGGTCCGCGTCGCGAGCATCCGCTGTGCCACGTATGCACCACCACCCGGTTCGGAGGCGGGGTAGTAGCTGCACCACCATTGTGCCAGAAAGAAGCTGACGAGCATGATCCAGGGGATATCTGCAATGCCCGGTGTCGGAAAAAACTCGAGGACGCCATCGCCCAGTGGGTGTAGCGCCACAACCTGCTCTCGCATGGCTGCAAGGCCACCGACTTCGCCGACAACAGCGACCGCCAGGTAGACAGATGCGGCAACGGCAATGCCAAACTGGACGAAATCTGTCGTGACGACACCCCAGAGACCTGCCATCGACGAATAGACCGCGACGAGTCCGATGAGGACGACCAGAACAAGCCAGACCTCGGTGTGGTCGCGAGCCGACGGATCCAACCCCAAAAGCACAGCCGTCACCCCATAGGCACCAAAGGTCAGCCATGCCATGATGAATGTGTTGACGACACCACCAAAGTAGAGAGCGCGAAAACCGCGCAGCCATGCTCCCGGCCTGCCACCGTATCGGAGTTCGGAAAACTCGACATCCGTCGTCACCTTGGCTCGACGCCACAGGCGCGCGAAGAACACGACGGTGAGCACATTGGAGAGCGCAAAGCTCCACCACCACCAGTTCATGAAGACACCGTTGGCCCAAATAAACCCGGTGATCAGCAGAGGAACACCCGCCGAAAAGGTCGTGGCGACCATCGACGTGCCGGACAGCCACCAGGGCAGGTCACGCCCCGAGAGGAAGAAATCCGTCGTCGTTCGGCGTGCCAGCCGATAGAACAGGGGCCCCATGGACAAGGCGAAAAGGATGTAGGCCCCAATGATGACCAGATCAGCTGTGGCGAAATTCTTCAGCATCCGTTAGCCCTCATGCCGGGGAGAGAGCCCCCTCCCCAAATACCACAGGATAGGTCGCGTCGTTGTTGGTCACGGTTGCGGCATCCATGTAGCAAACGCTGAAGGCGCGGCGCGATTGGTCCGTTCGATTCACGTCCGACGTGTGCAAGAGCCAGTTGTGCAGCAGCACCACATCCCCTGCTTCCAATTCGAGATAGACAGAGTCCTGCCGCTGAGAGACCTCCTCTACCATCTCATCACTTAGGAATCCTGAGCCATGATCCGGGTTCAGCAATTTGTGATGTGATCCAGGAATGACTTGTACACAGCCATTCTCTTTCGTCGCAGGATCGAGGGCCGTCCACACGGTGATCTGTGGATCACGATCTAGATTTGTCCATCGATCCTGGTGCCAGACCAGATAGGAGCCGAGTCCGGAGGGCTTGTTCATGAACATGGCGCGGAAGCACGCGACATCCGCCGCTGCGCCATAGGCGTGGGAACAGATATCGCGATAGAGTGGCTTTTGCAGGTAAGCGAGGAACAATGGATCTATTTCAAGATCCTGGATCTTCCGATAGTCGAGATGCGCTCCTTTGTGCCCCCGTGATTGAGGCCCCGGCTTTGAATCCGGACCATCGGCTCGATCCAACTGCATTGCCACCTTGTCATAGTCGATGTCCGCCGTACCCATCATGATGTCGTCGATGCGCTGTTGCAGAGCGGCTGTCTCTTCTGCGGCAGCTGTTCCCAGATGTACGTAACCTTGTTCCTGGAAGTCTTGCCATTGCTGCTGTGTGAGGGTGTCCTGTAGCACGGTCTCGCATTCTCCTGTCTGGGGCCGAATCCTACGTTGCACAACCTGACGAGTGTCGAGTCTGCCTGCTGCTCTACAGATCGAACAGACCGGCGTGTCGAGCGACGCGCAGCAGCTGTTGCTTCTGCCAATCTGTGGCAAATCCTGGGACCGGCTCACGCACAAAGTCATTGGCGATCACACCACGCGCGACGAGCAACGTCTTCCACACGCAGCGATTGCAGACCTCCTTCTCGTAGGCAGCCAAACGCGAAAAGGGAGCAAAGAAGTCCATCGCCGCGTCGCCCTGATCGGCATCCAGTAAGTCCCATGTGCGTCGGAAGACATCAGGCATATAACATGCCGGCATCGTCCCACAACATCCGGCTTCTACTTCCTCGGGTAGGAACATACCGCTGTTCCCGCCAAAAACGCCTTCCAGGGATGTGCCGATCGCGGCAGCAAAACCTCTCGCTTTGTGGATGATGTTGCCGGATTCCAGCTTCACATGTGTAAATCCATCCAATGACTCTGCGAGTCCGATGATGTCCGTTGTCGACATCTGAATGTCACTGAGGACGTGATCCTGCAACACAAGAGGGATAGAAACGGACTGATCGAGGACCCGAAAGAAACTCTCGATCTCTGCAGGCCCCGCCCGCCAGCGGCCGAAAAAAGGCGGCAGAGACATGATCGCACTGGCTCCGGCCGACTCGGCATAGACGGCGGCCGCAGCTGCGACGGGTGCCGATGGATGATTCACTGTAACAATGACAGGAACTCGATCGGCGACACGCTTGAGAACGAAGCTGAGCAGGGCCTGCTTCTCGACCTCCGACAGCAGGTGCCCTTCAGAAGCATTCGCCAACGTGACGAGTCCATGCGTGCCTTGCTCGATGCAGAACTCGATGAGTCGCTCCTGACTCGCGTAGTCGATGGCGCCATCATGATCAAAGCATGTCGCAAGAATCGGAAAGACACCCCGCAAGGAGGATGGAGTTCTCATTCTTCCACGGTTCCGTCTTCCTTCAGTACCGGTCGATCCAGGCGAGTATGATAGGGGGGCTCGAGGACTGCACGTTGCGCGGGGGTCATATCACGTAGGACGGTCTCGGGCCAGGGATTGTAACCAGGGGCGTAGGCGACATTTCCAGGTGACATGCGGAAAAGCACCGAGCGGCGGTCATGGTCCGCCGTCCATGGAATCGTGCCGTGTGTGACGGCCTCGGTAAAGACAACGACATCACCCGCCTTGCAGGTGATGTGGCGGACGATCTCCTGATGTGCCTCCCACTTGCGAATCGGCGTTGGACAGGAAACGTTGCCTTTGTGCGTTCCAGGTATCACAACAAGGCCTCCGTCCCCGGGATTCACGTCAGCCAGCTGCCAGGCGACGACGGTGAGACCATTGTGCATGCGGCCATTGCGCCAGATGTAGTACTGATTCGGATCGAAACCGGGGCCGGAAGATCCGTGGAAGATGTGGCCCTCGGCCCCTTTGCGCATCGAGATGAGACCTCCACTGTGATCGAGGCGATAGCCCTTGCCGATGATCGCGTGCAGGTAGGGCACCAATCGGGGATGGCATAACATCGACCGAAAAGGATCACACCACGGATGATCCCAACCCAATAGGCCGCCGAGGTCACCTCTGCCCGTGGTTCCTTTCAGCGTTGCCGAATCACTCGACAGAGACAGATCACCCGTACGCTCGTTGATCTGGTCCGCGTGATGATCGATTGCCGCATTGCATTGCGTGACCTCATCTGCGTTCAGAACCTGAGGGATCACGATATAGCCCTGCAGGTCGAAGAGAAATGTCTCGGTTTCGTTCATAGTTTTCGTTCCAGTCTCGAGTACTACTCGAACAATCCTTCCCCTCTGGTACGCATGTGGGCTGGTATGGTTGGATCCCCACGTTCGGGTGCTTCACCGTCACCACCCTCGCCGCCGTCGTCGTCGGCTGCAGCCAGAGCCTTAAGATCACTCTTTGTGATTTCGATCTGGTGCTCCAGGTCCTGCTTCTGTCTGACAGCGAAGGAAATCATGTCTTTCGCCACCTTCACCCGCTCCTGGTGATGTCCCAGTTCCTGTCGTATGCCGAACAGTTTTTCGCGGATCTTGTAGATCTCCTTGCGCTTCTGTCCCAGCATCGTACCCGTGATCACCTTCGCTGCAATCACAATGGTGATCGCAACAAGCATCCAGAGGGCAATCGTATTGGTGTCTGGCAGCAGGGGTGTTTCGGACATGGCAGCCCTCCTTTGGGCCTTGGTCGAAACTTACGAAACCAAGGCCCTGACTGGAAATCCCAGCAGCAGAGGTCTCGACTTAGCGGACTCGCTGGTCTGACGAGGCCATTCTATCTTCTCCACATCAGACAGAACCCCGAAGGAAGAGGCGTTACAAGTGAAGAAACCGAACATCATCTATATCCTCGCCGATGACATGGGCTATGGGGATCTGTCATGTTTCAACGAGGCGTCGAAGATCCAGACTCGACACCTGGACGAGCTCGCCACCGGTGGCATGAGATTCACCGACGCCCATGCGACGTCCGCCGTGTGCACACCGTCGCGTTATGGGATTCTCACGGGCCGCTACAACTGGCGTTCAAGTCTCAAGCGAGGCGTCAGCTGGAGTTGGTCTCCTCCCATCATCGAGCCCGAGCGGATGACAGTGGCCTCCTATCTGGCGGGGCATGGCTACACCACCGGATGCATTGGGAAGTGGCACCTGGGCTGGGATTGGGCAAGACGCCACCCGGAGCCGGATGGAGAGCTGACGGAGGAGGATGTCGATCTTTCGAAGCCGATCGAGCGGGGCCCCACGACGGTGGGATTCGATCATTTCTTCGGTATCGCCGCATCTCTCGACATCCCGCCGTACGTCTACATCGAAAATGATCGACCGACGATCCCTCCCGATCGCCGCATCGAGGAACGCAAAGGCAAAGAGTTCTGGCGTGAAGGACCGATCTCACCAGACTTCGAACACGCCGATGTGTTGCCGCGTCTGACCAGGGAGGCCCTTGGCTTCATCGACCGGCACGCCGCCGAGGAGGATCCCTTCCTCCTCTACTTCCCTCTCCCGGCGCCGCACACGCCTATCCTGCCGACTGCCGACTTCCAGGGCGTGTCTGACACGAATGCCTATGGAGACTTCTGTCTCATGGTCGACGACGTCGTCGGTCAGGTGATGGCCAAACTGGCGCACCATGGCATCGTCGAGGAGACGATCGTCGTCTTCACCTCCGACAATGGGTGTTCGCCCATGGCCGATTTCGATGAGCTGGCCGAGGTCGGACACAAACCCAGCTATGTATTTCGGGGGCACAAGGCCGATATCTTCGAGGGTGGCCATCGGGTCCCATTGATCATCCGCTGGCCGCAGCAGATTGCCGCCGGATCGCAGTCCGACCAGACGGTCTGCCTCGTTGATCTACTGGCGACGATCGCCGACATCCTCGGTGACCCCTTGCCGGACCATGCGGGTGAAGACAGTGTCAGCAATCTGCCCGTGTGGCGCGGCGAGAAACTTGACACCAACCTGCGACAGGCGACGATCCATCACTCCATCGACGGCTCGTTCTCCATCCGCGCCGGGCGGTGGAAGCTGGAGATGTGTGCGGGATCAGGGGGTTGGAGTTTTCCTCGTCCCGGCAAGGAGAGTGATGGCCTGCCAGCGATCCAACTCTACGATCTCGATGACGATATAGGCGAGACCAGGAATGTTCAGGACCAACATCCTCAGGTAGTTGAGCATCTAAAGGCGCTGCTGACCAAGTATGTCGAGGACGGTCGTTCCACACCTGGCACGCCGCAATCAAACACCGGCGGTAATCGCTGGGAGCAACTTTGGTGGATGTAGATTCCTCAGGCCACTGGCAGAATGATGTGAGACGCATGATCGACACAGTGGTGGATCGTCTGATTCGCCACACGTAGTTCGGCATCCACACCATAGGTGTTGCCCGTATTCGGATTGCGATCGAAGCGCGGAAAATTGGAGGAAGAGATCTCCACGCGGATCCGGTGGCCTTTCTGAAAGACATTCCCCGTCACCCCCACGTCGATGCGATACTCGTAGACTGTTCCCGCCTCGAGAAGGCGCGGAGCTTGGCGACTCTCGCGATACCGTGCTCTGACGATCCCATCACAGAGATTCATTGCATAGCCATTCTCGAATACGTCGACGAGTTTTGCCGTCCAATCTGTATCCAGCCCATCTGTGGCGGCATACAGCACGACCTCGATCGGCCCGATGACATGCAGATCCTCTGACAATGGTGCACTCGTATAACACAGGACATCGCCACGCATCTCAGCCGGACGCTGATCATAAGGCCCCCAGGGAACGATGTGCGGCGAACAGCAGTTGTTGCCACCGAGGGTCTGCACGGGAAATTCTGGATCATAGACAAAGTGATCAGCTGACTCATTCAGTGGCGGTATCGTCGTCAGACTGCCATCGCCGATGACGGAATTCGCCTTGCCCTCCGAGTGCAGGAACCACTTCTGCCAGTCTGTGCGTGCCAGCGGCCACTCGTCTTCATCGCGCCATTGATTGGCTCCCATGATGAACAGGCGCAGGGGCGACTCGCTCTCGATGCCATTGTCGACGCCGCGCATCCAGTGATCAAACCAACGCAACTCCAGCGCTTCCAGGTCGTAGAGCGACTGCTGGCCGAAGTCGATATCCCCCGTCCTGGTCGAGGTGCTCAACGCGTGCGGCCATGGCCCCATGATGAGTTGACTCTGCCTCGCCGCCTCTGATCCGCCATGGTGGCGCAGGCCATTGAAGTTTGAGAAGGTCTGCGTCGCGTATAGATCATACCAGCCACCCATATTCAACGCCGGCACGGTGATCTGCTCCCACTTCTGTTCATCGTCCATCTGTGCCCAGTACTCGTCGTAGCTGGGATGATCGATCCACTCTCGCCAGAAGGACATGTCCCGGCCTGCCGATTGATCTATCTCACGCAGAGGCAGATGTCGGAATGCCTGGGTCCAGTTATGGAAGTCGATGTCCTGACCTGTGCGCCCCTGTGTCCGCATCCCCCAGGTCATGGCGACATTCAGTTGCAGTGCCCCGCCGGGGTAGAGCAAACCCGAGTAATAGTCCGTGCAGATGACACGCGGTGCCATACACGTGAGATACTCGCTGGCCAGCGGCGCCGAGCGCCATTGGGTCGTGCCCAGATATGAGGCACCCGCCGTGCCAATGGTGCCATCACTCCATGGCTGCTGACCAATCCATTGGTGGGTATCAAAGCCATCTTCCGCCTCGTTGATAAAAGGCGCGTAGGCGCCATCTGAATCCCAGCGCCCGCGGCAATCGGCGATGACACAGTTGTAGCCACCATTGGCCAACCGCTGACCCTTCTCAATGTTGGCCTCCGTGTTGTTGCTGTAAGGGGTTCGCAGCAGCACCGTCGGCGCTGCGCCCGCTCCACGGGGCAGGAACAGATCCGCCGATAACAGCACTCCATCCCGCATGGGTACCTTGGTGTCGACATGACGATCGACACGATACTGGCCGGTCATTTGGTCTGGCATCTGGTCTGGCATCTCCTGGGTTATCTCGCTGGCGGGATCTGAATGGGTGCATGATCGGCTTGCTGCGACTTGAGGATCGCCGCAATGACCTCCACGACAGCTTGACCATCTCGACCCGTCGAGATCGTCTCAGTCCTCCCCTGTTCGAGGACTTCGACGAGATCCTGTGCCCCCGCTTCAATTCCACTCACATTCCATTCGGGGGCGGGGATTACTTCAGCAACCTCATCTCGATAGAGCGTCGCTTCGTCGTTGCTGGAGATGATCAGTCGCCCCGTGGATCCGACAACCTCAACGGAAAACTTGGGGCCCGGTGTCGTCTTGGAGCCGCCAACGTAGAAACCTCCAACACCGTTGTCGAACTTGATGTAGGCATTGGCTCCAGGCTCTGTGGCTGGATCATGACCCCCATCACCGGCATACTCGGTGTAGTCTTCATATCCCGCTTCGAGGTCTCCCGTTACCCAGGCGGGGCGTCCTCCGGCAAACCAGCAGATGGAATCGATACAGTGGGTGCCATTGCGATAGAGCATCGCCCGTGCGCCGCGAAGTGTACCGATGATGTATTGCACGTCACCAATCTCTCCCGCATCGACGAGTTGTTTACCGTGGCGCCAGATCGGCGTCCAGCGACGAGTGTGGTCGATACTCAGAATCACGTTGTGACCCTCGCAGGCGGCCACCATCGCGGCAGCATCCTCCACCGTCGTTGCCAGAGGCTTCTCGCAGAAGATCCCCTTTACACCGGCCTCGGCAGCATCGACGACGAGGGCCGTATGGGCATGATCAGAGGTGGCAACCGTGACAATGTCCAGATTCTCCTTCTTCAGCATTTCCCGATGGTTCGTGTAGCCGGTGATCTTCGGCCACGAGTCCGTGAAACGCTCCTTAAAGTTGTCGATCGCCTGCGCTTCCAAGTCACAGGCAGCGACAACGGCAGCCCTGTCAGGGTCGTCGAATGCTGCGAACCCGGCGGCATGACGAATTCCGATACCCGTACAACCGATGACTCCAACTCGAAACATCACAACGACTCCTGTTCGTAGGGGATGGTTAGAATCCCATGCGTTCGTATTGACAGGCCGGTGCATCGTAGCGCTGCAACAATGATCTCATCTGCTCGCAGAACTGTGCTTCAAGCTCCTCATCCTGGATCGGTGACTGCTGCTGTGGATCGGCCTGGACATCATAGATCGGATGAAAATCGGGGGCATCGTGGTGACGGCGGCTCTTAGCCTGCATGCGCAAATGCGGGATATCGTGCGCATGTTCGAGAAAGACGCCCATCTCGGCGGCGGCCAACTTTTCTCGGCCATCAAAGTCAGTAAAGCCAACGGGCATCAACGTGTGGTGGTGTACGGTGGAATCAGGCAATGCCTGGCGGCAATACGTATGTCGACCGTCCGTGAGGTTAATGTCTTTGCCGAAGTAGCCATAGAGGATGGCATCGTGATGCTGCGAATCTTCCTCGATCACATGCTGCAGCGACCGCCCATGTACATGTGCGGGTGCCTCGGCGCCAAACCAATCCATGAATGTCGGCATCAGGTCCATCGTTGCCGTCAGCGCCTGCCGCCTACCGGGTTCGACTCCAGGCTGGCAGACGATGAGGGGGATGTGGACAAGCTCCTGATAATCGAACATGTAGTTCTTTGCCCAATAACCGTGATCGCCGAGTAGATGACCATGATCGGTAGTCAGCACAACTGTCGTGTCCTGCCACATATCCAACTCGTCGAGGCGGTCCAGCAGCTTGCCAAGCCAGACATCTGCCATCGTCAGCGTCGCGCAGTAGCGCTTGCGGATGTGCTCGACGGCTTCATCGCCTTCTTCTACAGGCGCATAGTTGGGCCAGTCAAAGTGTAAATCTCCTGCCCAATCATCGTTGTACATGTCCAGATACTTGCGCGGACAGGCGAAAGGTTCGTGAGGATCGAAGGCTTCCAGGTGCAGATGCCAATTGTCTGCAGTGTGATTGTTGTCGACAAACTCGATGGCCCGCTCGAAACACTGCGGCGTCGGATAGTCCTCGTCCCGCTCGGTATCCATGAACTGTCGATTGACCCAATAGGGTCTCGAGTTCTTGCCCTGGAAATTGGGTTTCGGCGGGTCATCGACGAGTGGATGCCAAACATCCGATTCCTGACCTCGCTGAAATTCCCACGAGTTGAAGCGGGTGTGATAGTTCTCACCCCCGGCGTGGAAATAGTGATAGTGATCGGTGATCATGTGGGAATACGTACCCTTTTGCCGTCTGAGCTCCGGCTGCAGACAGTCGTCCCAGGGCATGATCGGTGACCAGGGCGTCTCCAGAAAGTTCAGACGTCCCGTATACATTTCACGTCGTGCCGGCATACACGGCATGGAGCCGCAATAGTGGTTGTCGAAAACGACGCCTCGTTTTGCCAGACGCTCGATGTTGGGCGTGTGCGCGAGCGGACTGTCGGCGTAGGAACTGAGGAAATGACGGTTCAGTGAATCGAGCATGATGAAGATCGTGCGCATGGTACCTCTGCTGGCGACTTGCGGGGTGATTCGTAGTTGAACGCATGTTGTCGTGGATGCAGATACGACAGTAGACCCGGAGCGTCAACTTCTACTGCTTGTTTCTCGAGTTGGACGGGCCCGAGTCCTGATCTAAACTCTGCAAAGAACCAACCACACCAATGGAGATCAGCGTCATGCACCCCATCCTTGATACACATCAACATCTGTGGGATCTGTCACGCTTCCAGTTACCCTGGGTAGATGACGTCGACCCCCTCAACCGCAGTTTTCTTGTCGCAGACTATCTCGCTGCCGTAGAGAGTCTGAACGTGACGGGCACCGTGTATATGGAAGTCGACGTCACGCCTGAGCAGCGCTATGCAGAGGCCGACTATGTAGGTGCTCTGTGTGCGGATGATGAGCAACTGATGCGTGCCGCCGTTGTCGGCGGTCGTCCTGGCACAGCGGGTTTCGCCGAGGACATTCTGCGCTACGGCGAGGCACCGCATGTTTGTGGCGTCCGCCAGGTATTGCATGGCCCGGACACACCACAGGGGACGTGCCTGCAACCTGGATTTGTCGATGATGTTCGAGCCCTGGGCCAGGCGGGATTGAGCTTTGACCTCTGTCTGCGGCCGGCCGAAATCGCCGATGGGATCAAACTCGCCGAGGCCTGCCCGGACACCTTGTTGATTCTCGACCATTGTGGCAATGCTGACCCCTATGTAGTGGCTGAGAATGGTGACCAGATCGAGGCTGGCAACCCGTTCTCCCACTCGGCGGCCCAATGGCGGGCAGAGATGGAAACCCTCGGCGCAAGGGAGAATGTTGTGTGCAAAGTCTCCGGGATCGTCGCTCGCGCCCAACAAGGGTGGACTGCGCAGACCCTTGCCCCCACGGTCGATCACTGCCTGGATGCCTTTGGGCCTGATCGTGTTGTCTTTGGCGGTGATTGGCCTGTCTGCACATTAGGGGCGACCTATGCAGAGTGGGCGACGGCGCTGCGGGAGATTATCTCGGCGCGTACCGAGCAGGATCAGGCGAAATTGCTACACGACAATGCCGTGCGCCTC
>Ga0233434_1003669_pt1 | contig 12287 bp, 13 predicted proteins | sample SI_122_August201_4_FD_182738 | JGI IMG/M metagenome (GOLD analysis project Ga0233434, IMG submission 182738) | Seawater microbial communities from Saanich Inlet, British Columbia, Canada - SI_122_August2016_120_MG | ecosystem: Environmental > Aquatic > Marine > Inlet | place: Canada: British... | reverse complement strand
TATTATTGGTGGGCGTACTTGGGATGGTTTAGAAGAGCCTGCTACGTTTGGAGACCCTGCCAGTGACTTAGCTAAGCAGTCAGATGCAGCTATTACACAGGCAGAAGCAGCTAAGCAAGCAGAGAAACAAGCAGCTGCTCAAGCTAAACTTAATGAGATAGCTAAGTATACTGGTATGTTGCAAGGTGAGTTTGATGCTCAAATGGCAGCACAGGAAGACTTAAATGATGGACAGATTGAGTTAATGACTCAGATTAAAGGCGATATGCAACGAGACTTTGGTGACTTCACTACACAGAACAGTCAACAAATGGCACAAATGGCAGCTGAGAATGCCAGTATGTTTGACTCTATTGAAGAGTACAGAGCCTGGCAATTAGATACGGATGCTCATCAACAATCTTGGATGGAGAACCAGTTCAAAGACCAAGCAGCTACACAGAATGATTTAAATAGTACACAGACTGACTTAATGAATCAAATTGCTATGGATATGCAAGGTACTTATGGTGAGTTCTCAGGACAGATGGGTGAACAGTTAGCTAATATGGCAGCTGAGAATGCGTCTATGTTTGACAACTTTGCTGAATATAAAGAATGGATGGGTGAAGCCTTTACCACACAGCAAAGTGGATTAGATGAGGCACTGGCTGTTGCTGCTGCTAAGACTGAGGGATTAAACTCTACACAGATTGACTTAATGAATACCATTGCAGAGGATATGCAAACACAGTATGGGGAATTCTCGGGCGGTGTAGGTGGTCAGTTAGAACAGATGGCAGCTGAGAATGCCAGTATGTTTGACTCTATTGAAGAGTATCAAGCTTGGATGCAAGACTCAACAGCTGAGCAACAAGCTTGGTTAACTAATGAATTCAAAGACCAAGCAGCGGCTCAGAACAATCTGAATACTACTCAATCAGACCTAATGAATCAGATTGCTCTTGATATGCAATCTCAATATGGTGACTTTACTAGTCAAACTGGTGAACAACTAGCTAATATGGCAGCAGAGAATGCCAGTATGTTTGATAGCTTAGAGGAGTACCAACAGTGGATGTCTGATAACAACGCTACAGCTCCTGCAACCCCTAGTAATCCTCCTCCTTCTACTATAGCTGATGCTGTTAAAGCAGGTAAGCCTTTCGGTAGAGAGGGTGATGATACTTGGTCTCCTGATGGTAAGAATGTATATCACGGACCAGGGCACAACTGGAATATTCCAGATTCTGAGAACAAAGCCCCTCCAGGCACAATGACTCCTATTGATTGGGGACAGATAATACCTGCCCCAGACGGTGATGATGGAGGCTCTTCTGATGAAGCGGGCTCTGCTAGTGATTCTAATATGGCAGATGCTGGTTTCTCTCAAGAAGACCAAGACTTTATTGACTCTGGTTTTGATGAAGAGGATTCAGGTGGTGGTGACTCTGGTGGTGGCGGAGGCGGTGGTTCTTATATTGCCACAGCATCCACCCAAGCATTAGGCGAAGAAGGTCTATCGGTATTCAACAACTGGAGAGACTATATGTCTACCTGGCATCCTACCTTCAAGACTTCATATGGTCGTTACAGAGTAACAGCTCCTAAGATTGTAGCAGAGATAGATAAGAGAGACAATAGTAAAGAGTTATATAGAGAGATTTGGGATAAACATCTTAAACCTATTTATGGTATAATTAAGCAGGATATGAATGATGAGAAAGCCCTGGTTGATTACAAGGTAATGGTAAAAGAATTAATGAATAAGTATTTAAAAGGAGTTAAGTAATGTTAACAGAAGAACAATTGAGAATGGTAGCCCAGATAATGAATCAGAACCCAGGCATATCAGAACAACAGGCTATTCAGGCTGTTATGGGTATGCCCCCTGGGGCTATGACAGGTGAGGGTACACAAGGTGCACCACAAGGTCCTGCATTAGGTCAAGTACCTGGTGATGTACCTCAGGTCAACCCTGGTTTAATGACACCACAAGGTATACAACCTAGACCGCAAGCACCTCAATCACACCCTATGTGTGGACCAGGTACTGTCTTTAATGGTCAGCAGTGTGTACTAGGTGGACAGCTTTAATTAATAGGAGATAAATATGCCTTGTAAATTCCCAGCAGGACATCCTGATGAAAACAATAACTTTGGCAATGCTGAAGTATGTAGTAGGTATGGTGGTCAGTGGATACCTGGGCTATCTGAGCCTACTTTAGATAGACCTCCTCTAGTTGAGCCTTCTCTAATGAGAAGCCCAGCAGGTATGACATACCCTAATTCTAACTTGGGAGGTGCTTCTATGAACTTACCTACTCGTACTCTAGGCACACCTTACACAGGAGGTCCTACACAAACACCTGGCTTCTTTAAAGACACTGATGATTTTGGTCAGCCATTGGATTATAATGCTGGACCACAAGGTGGAGTGTACAATCTATTTGGTGAGAGAGACAGGATACTGGCCAAGTCTGAAGCAGATAACTTTGGACCTAGGAAAGTTGCTTTTGACAGTAAGAGTATTCCAGAGGACTCACTTACAGATAGAATTAAAATGCGTAGAAGAGCACAGCTAAACCCACCTAAAGATAGTATGGGTTTGTATGGTGGTAAGCCAACTATTCCTTATACTGAGGAAGATGCACGTGGTGTTACTAGATTTGAGCAACAAGATGTTGATGAGATGAGAGCCAGGAAGGAGCGTGAGAAAGTATTAGCTAGAGTCACACGCACACCTGGGGAGAAGACTACGGAGACACCTGCCGAGAAGGCTGTGGATAAATCTTTAGATGTGGGAGAAGGTGGCTTACTAACAGGGAAAAAGGATGAGGTAGAAAGTGGACTAGGCGGCTTATGGTCTAATATGCAGAAGCCTGGATACTGGTCAACTAAAGTTGAAGGCGGTGCTGGTGATTGGGATAATAGATTATTCCGCTTAGGTGAGATGATGTCTTATATGGGTACTCCTTTGAGTAAGAGAGGCAAGAACCCTGCTGAGAGATGGACTACTGCCAGTGCAGCTAGTGCTAAGGCTGCAGGAACAGCTGCTGGTACACTTACTAAGAATCAGAGAGACTCTTATAATAAGATGATTCCTAATAAGGATACACTTATTAAGATGTTCCTTAAGAAGAAGAAGGGTATCTTCAGTGACAGTAAACCTGGTACTCCTGAGTATGCGGTTGCTGCATCGCAGGCTGCTAGGTATGCAGAGATTGGGCATCAATTAATTATAGATGGTATTGAGCCAACATCTGCTAATATTGAGAAGAGAAGAAAAGAATTACAGGATAAAAAGAAATAGATGGGATACTTTTGGGAAGAGGATAAAGAAGAAGATGAGAGTTTTGATTTCTCAAATACTGACTTCGGTGCAGCTGATGATGATGTAAGTTTCGACTTCTCTGACAGTGCCTTTGGTACTCAGGAGATGACTCCTGTTGAGTCCTCTATTGAGAGAATGCAGAAGTCATATGGTTCTTTTGCTGCTGATTACCTGCCTGATATATTAGGTGGTGATTATGTTCCTGATGAATTAAAAGGATGGGGTGAGGTAACTCAGGCTGAGTCACAAGAGAGACTGAATGCTTATCGTTCTAAATATCTACCTGATATTACAGATGAAGAGTGGCAGAATGTACTTCCTTCTGTATGGGAGAAGGTACAAGAGAACGCTGCTGTTACTGGTACCCAGTTAGCTGGTGCTACTGTTGGTGGTAGGTTGTTCTCTATCCCTACTGTACCTACTAAAGTAGCTGGTGGTGTTATTCTTGCAGGTACTGCTTTATCATCTATCCCTCCTATTATGGATGAGGTTATATCAGAGCACGCTCAGATTGCTGGTATCTCTGTTGATGATATGACAAAAGAACAGAGGTTTAACGCTTATTGGACAGCTAGTGAGAACTGGTTGTTTGAAAATCTAACACCTGCTCGTTGGGCTAAGATATCTAGTAAGGGTACACCTATGCCTAAGAATGCTAGAGAGATGGAGACACATCTCAATACTGTAGAGAAAGAAGGTATCCTTACTCAAATGAATAAGGCTGGTAAAGAAGCCTTGAAGTCTGGTGCTACCAGTGGTACTGAGGAAGTTATTCAGAAGGCTAATGTTGCACGTACATCTGCTAAGGGTATGGATGCATTTGATGCTGGTGAGTATATTACTGAAGGTGTTGTTGGTGCTGCTGTAGGTACTGGTGCTGGTGTTGTTCCTGGTACATCTGTTGCCCGTTCTCATAATAAAATAATTAACCAGGGTACCAAATACCTTGAGCAATTAAATCAACAGAATCTATTACAAGCAGGTGCTGATTATCAGGCTGCTATGAATGTTGGTCCTAACTTACCTGGCTTTGATGTTATCCCTGAGAGCTACGAGGTACCTACTTTAGAGAAGAGTGCCCTCCAGAATTTAGGTGGTCTTGCTTATGAGAAACTACTGGGTAGGTCTACTAATATCTTTGAGGATATGTTATCTCGGGCTAAGACAGGTAAGGAAGCTAGTACAATTCATAATGACATCTTCAGTATGTTTGGTGATGTAGAGACAGGCTCTGGTCTAGCACAAGAAGGTAGCTCATTCAATACAACCAAGCACAGTAAGCTAGGCGAGTATGCTACTGACTTTGCTAAGATACAACAGAAGTGGGCTAAGATGTTCTTCCCTGGCTTTGGTGAGATGGGTAGTAAGATTAACCCTTTAATTGACCAATACATTAGAGCTAGGTTGGAAGGTAAATCAACAAGTGAGATAGGTATTAATTCTATCCTTAACTCAAAACAAGTTAAAGAATTAGATGCTGATGCTGTACAGTTAAGAAAGATATACAATAAGGTACATAAAGATTTATCCAGTATCTTAGGTGAGTCAGACTTGAAGTTTGGTTTCACTAAGAACTACCTTACTCGTGGTATTGATATTAAAGCTATTGAGAAAGACAAGGAAGGTTTCATTAATGACCTTGTTAATAATGTTGGTGTACTGCCTAAAGGTAAGTCAGAAGAGACTGCCACTATGGAAGACAGGTATGCTGAAGCAGAAAGAATTTATAATGATATACTGAATGGTAAAGACCCAGCAGTAATGTCATCAGAACAAATCAGAAGGTCAAAGACCAGGAAGGGTGAGACTCGTAAAGGCTTTGAGAAACACAGAGACTTACGTTGGGATGCATTAGATGATAAGTATCGTAAGTCAGGTGCCTTTGAATCTATGCAGGATTACCTAACCCGAGCTGCTACAAGGGCTGCATCTGCCCAAGTGTTTGGCGGTAACAGAGCAGAGAAGCTAGCCTCTGCAGTAGATAAGTCTATTAAGTCTGGTGTTATGACAACAGATGAAGCACAGACTGTATGGGATATGTATGATGCTGAGCATAATATTTATAAGAGACCTAAGAATGAAAGAGAGAGAGCAGGCCAGAAAGCATCAAGAGGGTTATCATCTGTAACTGCAGTCAGCTTACTGGGACTGGCTACCATATCTTCGATTACAGAGCCCGCTTGGATATCAGGCAGGGTTGGCCTGGCTAATATGTTAAAGGCCACTCCTACCGTAGCTACGCACGTCCTGAAGGGTATTGTTCGTACACTCTATAGCCGTCAAGGTAAAGAGGCTAATGCTTCATTTGGTAGAGACCTGCTGAATGTTATGGGTATGGCTATCAACCCTCAGGTTAATGAGAGAGTTGAGATGTTAATGACTGGTGATGTTACACCATCTATGACAGCTTGGTTCAGAAGCCCAGGTGGTTTGTTCTTAACACAGTACACAAACTTTGTACGAGTATGGACAGCAGTGGCTGGTCTTAAGATGATTCAATCACAAGCTAATAAAGTAAACTCACTTAAAGGTACCAAACTAGCTGCACTTACTAGGGAGCTTAAGGAGAATGGTATGTCTATTGAAGACTTTAAACAGATGATACGTCTAGGTAAAGGTACAATAGATATTATGAATGATGAGTTCTTAAACTCACGCTTTACAAAATCTAATGGTACTCAAGTTTCTGTGAGAGATTTACTAGTGCCTTGGGTACGTAAGATTACAACTGATGTGGCACTAGAACCACACGTTGGTAACCGTCCTTTATGGATGTCTAACCCTAACCTTCAGTTAATATCACAGCTTAAGTCATTCCCTGTTCTGTTTGGTAATACTGTTATGAAGAGAACGATGAGACAATTAAATCCTAAGACCTGTACTCCTCAGATAGTAGGAGCTGTTGGGGCAATAGGTTCAGCAGCTACAGCTATTGCCCTAGCCTCCTTAGCTATTGCTTTGAAGGATGCTATTAGGGGTAATGAAGAAGAGATGAAATGGTATGAGCCTATTGGTGCTATGGGTATTCCTTATGCAGGTACACAATCATTGCAGCAGTTAGTTACCCCAGCTGGTGCTACTGTTGTTGATAGTTGGATACGTACACCTTTCCAAGATGAGGGTTCAACAGCTGAGAACATATTAGATTTATTAACTAGAGCTACTATTGGTACAATATTTGCGGAGCAATTAGATGAGTAAATGTTTAAAAGGTATTCCTTTTTATAATGATAAGATTACTGACAGCGGGCAGGAGGATATTATGGAAAAGGAATTGGATAAGGTAAATACAACAGGCAAAGGTCTAGGTTCTCTTAGCCCGATGCTTCCTACTATTAATCAATCAATTACTCAAGTAACTGAAGAGCTTAACTTACCACAGCCCAAGGAGATTGGTACAGTCACAGAGGCACAACGTAAGAAAGACCCTGGTATCTATGCTAATATGAGTAAGAATAAACTGTCCTTTGATGTTAATAATATTAAGATTAAATATTATACAAAAGAATTGGATAATGTAATAACATTAGCTGAGGGTAATGTATCTAAAATTAATAGGTACCTATCTGGTGAGCCTATGACAAAACCTGTTTACAATTTATTTGCTGGCTTATATAGTACAAAAGAATTACAAATACTGGCACACCTGTACCACGAGATGGGGCATCACCTGGTTAATTATTATAAGAATCCTTATGGTAAGATATCCAGATTAAAGAAAGCAATAGATAATATAGATGTAGAAACAGAGAAGCCCCGCACTAGAAGTTTACGAGCAGGCAAAGATTCTAACGAATGGTTTGCTGAGAACTTCTCTTACTGGGCTATGAATAAGTATCAAGGTGTGGCTCCGATTGGAGCCCCGAGGTCTTTGTTAGATACCAGGTTTATGAATCTTATAAGACAGATTCTAGATGGGAGTCTGTAACATCTATATAACCTACCTTCTTGGTTCTCTTATAAGTACCTGCGAAGTCAGTGTTACTAGGTAGATACTTATTCTCCCAGTTAAAGTTGTAGTCCTGTTGACACAACTTACTGATATTAAATACATACACACCCTTAGGGGTAGACACACAATAAAGGAACTCCTTACCTGTCTTGTCTGCTTCCTCCTTCACGCAATCTAACTTATCATACTCAATCATTTGTGTATCATAGTGTGCACGTCTACACTTTAATTCAGCTAGGTACTGGGCTGAGGTTGCATCCCATCTACAGAACTTATCTTTCTTTGTAGATTCTAACCCCAGTTTAAACTCTGTGTTTAACTGTTCTAATAATTCCTTCTCATTCATTCTATATTCTCCACATCAAATTTAATGTACCCTTCTTTAGCCCAGAACTTTCTGGCTCTTATCATAACAATCTGTTTATCATTCTCATAGTAATGACTCTCTAATGAATCAAGTGCAGCCTTAATATAATTATCAATATCTGCATTGTTATCACAGTACTGTTTATTCTTTTCTTCTTTCTTTTTATTTGACCAAGACTTAGCCATTTGAACGTGGAAGTCTAACCGTACAAATAAGGTACCAGTATGTACATCTTTCTTGTGATGCTGTAGTAATTGTTTGAAGTCATCCCTAAAGGTTTGGTACTTCTTAGGAAAGAAGGTTGCCCATCTGGTTACCCTGGCCCTACTGGCTGGTACTGGTGATATATTAAATCTAATCATTTAATTGCTCCCCCGTGTGCACCACCGCTACAAGTCTTAAAGCTAGGGGCAGACATAATCTTCTTAGTATCTTTAGAGGTACACTTAGGGCACCTACCACTCTTCTTACGGTGTTCTATTGTATTACTCTTAGTGTAGTGGTGCTCACATTTGTTGCACATATAGTCGTAAGTCACATACCCTCCTTGTCTTCATAATGCAGACCATCGTTTCCATTCTGACCTACTATATCCATACGCTCATCGTCCCAAGGTTCATCTAAATCCTTAGCTAACTTACCCAACCGCTCATAGTATCCCTCATCAATCTTCTCGTACTCTATGGCATTCATAAGAGCCTTAACGATACCTACCTGTACTAGTGCATCAGCTTCAGCATCATCAATCTCTACTGTCAGCTTATTCTCATTAGGTATAGCACCTTCTAGTGCCTCAGGTGGTAGTACAATAAACTGTGTCTTACCTTCTCTAGCTTCATCAACTAGTGCCTGTAGTCCTAGCTTGAAGAACACTTCTTGTTCTTCTTCAGTTATATTCTCAACCACGAAGTCATTGGTAGTTCCTTTCTTCTCTTTAATCTGCATCATTGTTCTCCTATAGCAATCATATGTCTCAGCTCATTAGCTTCCCAGAAGTGCTTCCACTGGGAAGGTGTGGATACCATACGTATTACATACTCTAGTGCTATACTATCCCTATCGTCACAACAGGTATACATATTAAGTAATTCCTTACGTACGAACTCATCAGCTTCATCAGTGTTATGTCTAGGTGTAGATAGGTTAAGGAACTCATCATACTCTTCTAACTTCTCAACCCTCCTAACTAAATTATCATATCCCATATCTTCATCCCTTAGTTTATCAATCTCTTCTTTACTATCTACCCATTTGTATCTGTCGTGGTCTCCACTCATATCCTTCTCCTTTAGTATTAATCATCTTAATGGCTCATATAGTAATCATTATCCTAGTAATATAGGACTAATGACTCTTATATGATACATTACAGTATCTTATGTACAGTATAGTGTACACTTTACAGCACCACTTTGTGTCATTAAGTGACACTTCTATGCGGTATTAAACTTCAACCTTCATATGTCATACTATATATCTCTATCCAATTATATCCAATAACGTATACTCATACCCAAATCTCGATATGCGATATCAGTCATAGTCCTTAGCGTAGTTCCTCAGAAACCTATCACCACAGTCTACGTTATCTTTACCTTGCTTACGTATCAGTTTAGTCAGCTCATCATACCGTCTACCTAGTAATTCATTCTCCCTCTCTAGTTCCTCTAGCTTATCTACTACCTCGCGGTAGCTAGGGATAGTGGTAGTAGTAGAGTTACTTTTTATCTTGGCTAATGCTCTATGGAATCTCTCTTGTTTATCCCAGTAGGTATCACTCATATCCTCACACCTCGATGTATGCTATTACTTCTGACCAATCAGTATAATCAGCATAGGTTTCGCTATCGTAAAACATAGTGACTGAGTTATCTTTGTGGTAAAGGACTCCCTCATCTTTAAATTTAGGAATATTATCACCTTGGAAGTAAGGTTGTTTAATCCCCTTCTCACGTAGGACTTCGCAGTTGTCCCATACATCACCGTCGTCATCTAAAAACTTATCACCGTTCGTATCTACTAGGTACTCAAGTCGCCAGTGGTCACCAATATTATCTCTAAACTTACACAAGTAACCTTCATCAATAACTCGTTGCCATTTGTCTTGTTCTGTTGTGCTTGTCACTTCGACAGGTATATCTGTGTTCTCAACATCATCACGTAAAGCCTTTAACTCACCTGCTATTCTGTCTAACTCTTTTAGTTGTTCTTTATTCATCTTCATTCTCCTTAGTTCCCCTATAACATCCATTCTTCTGGCAATCACTACGCCCACACCAGTACGAGAAACCTACTACAAGTATAGCCATCACCCATATAAATAAATCCATCATAATGCCCCCTCCTTGTATGTAGGACCTATTTCCCACTTATCAGTAGAGCCCATATGCTTAATATCCTGTATAGCTCTCTTGGCTTTAGCTATTGACTTAAATATCTTATGCCTTCCTTCAGCTATAACCTCCTTCCTATTTCCTGCAATATAACCTAAGCCATCTTCATCTTCTTTAAGTAACATAAATGTTCCCATTCTGTCTGTTGTATATACGCTACAATTAATCATCGTCTCACTCCTTTTAATCTCATAGTGTTACCGTTACTACGTTTGATATACAGCTTAGTAGCACAGTTGATTGACATATCTTTCATACGCTTCTCTAGGTACAGGTTGTAGCAAGTTCGTACGTTCCTACAAGTATAAACTTCGTGACTATTCATACCATCATTCTTAACGATATGTAGTTCAACTACCTCAGGTCCAAAGTTATAGTTAGATATATTAGCTTCAGCTTTATTCCATATCGCAATACACAATACAAGTATGAGTGCTACTATCCACTGCCACTTCCAATCGTGTGACTCATTCCAATTTCTATCTTTCATTTCCTTTCTCTCCACTCATTAATGTAAAGTTTAATCTTAATTCTATTAAGTATACACCTAATGCAGAAGTTCTCCCACTTAATTAGTATCTTATTTATACGTCTCGTAGTCTTACTGTTCATAAATCCTCCATATTGAACTCTTCATCTTTACTTAAATCAATAGCAGCCACATAGTTAACACTTTCAATCTCCTGAGGTGCTGACTTAACATTCGTACTATCTAGGTAGTTATCTACCCACGGTAAAGGATTCTCACCTACCTCTAGTCCTAAACGCTTAGGGTCTAGTCCGATGTTAGTTAGTCTAACTGCAAAGATGTAATCCATATACTGCTTTAATATTGCCTCATTCATACCAATTAATGGTGAGCCCTTAGAGAATAGGTATTCAATCCACTCCATCTCTTCCTTATAACCAGTAGCATACATCTCATACACCTCATCCTCTAGGTCCTTAGCAATCTCAGTGAAGCCCTCACTCACATCAGTGTTCAACATCTTGATTACTCTCTGGAATACATCTAAGTGTACCATCTCATCACGAGCAATTAACTTAAATACATTACTACTACCTGCCATTAACTTCTCAGGTTGCTCAGAGAATGACCAGTTAGTTACAAATGTACAGAAGAATCTAATGCCTTCAAACATATTAAGAATCACTGCTGATTTGTAGACTGCCTCTTTGACCATACGTTCATTAACTTCAGGGAAAGGTTTGACAGCACTAGGCTTAAGAGATACGACAGTAGAATTAGCATCCATCCTATCGAAAACACTGGTAGCCCAATCGAAACCAGCAAGAATAGAAGTAGCCCTTCTCTGTACGTACTCATCATCTATGATTCCTCCTATGAATTCATCTACATTATTGTATAGAGCTCTCACCATCTCAGTGTATGACTCTGAATGCAGTAGCTCGTTGTTCTGGTGGTTGGTTATGTACAATTCCCACTCAGGGTTATTAGATATACCACCATTATTAAACAACTGAAGAGGAGCACGCCCAGCACAACTATCGAGAGTGATAGCAAACTTAAGACCTGATTCATAGATGTGTTTACCCGCTTCATCAAGTGATTCAAAGTCTTTCTTCTCCTTTGATAAGTCAATCTCATTCTTACTCCAATTACCAATAGCTCTCATCTCTTCAGCGAAGTCCAGTATCCAAGGGTACTTAGGGTCGTGGTACGTCTGTATGTTTCTATTACAGCTGTCCTCACCCAGGAATAACCTAGTATTCTTACTTACTACTGTCTCACCTAATTTAAAAATCTTACAACTCATATGCTACACGCTCCTGATTCACATCCTGTTACAATTTCCTCACTTCTATTCTCTCTGTCTTTGCTACGGATGTAGTATAAAGACTTTAGTCCATACTTATAGGCGGTGAGGATATCCCTCTTAACTCTATTGCTATCTAGTATCTTACCATCAATCTTAGTTAGGTCATACCATTGGTTGACACTCATTCCTTGTTCAATAAACTTCTGTATCACAGCCATCAACTTAATGTACTCAGCACTAGTATTACCTGGCATCTCCCAGGCTTTCATATAGTAGTTAGCCTTATCTACATCAGGTACTAGAGACTTCACTGTGTAAGCTGCGGACTCATATGTATCTGTTAGACTCTGTACTGGGTCAATACCTTGTGTACTATTACTGACTAAAGAACTACTGGCTGTTGGTGGTACAGCAGACAGGGCTGTGTTTCTCATACCCCATATCTGTACCTGTTCTCTCAACCAATCCCAATCACAGTGTA
>Ga0233434_1003661_pt1 | contig 12298 bp, 10 predicted proteins | sample SI_122_August201_4_FD_182738 | JGI IMG/M metagenome (GOLD analysis project Ga0233434, IMG submission 182738) | Seawater microbial communities from Saanich Inlet, British Columbia, Canada - SI_122_August2016_120_MG | ecosystem: Environmental > Aquatic > Marine > Inlet | place: Canada: British... | reverse complement strand
CCCCCCCCCCGGCCTGTTTAACAAACTATCTTTTTACACATGGCCTTCGGCCTATAGGAATATTCCAACCATCTACTTAGGAGATGCATCATGTCATTTCAAGTCATCAGCTCCGCATCAAACACCGTAACCAAATCCCTTGGTGCAGTAGATAACGTAGTCGACGGCGTTAGCCTTGCCACTGAAATGTTTAAAGACGCAATGGAAACAGCACGTCTCGAACAACAGATCGAATCCATGGTCGAAGCAAACAAGTTAATTGCAAACTCAGGTCTACCAGAAGAACAAATCCTCATGCTCAAAGCATCACTATAACTTTTTAACCTATAGAGGCCTTCGGGCCTCTATTTTTTAATTACACATTACACAGCAAGAGAGAGTCCAGAGAGACTCGATTTATATGGAACGCAGTCTGATGACTGCTCAGTCGTAGTCACATCCTTCTCTGTTGTTGAATTAACTGCATCCGGGCATGATAATTTTCGCCCCTCCCCCTTAGCCATCCTCCCTAATCGGCCTGAAGGCCTCCCTCCTGCTTATCCCCCTCACCCCGTATAAGGTAGCGATATTGATAGGGAGGATTCAACAAGGGGGAATAGGGGCTGTCGTGGAGCCTCCCACTCCACTTCTCATCACCATGCCCTCAAGAACAAGAGCCCGCCCAACAGAACCCACTGATCGTTGGATTCTTTTAAACTGGCGGAGCAGTGTTGTTGGAAAAACCAATTGGGGTAGCAACGCAAGGAATGTTCTCGTTGACTCAAACAAGGTAAGCAAGAATCGAGGATCGTTCCCTAACGATTAATCGGCATTAAAGTTTTTGTGTTTAGCGTTGAGGAATATTCCGAAGAAGTGGACAATGCCAATCCGACTGTGGAAGCAAGCTTTGAATCAGCTTGTGATTCTGTTTCCTGGAAGGCTAGTAGATAATTAGCCTGTGGGCTCTGCTACTGGATAATTTCAGTTTTTCAAAAAATGCCGTTTACACACTTGTTCTGATAGACCTCACTAGAATGCTATTTTTTGTATAGCTAATGTCCTTAATCTATCCAATCTAACTCTAGGCCATAAAACCATCCAACAGTACCATCCTCCATTTTAACATTGAACCAACTTCCTTGTTTTTGCATCACCAAAACTCTAGTGCCGGTGGAATAGCTGCCTAATCGATTTTTTCTGTCCTTAATAGGTTTTGAAAATAACTTGCCTCTGTGCTGAATATTACGCGCGTAGGTTTTTTTATCAAAAACTATTATTTCGCCCCACTTGTTAATTATTGTTCCTGAAGACAATGATGTTGACGATTGGGGGCTCGTCGAGGAAGTTCTACCTTCTTGATTTTGCCTTTTCTGTTGATTAAGTTCTTCCTGCATTTTGCGGGACTGGATAAGTTCTTCTTGAAGCCTTTTTGTTTTTTCTCGATCCTGCTTTAAAAGTTCCAACTCCTTCGCAAATTCCTCCCTAACCTTGTTTAGCTCGTCCAGTGCCTGTTGTTGCTTGTTCTGCTCCTCAATCCGGGCTTGCTTTATCCTATCCTGCTCTGACTGAATCTGCTCCTTGACCACTTTCATTTGAACAGATGCTGAAATTGGGAACACAAAGTCCCCCTGATCTAAAGTGGGATCACGCAACTTGCCGTATTGAGGAGTCTGGCTTCCCTTTGAGTAATTGGTAACCGTATCTTCGAGATACTGGCCCAGTTCCGACGCGGTAACGTAAAAATCCTTATTGTAATCCCCTTCACCTTTCAGGGCCTTGATGAACTGCCTACGAAATATGCTTACATCAGGAACGGTTTGGTTGGCCCGGCCAGCAGTAATAAACTGTCTGACCGGTTTATTTGTTTTTTCCTGAATTACCTGGGGAATAGCCCTGCTCAAAGAAAAAATGGAACCTGAAAAACAACTGTCAAAAACAAACAGGGCGTGTTTGGACTGAATATTTCGAGCATATACTTCTATATTTTGCATGCTTAGACCGACCTCGAGAAATCCCTGCTCATCCAAGCTGGGATTCGGAGCTTCGGTCGGAACAATGTAACCCATTTCCGTGCCGCCATACTTGGGTAGAATTGTATGCCCGTGACCGGCAAAGTAAATTAACAGCCGGCTATCCTTTTCATACCCGTGCCTTGAAATAAAACCATTGATGGCTCCTTCAAGATCCTTTCTCTGGGGATTTAAGGACGTGTAAACCAGAAACCCTATTTGCTCCAATGCCTCACCCACGGCAATTAAATCTTCTTTGACTTCCGGAAGGTCAGGCCAGCCATTTGTGTAATCACTAACACCAATAATTAGAGCATAACTCCCCTTGTAAAGCCCAACTTGGTTTCCGGCTTTGTCCTTAATTGGAACAGGAACAATTCCCCGCTGAGCAGCAGCCGATGAAACTAGAAAGGCAGAAGCCAGTAAAGAGCCAAGAAGGAATATGAATGTGCGGTGTTTAATCATTGTTCTATTTTATTACTCTTTCGCTTCTATCAGGACGATATTGTTCTGCACTCTCTTTATGAAACTTTGTAAAGAGTCGGTGTCTTTGGGTACAACTACTATGCCATTAGGAACCACCATAATCCTTTTGGAAGCAACCATCTGAGAAAGACGGTGCCAAATGAGTAGAGAATACGTCATGAGGCAGCGTAAGGTGAGCAGGCAACATGAATTAACAATTCAGCTCAGCAAGAGCCGTCCCATGGTAGATCTATTCTGGCCCCATTACCTCCACCTGCGCCAGGAAATTCTTTGAACAGGGACGTTACCATTGCAGGGACAATGGTGGATAAATTTCCACAACTACCCCTGCTCGATACTCTACCCTCATATAGCTTTTTTACATCGCTACCGTTTAAAGAATCCGCCACCACAATATCAAGTGCAAAGTTGCGCTGGTATGTGGTGGTTTTAATTGGAATAGAGCCAACTACTCCATATGTGGGCATAGTATAGCTCGAACCCGAGTAATAAGCAGAACCACCTCCAGAGCCATAAACTGTACCCGATGAGAATGTCGAGCCACCGCCTGTTTGTCCATATAGAGGCATGTTTGTCGAAGAGGTTTGCCCGGAATCAATCCCATATGAAGCGAAGGCAATATAGTCTGATTTTTCATCATCACCAACTAATCGAATACCTTTCTTTTTCAGTTCAGCCTCAATCAAACCTTTATACGATTTCCACTCCAAACTGGACTTCATAGCAGCGTCAAATGGCAAAATCTTGATTGTATTTGCAGTCCAGTTATTAGGCATTTCGTGAAATGCCGAGACGTTTGATCGAATTGTACTCCCGCACCCCACGATAAATAGACATGGCAAAAAAACTATTAGTTGTAAGGTCTTTTTCATATCACAGTTCCAATTATTGGCTGTTGATGTTCCGAATCGCCACACCTGTTGCCCATCGCCTATAAGTCCCCCATCCTCCCGGAGTCAAACCTTCTTCAGTAAGAACAACTGCGGTAGCCCCCAAAGCTGATGATTTTGCACGAATAGCATTATGCATTTTTGCTGTTTCTTTGCTATCAAAACCAGACACTGTAACTGTACCGAGTTCTACATATTTATAATCTGGCAATGTTTTTAATATTTGTACTTCTGCGGGGGTAGTGGGTTCATAAAACCCCTTGCCTGTCTTTGTTACGTCAACTGAAGCGCAAGCTGTTAGTAGTAGTAGCAGAGCTAATATGGTAATTGACCTAATTCGCATTTTCGTTCTCCTCCGTAAATTTGATTGCTGTACCTAGAATATGGTCATGAAATTCCCCTTGGTATCTATCCTTGGATGCCCACTCCTCACTCCGGGAATATACACCGCCAATGTGTGAAACGATCACTGCATCAGCCCCAATTTTGGCTGCTTTCTCTTGTAAATCACTGGGGGTTTCACCTCTGGACTGGAAATCTGCAATAACGATAAAAGCCCTAGTTGGTTTAGAATCAAGAATCAATACTTCTGCTTTATTTTTTGGTGGATATTGTTCGCTTGCATAGTAACGATTAGCTACATCAGTGGCACAGCCTGCAAAAGACAAACCAAAAACTAAGAGAGCTATTAATTTCATCCGAGCACAGTCATTTCTAATTTTAAATTCTTTTGCCAATTGCCTGCGGTTCTTTCCCATGGGAGTGCCTCCAAAACGATTATGCCAATCACTAATGCAGAAATTTTAATTCACTTGTCCAAATTACCATAACTAAACATTGCAAAATATTAATTTCTTCCAACGAGAACAAACCCGCCCCAGTTCACAGGATTCGGGTATTTTTCTTTTGTCTTCAGCTGGGCCATTCTCAGGGATTCTCCCAGAGAGTTTTTCTTCAATGCCTGATAGAATTCATTGATTAGAAATGAGGTGGCTTCATCGGAAACGGGCCATAGAGTGGCTATGATGGATTTTGCCCCCGCATACATAAAGGCCCTGTAGAAACCAATGATTTCGTCTCCCGCAGAGTATTTCCCCAGTCCCGTTTCACAGGCGCTCAGGACAACAAGAGAAGGTTTTAATTGCAGTTGATAAATCTCTTCCACGGTCAGCTTCCCATCATTACTCCCATCGCTTGCCAATAAAAGTGATGAATTGAATGGATCGTCGTTGTCAAAGGTCGCATGTGTTGCAAAATGCAGAACGTCATACGAAGAGGCTTTATTCTTCAAATTGCTTTCACTGGCTTCGTTATGTGAGAGCTTTAATGAATCAGGAAAAAATGTGGCGGCATTATCAATTTCGATTTCGGAATAGGGCAGGTTTAATGCTTCGCTCTCCAGTTCAGGGTTGCCCAGCAACAAAATACTTTTTGGCGGTCCTGAATTTTGGTTTTCATCGATGCTTTCAGTGACACTTTCAGTGCCCCAACCTGGCAAATAAGCACTGTCATCGACAACAGCAGTCCCGGTAAACTCAGATTCGCTATCTGGTTCAAGCGGTCCGATCGGCGATTTGTTGGCCAGGTATCGCAGTACTGTCGCACTAGGGATATAGTTTAAAGTATGGTCCTCGATTAGATATTTTTCCCCATCGTGCAGTAATTGAAAAGGCAGGTAATGGAGAGGCCCGTGCGGGGAGATAATGACTCGGTTTTTGGATATTTCAAGGGCTATGGGTTTGATCAGTATTTCATATAAATCCTGAGATAAGCTGAGAAATTCATCCTGGCTTTCGCTACCCGAGGAAATCAATTCTCTAAACCGGGATACTTTTTTTATCAACTGGTCTTTACCGACAGGAACCTCCATTATATTTGGAGCGCGCCCTGCTAGAACAATTATGGTTTTCTCCGGCGCGACAAAGTATTGAACAAAGTCGCTGTCAATGGTCGGTTTTGCGAGTAGGCTCTGCGTTTCTTCAAGCGTAATGGGCTTTGCCTCGTCCAGATTATTAAATTCAATCAAGGGGGTAGTCCTAAATTTGGATGAAACATGGATTCCCCGGTTTTCTTCCAGATATTTGATTTGGTCCAGGCTGATGGATCCATGAGAAAGAATTTCGTTCATCTCAGAATTTTTCAGCAAATAGCTCTGATAAAAATCACTCTCTTCATTTCTTGCCAATTGAAGGTTTTTACTTTCCAGAAGATCAGCAAATACTCTTCCTTTTGACCTCTCGATCAGATGAAAACCCTGGCCCGCATTATTCTCTTGGGAGTAGATTTCTATCAGCTTTACGTAAATGGAGTTTCGATGGCCGGAAAACACTATTCGTTTTGTGTCCGAATCAATGGTAGCCCTTTGCTTTTCTATCAGGCTCAATGCGTTCAGGTAAAATTCTTTTGCGCCGGAGCTATCGCCTGAAGCGGATAACCCATCCCCTCTTGCCACAAAAAAGTCCAACTGTTCATTTGGCCCCATAAACCGGGCATACTTTAACTGTTTAAGAGTCAGGCTGTTCTTTTGAACGGAAAAGTTTTCTTCGATACCCTGTTTAGTATCAACATACTTTGCCTGGAGTTCCACCGCATCAGTTTGATGTTCATATTCGATTTCCTGTCTTTGTTCCGTTCCGCTCTCATGCATCGCGGTACTCAGCTTTCCCGTGCCTTCTGTCAAATTTTGCCAATCGTAAAAGGAAAGTGTCTGTCCTCCATAAGCGCCGCTGTAGGCATCGGCGACAGCCACCATACCCAGTAGTGTGTAAAGCGCCACCTGTCCAACGCCTTCCAGCATTGCACTTCCAAACTTTTTTGTTCCGGTCCAGAAATTTAGCCACTTCTCGTCTGACAACTGGTCTTCCTGAAGATTCGCCTTTATTTTTTTCTCAATATCATCGATAAAAAGTTTTTGATCTTCATATCCTTGGCGGACCGCATTTTCAAGTTTCTCAATGGACTGATCAAATTTGTCAAGATGGAAAATGCCTGATTGGGTTTGGCCCGTCTTTAAATGTGACATCCCAACCCAGTAATGCAAGCGGCAGAGCAGAACCAAGCTTTCTGGGCTAGTCTCTTCCTGTTGATTTATTGCTTTTTCGCCAAACTGAATAACTGGCAGGTACTGGTCTGGGGATGCATTGGGTGAAATGGATAACCAGGAATACTTTGTTAGAAGATAATCTTTCTCGCGTTCAGATAGGCTGTTCTCCGGGCTTTCAGATTCGAGGCCATTGAGGCTTCCTGATTTTCTCAGCGATACATTTTTCACCGGGATGGATTCAATCCCCAGATTTGTTTGTAACAAAGTTACCCTTCTTTGAATCCGATCGCCTGTGGCGAGAAAATCCTCTTTTCTGACATGATCAATCATTTCCTGAGGGAATTCTGTTATGAGGTCCGGACGCTCCGCCAGGGTCTTATCCTCAAGGCCAGTAATGGTCAATTGAGACTCACCGGGGGCGACCTTTTTTTGTAAAGCATCAGGGGAGAAATAAAATAAATCTGATATGAGTCGATTTTCATTGAAATAGTTTGAGAACGCCAACTCCTTCAAATCGCTCTCGCTTAGTGAGGAATATAAATCCTGTGCCTTTTTATTGAACGCATCGGCCTTTTTAAAATCGATCAGCTTTGTGGCATAAAGGTTTGCCAGGTCATCTAGAATGTACAAACGAGTTTCCAGATTTAATGACGAGTTTGAATAATTATTTTCCAGAAATGTTTTTAGGTCGGAATATAATTTATACTCATTCAAATGTTTTAGGTGAGCTTGTAGTTCCCAGGGGGAGTTGAATTTGGAGATTTTCTGACAAAAAGCTGTGGAATAAGAGAATCCCAACAGCAAGAGGATCAGAGTAAAAGTTTTAATTCTCATGCTATTTGGTTTCATCCCCTTGGTGCTCCTCCGATATTACTTCCAGCAAATCCATTGTGTTTTTATAAAACGCCATAGTGAGGGCATGCCTTAGCCCTGGGAATTGAGCCCCCGGGTGGTTATAGCTGAAAAATGGATGATGTTCCTCTTTTTCAGGGAACTTAAAATTCTCGGCTCTATGGGAAGTTTTTATGGTCCTGGCAGTCTGTGTGCCAGTATCACTTTGTATGAGATAGCGAATCTCCACATTAGCCCTTTTGCAGTACTGATACTTCAGAAGAACGGGCTGTATCAAAAAATGAGTGCCAATGTTGTCATTGGCTCCAAGTTCGTTAGCGTTTACAGAGTTTAACCCCAGGTCTTTAATGAAGACATGATACAGCCGCTCCAGTTTATTGATAGAACCTTGATCGCGAGGGGAAAAACAATTATCACTTGAAAGAGAGCTGACGGGTTGTTCTGGGTTTTTAGAATAAATCTCGCCAGCCAAAAAGAATTTGTTTTTTTGCACACCTTCTTTATTTAGATCCTTGAGAGAAATAATCGGTGAAAATATGAAATTTGTTTCTTTGAGAGGGAGGGTTAATTTTGCAAGCCTTTCTTTTCTATTAGACGTATCCTCAATTACGAAATCTTGCAATTCAACGTCAGGCATTTCCATATCCGGAATAAAATCCTTCATTTTTTCAACGGACTTGTTCATGCTTGCGCATGAAGACAAAACAAATGCCAATAACAATACTAGCAGTGAAGCGGGCATGTTTACGTCGCGAGATTTTGAATTATTAGTGGTTAAAAATTTCCAGTTCATTTTGCTTGTTACACATGTTATTCAGTAATAAATCAGGGCTACTCCCCCAGATAAGAAGTATTTATTTTACTGTTTATACGATCGTAAGCTTTTTTGATTGATTCTGAGTTGCGCGTTTCTCTATCCAGTTCATCGAACGCATCCTGTTTGCGCCTCGTCTTTTTCTTTAGGAACTCCTGGTACAGATCATAAGCATCTTTCTCAATGGTCTCGATTTTTGCCAATCGCTCTTCATATTCCTGCTTGGTGATGCTCCCAGTATTGAATCGGGCGCAGAGTTCCTGGTAACGGGCAATCAGGCCCTGCACCGTATGGTCCCAGTCGATGCCGGTTTTTTTGCCAAAACTGATTTCCGGCCCTGCGCCAAACAGCAGAGTCCCGATTTTAAAACCAAGGGTAATACGGCCATCTTCAGATTTGTGGACGGAGCAGTCCTGTTGTTCGACCATGATATGTTTGGTGCGGGTATTGTCGAGGTACAGCTTGATTTGATCAGCCCAGACAAGGGCTGGCATGAATATCATCAGGTGGACTAGAAGAAATTTAATGAGCGATAGCATATTGCTTGTATCTCCTCCGATTTTTAGCGGCTTCTAATTCTTCCCTTCATTTCTTCCATCATATCTTCCATCTCGTCTTCTACCTGTTCAAACAGGTCTTTTTCCTTGTATGGCCGGACCTCAGTCAATATTTCCGGTTCTTTGGGAGGTTTTTGATTTAGCTCCGGCTTAATTTCAGTAGGTTCTGGTGCCTGAGTCGGAACAGGGACTATCCCCGCGTTCTCGGTAGGAGTATGTTTTTCTTTAAGTGGGGTGGATTCCTGTTGCTGAGTCATCGCATAGCGTTGCGAATAGCCTACGGAACGCATCCATTTCATCGCGACGGTGGATTTAATTGAAAAATTCACATCGGTAATGGTTATACCGTTCTTTCCCTTACGGGCAATCATCGAGTTGATGCCTACCATATGGCCGTACTGGTCGATCAAAGGACCTCCAGAGTTCCCCTTGTTGATACTCGTCTCTGTCTGAAAAACATCTTTACCGCGAGTGCCATCAAAATTTTCAATCAAACTACTTATGGTCCCCGTTGTTAAAGTCCACAGCCCTCCTTGCTCAGGGTGGCCTATGGCTAGCACAGGATCGCCAATTGAAGTTCCACTCAAATCGGACAATTCCAGTAGAGGAAGGGAGTTGGAAAATTTTGGGTCTTGAAATTTTAAAATTGCCAGGTCTAGAGAGTTGGAGTAATGGACCAGGGTTGCTCTGAATTTTCGAGAAGTGTCATTCCTTAAATTGCCAGTTACCCTTTCCGGCTTTAGAAAAACTCTTATCGCATCAAAGGGCTTGTTTCTTTCGTCATTGAAAATTACATGGGCATTGGTGAGAATCAAACCATCCTCACTGATGATGGATCCCGTTCCGTTGCTGGCAGATCTCTGGCCACGATCTACTGCGGAGATCAGTACTACGGCCTTTGAAGCTCTCTGATAAATCTTCTTAGGATCAAAATCCCGACCTGAGGCCGGGCTGATGAAACAAAGGCTGAGAGCAATTAATGAGACCAAGAATCTCATTATGACGCCCCTTCTTTCTTGAGAACCTCCTGCTCTAGTTCTTCATGGAGCTTGTCCGCCCTCTCCTTAATGGCTTCCCTTACTTCCTGGGCGAGTTCCTTGTGTTGATCCAGGTTCTGTTTGAACGATACAAGATCCAACCGTGCCAGGGAGAACAATTCATTCCTCCCAGGATGCTCCCAATGGTCAATAATCAAAACACCGGTGAGGGTCGCGGAAGTTACCGTCTTGATAGCTACTTCCACATTCTGCTCTTCAGATGTGGCAGTAAAATCACCGGATGTAGTAGAAGCCATATAATCCTTGGTCAAAGACTTGGTATAAAACTCAAATACCTTTGCCAGATTGTTTCTTGCCCTATCGTCAGCGGCTGTTCTTTGCAGGGAGTAATTCTTTATTCCTGATGCGGAGCCCACACCGTAAAACGCCTTGCCGTTGGAATCATCAAAGGCTCCCGAATCTTTCATAACCCATTCAGGAGGCTCATATTCATCCATCGTGGTCCTTGTGGGTTCCGGAACACTTGTGCAGGCACTAAGCATGGCCAGGAGCAATATTAATCCCCCAAATAATGAATATTTGCTTCTATTCTTCATTTCATTTTCCTCCCAGTATTACCAAAATAAGAAACTGCTTAACTTTAAACTTTTATATTATGTAAAAATATTTTGAGAAGTGGAGCCTGTTTAAAAACTTCTCTAATACTTTATATTACATTTTTCATGCCATGGCTTTGCGAGCGACATGGCACAGGGAGATTTATCAGGGTTTGCCAAATTATAGAACAAAAATTCCGTAAATAGTGGTAAATTAACGAGTATTCCGATGGATAGATGACGATTTAATGGAAATTGTATCCGTTAAGTAATTGCCCAGTTACAGTTATTGGTGCATGGATGCATGATTCCATGCACAAATCCATGCATGGATTTCAATGCATCGGTGAATTTTGGTTGATGCGATCAGAAACCTTGCCGCTCAATCATCAGGACATCAAATAGCTTCATCATTATATAGGCCGTCAGTGGCCTGAAATAATTTGAATGGAAACGGGTGGCTGTCTTTTGCCCGATTTATGTACTTGGGTATGGATATTGCTCTTTAAATGGTCAGGCGGTATCTGAAAATTTATTCAGGGGAGTAACGATGCAGTTAAAAATCACCATGACTCTGGCAGGTTCGTTGATTTTAATCATGGTTTCCGGTTGTGCCGGTGGACTGAAGGGACTGGGGGTAGAACAGGAGACCGTCCAAGAGGAGTCAGCCCCTACTTCCTCCCCACCACCAGACTGGGTTCTGGGTAAGGGTCATCCCCGCTTTTCCCAGGCCCGGTATCTTATCGGAGTTGGGGTTTCTGAAAAAAATTCAGTCTCCGCTAACGAGTCGGCTCGGTCGAACCTGGCTAAAAACCTGAAGGTCAAGATCCACTCCACAATGGTGGATGTTTCCACAACAGAGCAGGCATATGTTGAGTCGGTCATCGAAACAGAGGTCGATACGGTTCTTGAGGGAGTTGAAATTAAGGATGGCTGGCTGGACCAGGGTAAAGGTGTCTACTACTCCCTTGCAATTGTAGAGCGGAGTCTGGCCGCATCCACCATCCAGAACAGAATCCAAAAAATTGAATCCGTCCTGAAACAGAATTTGAACGAGGGAACGGAAGCCGAAAACAGGGTTGACGTGATTAATGCCCTTTCAAATTACCTGTCGGGATACCAGAAGGCCCCTTCACTCACGCCATTAAAAAGTGCCCTGCACGTAATCACCGGCTCCCGAGAGAATTCCGGATCTCAAGACATAAGTGCGGGTGAATTTGAATCCAGAATAAAGGGCATTGTTCACAATTTAAATCTAGCCACGGTTTCAGGGGACCGGCAAATCGTGAAGACCCAGAAAGGGGTGGCCAAACCCCTTGTGGCAAAAGTTTATCTTCTAAAAGAAGGAAATCAGATCCCTGTTTCCAATATCCCCGTGCTTTTCAATTATGAAGTTGGGCAGGGAGATCTTGAGCAGAAAAAAACCAGCGGGTCTGATGGAATAGTACAAACCACCATTCACAGGATTTCTTCCTATGAGGATTCCAACCACGTGATCGAAGTGAAGTTGGACTATTCCTGGATTCGCTCCAATTTCAATGGAGATGTTGTGGAAAAACTTCTCTCCCCCTTAAAAAATAAGAGAGCAGCTTTCAATTATATTGTCCAAACCCCCAAACTGGCTTCAAATAAATCCCAAGCCTGGCGAGAGAGTATCACCGACCTGAGCAATCAGCTCATAAGCAATATCCCTGCAGGAAAAAATCCTTTCCTGGGAGTGATGCTGTTCAAGGACCTTAGGTATGATCGGGTCACCCCTTTCAGCCGTGTCCTGAACGAAGATATTAAAACCATTCTTGCTCGGGCCGAAGATCTTAAGTTGAAGGAACTCAAAATTAATGGAGGCCAACAGCCAGAGGAAATAGCAAAAGCCAACGGTCTGGACTATTACGTGGTCGGTTCCTATCGGATGGAGAGAACAGGTCTTGAGATCAGAGCCCGGTTGATTAACACCCAGACAAAGACTATTCAGTCTTCGGCAAATAAACGCATAGAAAGAAAAGAGCTGAACCCGGAAGACCTTGCGTTGATAGATACCATGGCGAAAGACTTCAAATCCGCGCAAAAGAAGAAA
>Ga0233434_1003660_pt1 | contig 12301 bp, 9 predicted proteins | sample SI_122_August201_4_FD_182738 | JGI IMG/M metagenome (GOLD analysis project Ga0233434, IMG submission 182738) | Seawater microbial communities from Saanich Inlet, British Columbia, Canada - SI_122_August2016_120_MG | ecosystem: Environmental > Aquatic > Marine > Inlet | place: Canada: British... | reverse complement strand
GGTTAATTTCTTCGGGCATTTTTTTATTAAAAGAACGGAGCCCGGACTCTATATGTGCAATGGGAATATGAAGTTTAGCGGCAGCTAAAGCTCCTGCAAGAGTGGAATTAGTATCTCCAAAAATCAATACACAATCAGGCCTGTTTGCTAGCAGTTCTTTTTCCAGAGATGTGATCATGGCTCCAGTCATTTCTCCTTGAAAACTGGAGTGTATATTCAGGTTGATATCCGGTTCGGGAAGAACCATATCGTCAAAAAAAACCTGGCTCATACCATAATCATAATGCTGGCCAGTATGAATCAGGGTTTCTCGAATTGGCTTAGAATGGTTTTCCTCGTTATATTTTTGCAAAGCACGATGGATGACTGCCATTTTTATAAATTGAGGGCGGGCTCCAACTATAATAGCAATTTTCATTGTATTTAACCCATTAAGTTTTTAATAGCGTTTCTGAATAAACCTAAGGGTTTGCAGGGCCGCCTCCCCAATTTTTATTGGAAGATTCGTTGCCCTTGTAACACGAAAATAAGGAACTTGTTTGCCACCGAAAGCTCTAAAAAAAAGTTCTATGGGTTCTACCATTGAGCCTTCAAAATCAAATTGTTTGGTAACGGTTGCAGCGAATTGAATCGCTTCCCAAAGTGCAAGGCATACAGCGCCGCTATTCCTCAATGCAGGGTCACTTCCTCCCATTATGTAGTAAGCTGAGTTATTATCCCAAACAAGATAAACCGCAGCGTGTATTGTTCCGTTATTGTCCTCAGCGAAAAATATTTTTCTGGAATTACGCTCTTCGCAAGCAGCATCAAGCCTTTTGACAAGATCTTTTGAATAGGGAACTTTTTTATTTTGACGCTTGTATGTCATTTCGTTGATATCCAAGAACCTTTCCACATCTATATCGGTTCTTATTTTCAAATGATATCTGTCACGTGCTTTTCTTATGTGAGTTTTAATTTTAGATGAAGTGTTATTCCATATTTTATCTAAATCAGATAAATCTGTGAGTATATAGCTGTAACGGGTTGTTTGCTTAAATCCTTTCCAATAAAAAGGAAGCCAATTGGTTATGGAAGAATGAAAGTTTTGCAAAAAATAATCGTGAGTGGGTAACTTTTCGATCAATTCGGTCATCAACTCCTTTTGTTCTGAAAGGATGGTCGTATTTTTTTGCTTCCGAATTTGAAACCACGGCCCTAGAGTTTGTGTGAGTGGAGGCATTGTGATCATTCGAATCCCATATTTCTTACAAATAACATAGGGAAGAGTGGCAACAAGAGCACCATTTTTTTTTATCTCTATACGACCCCAGTCGTTGGGAGCAACAGCCTCCAGCCACCACGGTTCCTGGAATAGAGAATACATAGAGAATCAGTGTTTTTCATTTAAGGTTTCAGAAATTTGCTCAAGCTCATTCGAATTCATATTCTGGTGAATGGGAATGTCGAGGCAATGACTAGCTGCTATTCTGGCATAGGGATTAGAACTTTTTCTATTTCCTCTCATGAGGGTAGGCCAGTTAAAATTACCAACTCTAAAACCCAAATCTCTCAATTTCATAGAGACAACTTGGCTCCTTTCTGGAGGATCGGTTAAAACCTTTTGCTTGATCCAAGTTGGTTTTACCGATAAACCCACATGCCAACATTGATAATTCTGTGCTAAATCTTTAATCAAAGATGAATTTTTATTTCTTATGTTAGAGATTTCTTTGTATCGCTTTAATTGCCAGATACCCAAAGAAGCCCTTAAAGATCCAATCCCAAATTTGGGAAGGGAGAATCGATCATTTTGTAAACGATTTAAAATTTTACAGAATATATTTTCTTTACCAATCCTCCTTCGCCTCTTAGCCATTATATTTATAAAACTTTTTAAATGCTCAAATTCCTCACTTTGCTTTAAAAAATTGATTATTGTAGGAGTAAACTGCTCAACTAAATTAGGATTATTGACAAGCAAAGCTCCTCCCCACCCTAATGATAAAGGTTTATCGTGGTTGAAACTAAAAATCGCAGCATCACCCAAGGTACCCACCATGCGGCCTTGGATAGTGCCTCCTAAAGCGTGAGCACAATCTTCGATGATAAGAATTCCTAGATGTTGACATTTTTCTAAAATTGGTTTGAAATCTGTAGGTACACCAAACAAATGGGGAACAATAATTGCGTGATGGCTTTTTTTTAACCCAGCAACGATGTTACCCCAATCTATTCTTCCCAAAGGATCCATCAGATCAAAAGTTTCTAAGATAAAACCAGCCTTTTGAACAGCCGTTCCAATCTCACCGCAATTAAAACTCCCGGCTAAAACAATTTCCCCCGAATTGCCTTTGGTATTTTCTAAAAAGTGTTGCAAAGCCCAGCGCCCACTAGGCATTCCCCATATTTTATTTTTAACTCCTAAAAAATGGGACATCTCTATGAAAAAATCATCAGAGGTATATTGAGGATTATGAGCCAGACAATATTTTATTGTTTCAATATCCCAAAATTCCTCAACCGTGTCTTTAAATTTTATTGGCATAGTCGTGCACTTTTTGTATTAACTCCTCAGACATATTAAATTCCTCTTTCTCTGTGAACTGGTTTGGAATTTTCGAAGTTCTTTTAATGATTTTCACTTCATATCTTTTCAGAAAACAGTTGATGCGAGATAGTTGTCCATGCACATCATTACAAAATTCACTATATTCAATCTCAATAAAACGATCTATTCCAATTTTTGAACTATCATATTTAATCAATGAATTAATATGTTTCGCTTGTTCCACCACCTGTTGGCAAGGCTCCATATTTTTTAATTTTTCAATTGCAGGGGGCTCCATAGACCACCATTGATCATATCTGCCATGAACTGATTTGCGAACATTTAGTAAGGAAAGGGCATTCTCTTCCAAGTCACGTTTTATAAAAATAAATAAAGATTCAGGAATGAACTTGTATATAGGTTGAAGACGAAGACTACAAAAATTATTTTTGAATAAAACTGGCCGGTTGAAAGATTGGGCCAATTTATTTAATGATTGCCGAAGTCGCTTCATTTTTTTTGGGTCAGCTTCGTTTAAAGGAACATATTGGGGGAATCTTCTAAAAAACCGGTACCAGTAGGCTCCGCATTCGCTGGGAGCTGTTAATCCGCTGGTTCTTCCATGCGTAGAAGTGAAATCTGATTGTTTTCGCCATCTGAGCGGATGGAAAATTCGCTCTACCCAAGATGGAGCTCCCCAAAATCGACAATGGATGTTAGAAAGGTAACCAAAATCGTAGTAATCGGTAAGAACCTGATATAGCAGTGTGCTTCCTGATCTGGGCGCGCCAATTATAAAAATAGGAGGGTGCTTACGAAGGTTATCATTTGCGCTCGATAGTACTATCTCAAAATAGGATAGGACTGAGTTTAAAAACCTTAGAATATTAGAGCATCCTGCCCTCATGATTTTTTTTATTCTTTTTAGAATGATATTCAATGTTTTGCGCTTTCAAAAAATTCATTGAACCATAGTTCTAAAGACACCAAACTCCAAAGCTTGGTATAATTTGAATTACCTTCAAAAAACTGTCGAGTACATTTATCGACTTCTTTTCTATTTATAAAATCACGGTTTGATAAATTTTTTATTGTCTCCGAAACAAGATTTTTTAAAGGACCTTGCATCCAGTTTTTCACAGGCAATCCAAATCCTTTTTTCCTCATGTTCAAATTGGATGAATGGACGTATTTTTTCGCGACCTCTCTTAAAATAAACTTATTGGTATTTTTATTTAATTTAAGACAACTTGGTATCCGGAAAGATAATTCGACTAATTCATGGTCTAAATATGGGAACCTGGCTTCAATAGAAAATCGCATAGAAAACTGATCCATTCTGTAAAGATGATGATTCCCCAAATAATTCATCATGTCCATATAATTGAAAGCTTCTATAGGATCAGTAAAGCGCATTTTTTCGCCAACATAAAGATTATGCAAATATTCAATGCTATTAAAATTTTGCACAAAAGAATTTTCGAATAAATGATTTTTCTCCTTCTCAGAGAATTTGCTGTGTAAAACTGAATGCAAACGGTCTGGTGATTTTACCTGAAACATTTCTTTTAACTTTGAACCTTTTTCCCCCATGATCGGGCTGACGAAATTGAGGAACGGCGAGAAAAGGTTGAGCAATCTCCAGGAACGGGCCCACTTGTAATAACTATATCCTGCGAATAATTCATCTCCTCCCAGACCACTTAAAACCACTTTCATGGAGTGCTTGGAGGCGAGCTTTGAAACAACAAAATTGGGAGATAAAGAATAAAAAGGTTCTTCATAGCATCTGACCATATCGGAAATTGTATCCAGCGAAATTTGAGGCTCTACTATATCAATAATATGCTCTAAAGGGTAGAGTGCTGCTGTCGATTTCGCCTGTTTCAATTCATCTAAATCGCTAGAATTATTAAATGCGAGTGTGAATGCTTTGATTCCGGGATGCTTCTGAGACGCAATTGCAGATATAGTTGTAGAATCAATTCCTCCGCTCATAAATGTTCCAACGGGAACATCTGATACCAACCTTCTTTCTACAGACTTATGTATGGCTTCTTCTAATAAATTGCTGGCCGACTGCTGATCCATTGATAAATCTTGTGTCCCAACAGGTAGGCTCCAATAGCACTTTTGCGTGACTTCTCCGTATGGCTCGATTCGCATCCAATGCCCCTGTTGTAAGGCAAATACATCCTTGAAAGCTGTCATAGATCTTGGCGCTACACCAAAACTCATGGCATGATATACGCCCTCCAAATTAGGTTCTGGCTTATATAACCCAGATTCAATTAAAGTTTTAATATCCGATGCAAAAATAAACTGTGAATTTTGGAAGGTGTAGTAAAAGGGTTTTATTCCTATTCTATCACGTGCGCAGAAAAGTGTTTTTTCAACATCATCCCAAATGGAAAAAGCAAACATTCCATTTAATTTTTGAAGGCAATCGGGTCCCCATTGAACATAGGCGTTCAACAGCACTTCCGTATCACTTTTTCCAGAAAATGAGCATCCTAAAAATGTTAAGCGTGATTTGATATCTAGATAATTATAGATCTCCCCATTGTAAATAATCCAATATCTTCTGTCACTAGTGCACATGGGTTGATGACCCTGGTGTGAGAGGTCAATTATTGACAAACGCCTATGGGCAAAACCCGCATGAGCTGGTAACCTAAAAGCTTCCTTAATATGCTTCCCTGAATATTTTGAGGTCAGGGTGTGTTTAGTTTCAGGTGATGAATCATCTCCAAAAAATGAATTTGGTTTTTCCTGAGTTCTGTGCATGAGTAAAAACCCTTCTCCATCAGGACCACGATTTCTCATTTGATCAGCCATCCGGCACAGGCTTTCAGCGATGGGTTGTTTGCTGTTGCCAAAATGAACGATTCCAGAGATTCCACACATGGTTAAACCTTTTAGTTTTCTTTGGGCGGCTGTAAAAGCCACCATTTTGGTTTTGGCATACTGTTCTCGCCAAGAGATATGGAAGACTCTTTCCAGTCAAACTCAGTCAAAGAAAGGAACCCGGCTTGAACCCATTTTTCATTAAGATGGATTTCTTTTTCCTGATAAACAACAACAAAATCGGTTTTCCATTTTCTTATATTATCAAGTACCTGATTTACTTCTCTTCCCCAAAACTGGGGTGCGTCTGGATAATTTGTTTCAAGAACGGCTTCTTGATTTGGGAGAACTAATATTTGTTTTGTTGTGCATACATATTGAGCTAGCATTAAATGAGTTTTGAATCCATCAAAGACCTTATGGAATTCTCCATCTGGATTTTTAAAAGCCATTAGAATTTTTTGCTCACATTGAACCGGTGCAAAGAAACCTTCCATTTTGGTTAACAAGGGTTTGATATTAATCGGATGTAGTTCTGGTACAACATCGAGAGTTTTTAAATATGGAAAGCCAGCTAAAAACGGAATTGGAGAGATCAAAAGCCAATAGAAGGGAAGGAGTAGCACCTCGCTATTTTGAATTAATGTAACATTCACCAAGCTAACCATCATCAATAGAATACTTTGATCATCCATTAGGCGAAAATAAGTAGCGTTTAGATAAAAGACTGCCAGAGTCAGCCATGTCAGTTGTGCATTAATTTCTAAAAAGTAACAAGCGAAACAAAACTGAAAAAAAAGAATGCCGTAATAGATATTTCTGAAATTTGGTCTAAAGCTAACAGGCCATTTGTATTTGGTTTTACCTGCTTTAAAACCAATTCCTTTCAATGTTTTTTGTGCAGACTCCTTGGCGTTCCCACTTTTTAAATTCGGCAAAAAATGAGTGAGCAACTTGATACCAGCAGGAAAAAAAGATAGGGCAGGACTCAGGCTCCCATCAATAATAGTAAGGGCTAATGATAAAAAACCTCCAATAAAACAAACCGTAAAGCTTGTAAATGAAATCAAAATCCAACCTAAGGTAGTTATTCCCCACTGTTCTTGGAACATTCCATACAAAGCCATTGGGAAAAACATCCAACCTAAAACATTATAATTTTGCAAAGAAAAAGTGTTTGCATAAAATAATGTGCTGATTAAAGTCAAACCCATTACTAAAACTACCCATGAAGAATTAGTATCATTGAGCCAAAGAAAGTGAAAAGCCCACCACCCAAACATGCCCAGTAAAACTGTTAAATTGCTGTTCTTCCAGTAGGCATTGAGTGAAAGAAGAGTGTTTTGAAATTGCGCTGATAGAGGATAGTCACCCAAACCCATATACGGAGTTCTTCCTGAGCGACCAAAGTACGAGAAGTTCAAGGCAAATATCCAATAAGAAAGGCTATTTATTGCCCCTGAAGGCGTGAAACGGTTAAATACCTTATCATTTTTGTCAGTTAAAATTCTACAATTCCATAAAGTTTGAATGAGTCTAAAGGGAGTCGTAAAAAGTGTGGTTATGGGATAAAAAAAAGCGAGAAAAATTCTTCGGAGGTTGAAAGATGGAGGAATATCTTGAGCCTTATTCATGAGTTTGTAGAATATTCTTATTGCCACTTTTTTATGGAATGAACATGAATTTCTAATCCATCACTCTGTAGGGTTAGGCTATTAATGCTAGGAAAACAAGAATTCTGGTTTGTCTCTCCAATTTTGTGTTGATTGATAAAAACTTTATAAGATCCTTTGATTTTATTTATAGAAAAATTATTCCATTCATCAAATTGAATTGATGAAACCCTTTGCCAGATGAACCATAAGTCCCAATCACATATTCCGCAGTAAACTTTTAAAAGTTTATTAAAACCACGCTGAGCATAGTTGAGTTTTTTGTTTTGTGTTTTGAAATAAATTTTTCCATCTCTAATCTTTATCTTGATCCCTTCTCGATTTACGGCTGTATCTATTTCCTCCCCAAAAGCAATCAAAGCGGAATTATTTCGCGAGCCCTTTTTAAGGAGAAAATCAAAACTCATATTTTCAATTTTGTCTTCTTTTTTATTAATAAAAACTGCACGGGGTGGGTATAGACTTTCATTGTTTTTTTTAATTACAAGAGTCTCTTGGCTTGTCCCAGCCTGTTCTTCATGTACTTTAATTTCATTAATATTTTGGGATATTTTTTTGAAAGCATAATGATTTTCATCCAACTTTCCTGTCACCATTCCTACGACACCGTTCCCATAGTGTTTTGCCAGATGGGGGATGGCCATAAAAAACATACGGATTGTATTATTCTTTTTAACAATATCTTCTTTTAGAATTACTCCTCCCTCAATTCTACCTGAAAAAGGATTATTGATAGGGGTCCCTGTTGGACAAAGTAAAGGGTTGCCGGGATGTTCTTTCCAAGTTTTTAAATCCTCACTAAAAGCTAATCCTATGGAATACATACCAGATTCAAAGTGACCATTAAAACTTAGAATATACATATTTTGATTTTCTAGTGTCGTGATCCTCGGATTGCAGGCTCTTTTTATTGGCCAAGAAGTCACATCGTCGCATGAAAAAATGGGTTCTCCATTATTAAATGGCTTGAAATTTTCAAGGTCATCAGAGATAGCCCCAAAAATTTGACCCAATCCGTAATGCTTTATGGATAGGCCTTCAAACGTCAATAAATATTGACCCGTTAAAGTTCTGGCTATATTTAGTACTCCCATGGCCGCAAAGGGTGGTTTTTTCAAACCTAAGAAATCATGTGCAGTTAAAACTGGATCGGGGCCGACACGATTAAAGTTAATACCATCTTTACTCTTTGCCAAACCCACTGCTGCAGTACCCGTCTCTGAAGCCCCTCCCTGATAAAACATTCTGTAAACATTATTGTTATCTTTAATCACCCAGGCCGTTGATGCCATAGGGTAATCCCAACTTCCTTTTTGAGGCTCCAAAACCGGATGTGCAGGTTCTTTTATCCAGTTCAAACCATCGTCATGTGAGATAGCCCTACCAACCCCTTGCTGAATTCCGTTTGCGCTAGCTGTGTAATACATTACTAGAGCTCCATTTTCCTTAACCAAAGTCCCAGTTTCATCTGTTAACAGAGCAGGATCTCTGACACCAAATTCATCCCATGCTCCAGGCTTACCTTTTTCCAAAACGATTTTTGGATTCGAGAAACTTAAACCGCTTAACCAATCCATCGAACTGAAATAATTTTTTTTTGATAATTTTAAGGGAAAATTCATAAATTTAATTTAGCGTTTTATTTTTTGGAAAATTAAACCGCCATAGTTTCTTCCTGGGGTATTTCCATCTAGTCTTTTTAATTATTTTGAAGGAGAAAAGATGCGGATTTTAGTTTTACTTTGGGGTTCTGTATATGGGTTTTCAATTTCACAATAGTCTCCGACCTTTTTAAAAAATGCAGTAACATTTTCCAAGTTTTTTTGATAGACAGAAATCGTAACCTGAGGACGAAAATTTTTAATCAGGTCTTTAGCCCCCATAAGAATAAGGTGTTCAATTTCACCTGGAACATTAAGGACTAGGAGGTCGACATGTTTTATATTATTTTCTCCCACAAATGTGTCTAAGTCTGTAGTTTCAACTTGATGAGAAGCATTGAAATAATCTTTACCTTCCCCAGTTTTTTCTGCAAATTCAGGATTTATGGTTGATCCCCATTGCCACAAATTGGTCCGGTAAAGTTCTGCCTGCCCCTTACGATCCATAACACCTTTTTGGAAGGTGTGAGCATTTTCATAAGGAGCCAGGTTTTTTTCGAGAAAGGAAAATATGTGGGGATCTGGCTCTAAGGAATAAACCGTGGCAGATTTTTTTTCACCCAAAACAAATCTTGAAAAAAACCCTATATAAGCGCCAACATCCAAAACAACCGGATTTTCAATCGTAATATTTTTAAATAAAAAACAGTCTTGATTGATTCTGGTTTCTATCACGAATAAATAAAAATGATAGTCTATCTTTAAAGCATCAAAGTAAAAGGGTTTCCCGAAAAGAGACACACTTCCTTCCAGGTGATCGAGCTTGCCGATGAAAGGGATCAGGCGGATTAGATTTTTCTCCTCCAAAGTTACTACACCGAATACCCTTAGGAGTTTACTGAATAATCTAATTAGCGTATCAAAAATTTTGTTTCGGAGGTTCTTCAAAATCCGTTTGGGGTTAGGCATAATAATTTTATTATTATAGCTGAATTGATTGTCTAAATTTATTCTCTGTTTACCGTTCCAAGCATACCTTACAATCGCATAGCACCAATAAAACTTCCCAGGGTAATCTCGGTGACAACCTCTAGATTCCCATCGTTGGCATGTCTAACAATAAACATACCGGATTCCTTCATAACTTTATGTTTTAGGCTCTGGGGTAGTTTAGCTTTTCAATTGTTTCCACATAACATTTAATTGTCTGATTTCACTTTTTCGAACACTTATTCCCATTAAAATTACTAAGAAGCCAGCCATGATTAAAAATCTCCCTTGGAACCCTTCTTCGAGCAAACTAGAAATGTGAATAGATAGCAATCCTAATAGGCAGATGAATATTTGAATAACCAAGGTTGCATAGTTAAAACTGATCGGCCAGCATATGTGGCTAAAATAAAAACTGAAAAATACCAGGCTCAGCATTCCCGCTGCAGAAGAGACTGCTGCTCCATACAAACCATGTAATGGAATCAAAAAATAATTCATTATAATGGTGATGCAAGTTGCTATCACTACACTAATTGAATACAGGGAAGTCTTTTTAGTTTTCCACGACCCGAGACTGGAAAAAGAGGTTAACCCCAGAAAGACACTAGAAAGGGACAGAATTCCAACCATATAATGCGAACTAAAATAATTTCTGGGTAATATCAACTTAACAATATATGGGGCAAAGGTCGCAATAATAATGACCAACGATAAAAATATGAAACCATAATATCGTAATGATAGCTCGAAGATTTTGTTTGCTTTTGCTTTGTCGTTGTTATGTAGGAGTTCTTGGGAATAAGGTGTGAAAGCTAAAATAAAAATCCCTGAAATGGCAGAAGCAATTGCTGCTACTTTTATGGAAGAAGCATAAATCCCCATATGGTTAAACGAGAGAAAATATTTAATAAATATTCGGTCGGAACTGTTTCGAATGGTCATCGCCAAACCACCAAAAATTAATGGCCAACCAAATTTTAGCAAGGCCTGCCACCAGTCTTTATGCAAATTAGACCAGTTTATATAATCCCGGACAAACCACCAGCTACCTATTGATGAAGCCAATGCTCCGATAGATAACCCAACGAAATAGCCAGTCAGGCCCCCGTTCAACCAAATCACAAGCCCAATGGCAATAGCAGCTGAAATAAGACTATGGATAGTGGTAATTATAAGGTAAGGCCATGGACGAAAAAGCAACCGATAAATATCGGCACCTTGAGACATTATCTGATAAAACCAGGCTCCCGAAAAAGCTGCAGCAAAAACAACCCATGTCAATTCTTCATCGAACAGCCAGGAGTTTAAAAATGGAGAAAATATCATCGCAATAGCGAGAATCAATACACCCCAAATCAGTCTAAACTGGAGAATCCCTGTTACTAGGCGTGCCTGATGTTGTTTTCCATTTTGTTTTTGTTCAAAGAAGAAAAAGTTTTGCGCTCCCGTCATTCCAAACATCAAAATAATAGATAAAAATGACGTTACAATGGTGAGCATTTCAATTATTCCATACTCGGCAGGCGTAAAAAGTCGAGTATAAATGGGCAGCAAGATAAGACTGGCTCCCTTGGAAAATATGTTTCCGAAACCGTAAATAAAAGTGTCTTTGGATAGCTTGCTAAAGAATTGTTGAGGCAAGAAGGAAGATCCTTTTCTAGAAGGAGGCACTAATTTTTTGCAAAGAAGCTACTCCTGATATTATAAATTAGAGAGCTAGGATTTATTATCAGAAATAAGTTGTTCAATTAAAACCATCTGAAGGAAACGAAGATGATCCTATATTTAGAATTATTATTTTGTGTAAACAGAGGGTGCTCTCACTAGCCCTGATAAAAGTTGCAAGCCCATACGTCCTTTTCTAAAAAATTCTCCAATTCCCCCTAAGCTTTTGACTTGTCGTAAGATGTACCGAGGACGGAAATAGAACCGCCGAATACCTTCGTTGCTCAAATCTATCATTTGATTCATGCTCGCGTGGTTTTCAATGAGTTTGGGTGGCTTGAAATTTGGAACGGGTGATAATGCATATTCTTTCCAGTAGTCATCAGCAATCAAACCTGTAGAAAGGGCTTCCTCATACATTTCTGTTCCAGCATACGGTATGGTAACAGAAAAAGTGGCATAGTCGGCATCCAACTCCATGGCAAAATCAATGGTCTTATGCATATCTTCCAAGGTCTCATCCAGGTTGCCAAACATGAAATAAGTTAAAACTGTGAGACCTGCATTTTTAGCAAGCTTGACGGCTTTTTGAGCTTGTTCGACTTTAATTTGTTTGCGCATTCGGTCGATAACATGTTGAACTCCAGATTCGATGCCTAAATGGATTCTTCGACAACCTGCTTCATACATTAATGCATACAGTTCTACATCTGCAGTACTCACTCGATCACGAACCGCCCATTCTATATTCAAGTCGGCTTTTATAAGGCCGCGGCAAATATCCTTCAAACGCTCTTTTGACCATGTGAAAGTGTCGTCATAGATTTCCACTTCACGTATACCCAATCCAGCAATTCTCTGAAACTCTTCCACCACCCTTTCTGCAGAATGGCAGAGAGTTTTTTGAAAGTTAAGTTTACAGAAGGTGCACTTAAATGGGCAGCCTCTACTGGTTATCATTGTCGTGATGTAGTCATTTTTTCCAAGAACCG
>Ga0233434_1003648_pt1 | contig 12357 bp, 9 predicted proteins | sample SI_122_August201_4_FD_182738 | JGI IMG/M metagenome (GOLD analysis project Ga0233434, IMG submission 182738) | Seawater microbial communities from Saanich Inlet, British Columbia, Canada - SI_122_August2016_120_MG | ecosystem: Environmental > Aquatic > Marine > Inlet | place: Canada: British... | reverse complement strand
GATCACCGTGCCTGCGGCCATGCTGATCACGAGGAGCAACAATGACCAGAATACGAGTTGGGTCAGACCCATGGCGCCGATGCCGAGGACCTTGCCTAACATCAGATGAAATGGCTTCGCCGCAGAGATCACGACTTCGACAACGCGGCTGGATTTTTCGTCGATGACGCCCTGCATGACGACGGATCCGTAGATGAGCATCATCATGACGATCAATGCGCCCATGCCGATGCCCAGGACAGTGAACATCTTTGTGCCACCCACTTCCTCCCCCTCGTCGGTCAACCGCATCATGCGCAAGGAGACGTTGGCACGAAGAGCCTGGATGACGGCGGGGTCCAGATTCTGGCGTCGCATTCGTTCTTCCTCGACGACCCCCTCGATCCGCCTTTCGATGCGCCGTTCGAGCATGGACCCACCACCCTCGGCAGAGTAGTAGGTAATCTGTCCCTCACCATCCACAGATCCCCTGGGCAGAACCAGATATCCATCATGGTCGCCCTCGCTTACCTGAGTGCGCAGCGAATCGATCGAATCGTCGCTCTGAAGAAAGCGGAGGTCCTTGTCTGATGTCGACACGAGGGCGGTACCGAGCACACCGGTGGAGTCGACGATGGCAACACTGCGTTGTTTCTCCTGCTTGAAAGCCGACACGGACAGCATAGCAATGACACCGATGAACAGGACGATGGCCAAGGGCAGCAGCAGGGTCGTGAGAATAAATGCACGAGATTTCACACGACGGAGGTATTCGCTTTTAGCGATGATCCAGACTTTGTCCATGGTCACTGGCTCGCCGTCGAAGTGGGGGATTGTGCCTGCTCGCCAACGACTTGAACAAAGACCTCCTGTAGAGGTGGCTCGTCCAATTCGAAGCGCGTGATGGTCTCCACATGCTGGAGTGCCGTCTCCAGAACATGACGTTCGCTCGTTCCCTCCAGCAACCTGAGTTGAACCTGCTGATGGCTATGGCTCAGGATGCGCACCAGTTCTTGATCGGCCAGAGATTGGGCGAAACTCGAATCACCGACAAAATCGATGGTCACCGTATTCTTGCCGAAACGTTGTTTGACCTCTCGCAAGCCACCTGACAACAACACCTGACCCTGAGAGATCAGGCAGACGTCATCACACAACTGCTCGACCTGTTCCATGCGGTGAGAGGCAAATAGAATCGTTCGTCCCGCATCCTTTAGTTCGAGGATGATCTCTTTCAGCAACTCGGCGTTGATCGGATCAAGCCCGGTGAATGGCTCATCGAGGATGAGCAGGGCCGGTTCGTGTAACACGGTGGCGATGAACTGGACCTTTTGCTGCATGCCTTTGGAGAGTTCGTCCGCCTTCTTGTCCCACCAATCTTCGGCGCCGAGTCGCTCAAGCCAGGTCCGTGCCTGTTGATGGGCCTGCGCTGGTGGCACACCACGTAAGGCGGCCAGATACTCAAGCTGCTCGCCCACCTTCATTTTGGTGTAGAGACCACGTTCCTCAGGTAGATAGCCGATCAGACTCTGGCTCCAGGGGCCCACGGCTGTACCGTCGAGCGACACGGTGCCTTCATCCGGCACGGTGATGTAGGTGATCATCCGGATCGTCGATGTCTTGCCTGCACCATTTGGGCCGAGCAGACCGAGGATACGTCCCGGTTTGGCTCCAAGGGACACGTTGTCTACGGCTGTGACCGTATCATAACGCTTGGTCACAGCATCGACGCTGAGTACCGCCATGCGAGTCTCCAGTTTTGCTACGTGAAGCAGTTTTTGCACACGAATGTCGAGGGCTGAAGCGAGTAGTAGCAGTGCTTCGGCGCCGGAACCCCAATCTATGTGATCGATGCCCTCACGCCATAGGCAAACCAAGGACTGGCGTCACGGATCGTGTGAAACTACCCTACGGGCCGTACGTCACCACAGTGGTTGGCGATGACTTGATTACCTCGCGTCCGGGATTCCAATCTATGAGTCGTCTGTTCTATTCTGAAGAGGGACGCGTCACGCCGGCACTGTGCGAAGAGTTGACGCGTTTCCGCCGCATCCGCAAGCACCTCGACCTGCCACAGACGGGTCAGCCGGCGCAGTTGTTTCTCCTCGCTCGCGCCTATCCTGATTCCGACACACCCCTGAAACTTGCGGTCAATGGTGTCGACATGGCTGACATCATGCCCCAGCAATCCGGCTACCGATGGTATCGTGTCGACATCGACGCCGAACGCCTGCAGGCTGGCGACAATACCTTCGACCTTTGGAGCGACTCGCCCGCCATGGACAGTTGGTCCTTAGCGTTGGAGGCCGGTCATGAGAGCCCCGGCAGCGAGGTCAGCGACGACGGTGGCATCAACTGGCGCAGTCAAAGCATGGGTTATTTGAATTGTGTGCGGGCGGAATACGTACTGCGCGTGCGGCTCGCCGAGGGTAGTGACCCACCACCGACTACCGTCGTCTGGGAGGATCCGACGTTGCCTCGACTCGACTCGCTACGGTCATGTTTGCCTGAGCGGGCACTGGCACCTGGCTCGGTTCGCGATCGCGTACGTGCCCTGTCTTCTTGGCTGGCGGGTAGCTGGGAACACACCGGCTCCGGCCGCGCCGAGCAATATGCCCCATGGGATGCGGAGACCCTGTTATCCTGGGCACCGCGTCAGCAGGGACACAATGGCAAACGACCCATTGCGATGTGCGTGCACTATGCGGCGGCGCTGGTCAGTGCTGCCCAGTCCATCGGCATCGCTGCGCGCTGCGCGGTTGTGACGGAGGCGCCGAATGGCACAGCAGGTCATTTCATCGCCGAGATCTGGGATCCTGAGGATGAACGGTGGTTCGTCGTCGATCCTAACTCGGACGCCCTCTTTGTTCGTGACGGCGCACTGATGTCGATGACGCAGATTCAGGAAGCGGGCGCCGCGATTGGTGCGTCGATCGAATGGGGACCGGGTACTGAGTTTCAACTCACTTTCCCTCATATCGTCGAATTCTGCGAGACGAATCTGAAGAAAGGGGTCTGCTTTCGGCATCGATCGGTGTGGTATCGAGCCGACCTGCTGACGCGCCCCTGGTTGTCACCACCAGGTCATGGATCTCTCTCTTACTGTGAGACGGGTCTGATATGGGAGACACGAGATCTCGATCGTGGTTTCGGTATGTTTCCGAGCTTCGGCGACTCGAACTGGTTTGATCACCCTCCAGAGGAGTTCCCCCATGGATGACGTTCGCATTGCTGTTGTGGGCCTCGGACATCGTGCGCACGCATGGATTCACCTGTTGCAGCGTTTGCCAGGTTATCGAATCGTCTCCGTGTGTGATCCGATCGAGGCCTTGCTCGAACCCGCCCTGGCGGCATTGGACGATCGAAGAGACGTGCAAGCAACGACGCAGTATGACGAGGTGCTTGCCAATGAAGGGGTCGATGCCGTCGCCCTCTGCGTGCGTTGTCGCGAACAGGGAGCTCTGGCAGCTATGGCTCTCGAAGTGGGCAAACATGTGAACTCAGAAGTACCGGCAGCGCACACGCTAGAAGATTGCTGGCGTATCGTTGTCGCCGCCGAGAAATCGGGAAAAGTCTATCAACTGGCCGAACAGACGCGGTATTGGGGATTCGTCGATGCCTGGCGGCAGATCGTCGCTGAAGGACAGATTGGTCGTGTCACATTCTGTGAGGGCCAGTACATCGGTTACTACGGTACACGCATGTTCTTTCAGGATCCGGAAACGGGTAGAAGTTGTGGTGTCGAGGAGCTCTCTCAGTATCGTGGAGCTCGTCCAACCTGGCTTCAGGACATGCCGCCCATCCACTACCTGCCGCACGAACTGAGCCCCATGCTCAAGGTCCTCGACGATCGAGTCGTTGAGGTCTCAGGTATGAGCACAGGATCTCCCAGTTATGCACATCCACAAATCACGACGCCGGATATTCAAGTGGCGCTGATGAAGACGGAGAAGGATGCCTTGTTGCGCATGGCCGCTGGCTTTACGCAACCCGTTCCCCATGCTCGTGGCCATCACTGGTATCAGGTGATGGGGACGGGTGGCAGTATCGAATGGGGGCGCAGTGGGCGAGACCGGCCGAAGATGTGGCGTGCAGATGGCCAGATGCATGATATGGCTGAGATGGACTGGCGCTTCGAGCGCACCGATGCCCCTGCCGAAGCGCGGTCCAGCGGCCACGGCGACGCCGACTACTATGTGCATGCTGCCTTCCGTGATGCTGTGCGGGACGGGCGCCCTCTGTCTTTTGATGTCTATGCGGCGATGGACACGGCGGCTCCCGCGATCCTTGCGGCGGATGCCATCGAAGCAGGAAGAACACTGAGTGTGCCTGATTTTCGCCCGGGCAACGGTCGGTCGATTGGTGAAGAGCCGGCAATTGGTGAACTGCCGAAGGACAAGTAATCATGCGGGTTGGTCTGTTGGATGACGTCCCCGGACTGAGTTCCTACACAGGCACTGGTGCGACATGCAGTCGAGCGGCGCATGCCCGTGTGGTCTTTCGATGAATGGCTCGAGTTCCTCGAGACGCGAGAGACCTGGCACTGCGAATCGATGCGCTGGGATCTGTCAATCGCTTCGGACGCAGCGTCGAAATGATCCACGCCGTCAGCTCAACAAGACTGGAACTGACGGCGCGGTATCAATAGCGTCAGGGCTGCTGCTGCCACGGCAGCGATCCTGCGCTCGCCGCTTTTTGCATGTTGCCCAGCCAGATCGGCCAGAACCACTGTGTCTCACTTCCTGCCGGAAGATAGGCGGCGTCGATCATGTGCTTTTTCTTCCGATCGATGGGTTGGCCGAGATGGGGAACGACGGCCGAATACGGAATCCACGCAAAGGTGCTGCGCTCCAGATAAGCGTCATTGTCCTCAGGCACGGCATGCTGCATGACCGCGGGTGCCGGAGCAAAGTTCACCTTCACAAAATACGATGCGAAATCGCCATCCATGATGGGTGACTGATCCTTGATCATCGCGAGTAGATCAGCGCGCTTGAAATAACCTCGTGATTCTTCTTCACCTTTGTGGGCCGCTGTCTCGGCGACAGATTCACCTGCTCGCGGACCACCGCCGAAGCCTGCCCAGCCTCTTTGGCTGCCAGCATGTTCTGCCAACAGCAGATAGACCTCATCGCCAGATTCAAAATACAGGACCATACCTGCCGGGGCCTCCGCGCAGACCATGCCAGCGAGTATCAGCACAGCTCCAACACTTCCCATCAACCGTTTCATGTTCACCATTCCGTGTGTCATTGTCAGTTCGAAGCTATGTGAGTGCTGAAACACCTTCATACAAACCATCCAATGACCAATAGTTGTCCGCAACGGGTTGATTGCGGATCCATTTGCCATTGGTGAAGTCGGGGAAGGGCACAGGTGCGCTGCCGCATGCAATGGAATCTTCGGACAGGGCTGTGATCGCCATCCAGGCGACTGAGTCGTACACATCGATCGGCGTTTGCCGGCCGGCCTTGATCGCGTCGATGAAGGATCGCTGCACGAGATAGTCCATGCCGCCGTGGCCACCACGAACGCCATCGTTGATGAAGTCGCGCCAGACGGGGTGGTCGTATTTCTCCAGATACTCCGACATGGGTGCCCAACGCTCGCCGTCGAAATCATCGAAGTGCAGGGCATTCTTGTCTTCCATCCAAATTCCCAACGTACCCTGGACTCGCTGTCCCCGGGAGTAGGGTCGCGGCAACGAGCAATCATGGGTCAGCAGAATCGTCTCACCGCGGGCACATTTGATCATCGTCGTCGTGATATCACCCTGCGCGAATTGCGTGTCGATCTGTGAATGCTCTGGCCCCAGATGCTCGACGACATATTCATGCAGACCACGGGCCTTGCTGCTCATAGAGACGAGTGCTGTGAAACGATTGCCCTTGTTGATATTGAGCATCTTCGCCATGGGACCGACGCCATGGGTCGGATACAGGTCGGCATTTCGATAGGTGAAATTGTTCAGACGATAGTGGCGATTCTCCGTGCCGCGGGTGATCTCGGAACGCAGGTCGTGTTCATATCCACACTGACAATGGATCAACTCACCGAAGAGGCCCTGCTTGACCATGTTGAGGACGGCCATCTCTTCGCGTCCATAACAACAGTTCTCCAACAGCATGAAGGGGACGCCCGTCTCTTCGCTGACGCGGACCAATTCCCAGCATTCCTGTATCGATGATGCGCCACCCACCTCGGAGGCGGCGTAGATGCCGGCGCGCATCGCAGCCAGAGAGATTTCGACATGAGTCGTCCAACTGGAAGCGATGACGACGCCCTGCAGGTCACCTCGCGCCAACAACTGGCGATAGTCGAGATAGCCTTCGGGAGGATGCGCCTGTTTCGCCGCAAGACGCTCGATCGTCTTGTCGACACGATCCTGATAGACATCGCACACTGCGGCAATGTGGACGTCTGCCATATCTGCGACGAGGGCAGCCAATCCTGCCCCGCGACCACCGAGACCAATGAAGCCGAGTTTGATCTGATCCATCATCAACGGTACGGCTTCATTTCGCCACTCTGCAGGCGCTTCCAGTAGTCTTCAAGGACCTCCTTGATCTGCGGACTCAGGAGAATGCCACCGATGATATTCGGGAAGGCCATGCCGAGAATCATCATATCGGAGAAACCGAGGACATTGTTGAGAGCCGTCACGGCGCCGACAAAGACGAAAGTGACAAACATGACACGATAGAGCAGGATCGTGCCGGGACCGAAGAGATACTCCCAGGCGCGTTCGCCATAGTAGGACCAGGAGATCATGGTCGAATAGGCGAAGAGTGTGACAGCGATGGCCAGCACATAACGAGCTCCCGGAATGGCGGAGTCAAAGGCGGCGGCTGTCATACGTGCACCGACGATGAATTCCCCTGATTGAAACTCTGGCAACTGATAAGCGCCCGTGATCATGCAAACGAGGGCCGTCATGAGACAGATAACGATTGTGTCGATGAAGGGGCCCACCATGGCCACCATGCCTTCACGCGCGGGTTCATCCGTCTTGGCAGCGGCGTGTGCGAAGGCAGCCGAACCAAGCCCTGCTTCGTTCGAGAAGGCGGCGCGCCGAATGCCCATGACCATGACGCCGAAGAAACCACCATACATGGCGGGCCCTGTGAAGGCGTCGCTGACGATCTGGACCAGCATCGACGGGATCATGGTGACATGCGACAGAATGATGAAGAGCGAGCTCACGACATAAAGGGCGCACATGGCGGGGACGATCTTCGAGGTCACGCTGCCGATGCGTCGGATACCGCCGATGATGACGAGACCGACAGAGAAGGCCATGAGGATTCCCATGATCCAATTGTTCTGTTTGAACCATGGAGATAACGTCGACAGGATCTCAAGGGTCTGGTTGGACTGAAACATGTTGCCACCACCAAAAGAGCCACCAATGGTGAGGAAGGCGTAGATCACGGCCAGGGTGCGGCCGAATTCGGCTTTGCCCTTCAGGGCGAGTCCCTTTTCGAGATAGTACATGGGACCACCCGAGATCCGACCTTCGTCGGATGTGCGTCGGTACATGATCGCCAGGGTACATGAGGCGAGCTTCGAGGACATACCGAAGACAGCGGTGACGATCATCCAGAACACAGCGCCTGGACCACCAAGACTCACAGCGATGGCGACGCCAGCGATGTTGCCCAGACCGATCGTTGCGGATAGCGCACTCGAAAGGGCCTGGAAGTGGCTGATTTCCCCTGGATCTTTAGGATCATCGTAGCGACCGCGGATGACATCGATGGCATGGCGAAAGCCACGAATCGACAGCCAGCGGAAGTAAAAACTGTAGTAGATTCCCCCGCCGAGCAGAACACCGACGATCAGCGGGAAGCCTGTGCCAAAATCGGCGAACAAGAAGGTTTCCATGAGTCGGACTGTATCGCCGAAGAGATTATCGAGAGCGGTCAGATGTGCCTGAATACCACTCTCATCAAGAGCGAAGACCGGGCTCGCGAGTAGGGCAAGCAACACTGGGACATACCTCGCCTTACGCATGATGGATGCTCTCCTTGGCGCGATGAGTGTTTCGATGATTGGGGCCGTCAAAATGGCTGCCCAGGAAGGGCTGTCAAACATAGCCAGAGCCTTCCCGAGTCGGCAAGGGATAGGCGACGGGCAAATCCACACAAGAGGGGGCACCGAGTAAAGCGCGGCTGGTGGCACGCAATGGAGTTCAGCCTGGAGACACGACTGCCGGTTCTTGGGGCGATTCGGCCCGATCTCGCAATGCGTCTTTCGTGAGCTGCTCACGAATTCCCGTGGCATTGACCTCGCACATGCTACGCAGCTGACCGTCCACGGATAACTTGAAGACACATGCAGCCAGGCGCTGGCGACCCTGATCCGTGTTGAGTTCGTCGTTTCCCATGAAGTGATGGACGACCAGCAGCAGTGGACGGACGCTGATGGGCGAACGTAGCAACGTTGCGAGCAGCATTCTCAACACGATGCGATAGGCTCCCATGAGACGATAGAGGCCATAGGCGATCGCTTCGCATAGTGCGAGAGGGTCGCGCTGCACGGCAAGAGTGAGACGCCGAGCATTGCCGACGGACACGCCTTCTCCAAGATCCACGACAGAGTGAAACTCTCGCAGGGCTCGACGCATGATGCGTTGGTCCCAAGCCCTACCTGCTCTCACAGCCTCGATTACATCGATGGTTCCGTGTGTATTGATCACGACGATGGGGACGGTGATGTTGCATGCAGGGTGGCCGTAGTGCAGCGCGTCGCGATTCAACTGTTTGCCAACTGAGTCGCATACACGGTGCCACGTACCGTCGAGGGACAGGTCGGACGAGAGCTGATCCTTGGTGCGGCCCACGGGAGCCACGGGTTGCAGACTTAGAATTCGTATGGCGTCGGCATTGGCGAGAGACCATTTCGCTACATCCGTGATGCCCTGAAAATTGTCATCTGTGACGGTCATCGTCAGGGCTGCATGCAGTGCCTTGCCCGTTTGCTGTCGTGTGTCACGGACGAGCTTGGCGAAACGGTCACGCAGAGGATTCAGCTCTTCCTCTGACATTCCCGGTCGCCAACCGGGACGCCCTTTCTGCGTGTTGTCGATGTGGAAGGAGATTTTCTCAAGACCAAAGTCTCTGACCAAGATCAGCAGATAGTCAGGGCGTTGCAGGAATCGCTGACCATTCGTCATGACCATCGGGTCGAGACCAATCTGACGAGCATAGGCGATGAGTCGACCGAGCTCGGCAGGCTCAAGGAGAGTGACCTCCCCTGAGGTGATCTGGCACTTACCGCCTGCGCCCAACGAGGCACGCAGGTGATCCAGTTGCGTCTTCACTTCGTTGAAAGGGGCAGGCTGTGTCGAATTCGCAGCAGAGCTCAAGTAGCAGCTCGTGCAGGCGAAATTACAGCGCTCCATCACTGAGTGCGTGGCACCACAGGCAACCGCTGCGATGCCAGCCAATTGCTGCTCGGTGCGCAGTTGTGCGGGCAGAGCATTCCAGAAGTCTGTGTAGAGTCTGGATGTCTCGTGGTCTGGATCACTACCTCTGGTCATGAGGGCCGTGGGGGATTCCCCCAATGGCCGGACGCATCCTTGCCGCGGATCACGACGCCCTCTTCGGCCCAACCGAAACCTGACAGGGCTCTCACATCCATAGCGCAATAGCGCAGCGTCAGGCCGCAGCGTCTGCGATCTGAATGGTTCGCCTCAGAGCTGTGCAGCAACAGGTCTGAATGGATGGAGATCTCACCTGCCCTCATCTCGACATCGACACACTCGCCGTAGTGCTCGGCGTCCAGAGCGGTCTGGTTGAAGAGATTGTTCTCAGCCTTGTCACTCTGACGGTAGTCGATGTGACCGTGTCGGTGTGATCCAGCGATGAAACGCATACAGGAGTTTTCGACATCCGCATCGTCAATGGCCAACCAGACGGTTGCTGTCTTCGACGGTGTCAGGGGCCAATGGCTGGCGTCCTGATGCCAGCAGATGTTGACGGGATCATGTGGCATCTTGCAGAAGAGTTGGGAGGCGAGACCGACGACATGTGGACCGAGGATATCCTGAGCACAGGAGACGAGTCGCGGATGCTGCATGAGATCGTAGATGATGCCATCCTTCAGATGTGCTGAGGAAATGGAGTACGAGTCTCCCCCCGCTGCCATCGCATCCGCAAGAAGTCGATCGAAGTGACGGCGCAGGCCGGCTATCTCGTCTTCGTCGAACAGCCGATGGCCCTTGACGAAGCCGTGCTCGTTGAAGTCTGAGACCTGATCCCGGGTCAGCTCTGTTGGCGAGAGGGTCTGGCTGGGGACAAAACACAGATCTCGCTCCATCGCCCGTAGTTGATCGGGACTTGGGCGCTTCTTGAAGGATTCGGTTGTCGCCATTCTGCTGGGTCCATCAGATGGTTGTGATGTGGTCGGGTATGTTGGATGCAACCTACACCTGACCGGATGCTGTGGACAACTCGGTGACGGAAGAGTTTGTCCCAGGAGTGCAGAAGACCTTTCATGCGCTCATGAGCCTGACGCAACCCAGCAAATTCCTGCTCTGCCTGTGCACGCTGTTGCTAGCCATCCCGTGTCTGGCAGATCCGACGAAACTGCAGCAAACCATCGAGGAACTCTCCACGCATGGTTCACGCATGGCGGGCTATGCGGGGGATGCCCACGCTGCCGACTATGTGCAGGAGCAGTTCGCCGCTGCGGGCGTACAGCAGATTCAGCGGGATCCCTTTCTGGTCACGGTACCGATCGACAAGGGGGCATCTCTACACCTTCTGGCAGGAACCGACCTTCCCACTGATGGGATCGTGTTACCTCTCTGGTCACTGTGGCCCAATCTGGTGCGGACAAGCACGGTGCCCCCCGAAGGCATCGAGACTGAACTCATCTACGGCGGGCACGGACACCTCGAAGATTTGGAGGGGCACAAGGTCGAGGGGCAGGTTGTACTCATGGAGTTCAACTCCGCGCATCGTTGGCGTACACCGGCGTCGCTTGGGGCACGGGCGATTGTGTTTATCGCACCTGATGAGACGACGATCAAAGAGACGCGCGACAAGTGGAGTATTGCACCTGTCGACATGCCGCGATTCTGGATCGAAGCAGAAGCCGGGAATAATCTCAAGGATCGCCTGCGCCAGGGGAGGCTGAGAATTCGACTCAAGGCGCGCATGGACTGGGAGCAACACGAGACGCAGAACATCTGGGGTGTTGTTCCCGGGACGGATCCGCAACTGCAAAATGAGCTCGTCGTCGTCTGCGCCTACTACGACGGTACGTCCGTCGTGCCCGGTCTCACTCCTTCCGCCGAGAGTGCCGTCTCGATTGCGGCACTGATCGAGTTCGCCCGCTACCTGCGCGAGCATCCGCCGGGTCGCTCTGTGTTGCTGCTGGCTACGGGTGCCCACTTCGTGCGCAAGGCGGGGATCGTCGACTTCGTCAACCGCTACGCGCGCAAGGTCAATCTCTTCAGGGCACGTATGTCCCGGGACCTCGATATCTCTCTCTTCATCGGCCTTGATCTGTCCAGTCACAGTGATCGCGTTGCCCTCTGGAACACTATGCTGGAGCCGCGTTTTCCTCGCTTCTTCCTGCCCATGGCACGCAACTTCATGGCCTATGAGAAGCAGGTGAAACAGGGGGCGCAGGTGCGGGGACGGGCGTCGCTGATCAACGGAATCAGCCCACCAAGGGGGCGAACCATTGGGAGCTATTTCGCTGGTGGAGAGGCGACGACAGAGGGTGCTGTAGCCCGACAGGTCGGGCTGCTGACCCTGGAACTTCGCACGGCCGAGGATCCTCGACTGCGCCTGGACTCACCACTGGATCAAGCGCCTTTCGTCGACATCGAGCGTTTGCACGGGCAGAGTGAGCTGATCAACGAAATCCTTCTGCGTGCACTTGGCGATGATGAGCTCTACGGTCACAACGAAGCCGATCTGCGGTCCGGGCACGACCAGAATATTCCCGATCAGCTAAAGAGTATTCGCGGTTCACTACGCGAACTGCCAGCACCTGGAGCAAGTGCCGTCACGGGAATTCGGCATGGGATTGCGGCGTTGGCGCCCGATCTGGCTCGTTTCTGGAGACCGTGGGTGACCCTGGCAGACAAGAAAGGAAACTATCGCCTTGGGGGAATGCCGCCGATGATCGCCGGGCTGCACGGCTACCTGGTCGATTCGCCTACGGGGGCGATCACGTATGCCACCGACAGGGGAGAGCAGGCGCAGAAGCTTGGCTTGATCGAGCAAACTCTCGTGGCCGATGAAGCAGCGTGGACGACCGTCATGTTTCCCGCCAAACAGATTGATCTCTATGAGCGCGTCAGTGCACCCAGATTCTTTACGATGGGCGACTGGGAGACGCAGATCCTCGATAAACGCGGCA
>Ga0233434_1003640_pt1 | contig 12380 bp, 9 predicted proteins | sample SI_122_August201_4_FD_182738 | JGI IMG/M metagenome (GOLD analysis project Ga0233434, IMG submission 182738) | Seawater microbial communities from Saanich Inlet, British Columbia, Canada - SI_122_August2016_120_MG | ecosystem: Environmental > Aquatic > Marine > Inlet | place: Canada: British... | reverse complement strand
ACCAGGCCTATGGGCCAAGCTATTTCAAGCGACGGCTTCTGCCCGGGGCCACCTGTGTGACGATGGAAGGGATGCGAGACGGGCGGCCTAACAACAAGTCCCGATACGATATCCTCATCACTCTCGCAGAGTGACCGGTGGTTGACGTCGAGCGACGCTGAGTTGTGTCCCATGCATGGGGGCTCCGCCTGGCCCAAGGCTGCGAGTTGTATTGCCACACGAAATTCGTGAATTGATCCTTCCTCTGTAGCGGTGGTTGTTTCAAGATCGGGATGGGTTCTGATGAAGAAGAGCTTTGTCGACTGGGTGGGGGAGTTGATCCATCGTGATTCTCCCGCTGCGGGTCTATCCCTCGATGTCGGATGTGGAGTGATGCGTTACGCCGAATCCTATCGAAACCGGGCTTTTGGCTGCGACCCGCGCAGGGGCGTCGTGCCGGCAGCGGTCAGTGTCGCCGATGCGCTGCCCTTTGCTGATGCGTCTTTCGACTTCGCCACTTCCTTCCAGTGCCTCTATTACGTCAAGGACATCGATAGAGCTGCCGACGAATTGCTGCGTGTGCTGCGGCCCGGAAGTGTGGCGATCGTGTCTGTTTCTGGTTACCTGCACTTGCTCAACGAGCACTTTCGTGCCAGTCGACTACCGCAGGTGCATGGTCGTGCATGGTGGGAGAGATTGTTCGCCAGCGTCGGTTTTGATCTGCTCGACGTGAATCTACCACCGAGGTATCACACACCATCGCTGCGAGGTCAGGTCTCTCATTTTGTGAGACCCTATCAATTTTTTCGGCTGCAGGTTCCCTCTCCACAGGCGCAGGCATAGGTATGTGCGGAATCTGTGGCTTTGCCACGTTAGGTCATCGATCTGGCGATGATCTGAGAGATCAAAGGCTCGAAGAGGCTCGCGTGCTTGTGTCAGCTATGGCACGTCAGATCGAGCATCGTGGACCGGATGAACTCGGTGTCCACGTTGATGCAGGTGGTGGCATGTCGAATTGTCGACTCTCAATTATCGATGTCGCAGGCGGTCAGCAACCCATTGTCAGCGAAGACGGCGCAGTACGTGTTGTCTTCAACGGTGAGATCTACAACCACGTTCAGTTACGCCAAGACTTGCAGGCGGCAGGCCACACAATGGCCAGTCAGGCTGACTCGGAGGTTCTCGTTCATCTGTATGAAGAGCACGGGGACCAGATGCTCAACCACCTCAATGGAATGTTTGCTTTCGCCATCCAGGACACGCGGTCCAATCGGTGGCTGTTGGCGCGGGACCGAGTGGGGATCAAACCACTTTTCTACGCAAGACATGAGAACCGAGTCTACTTCGGCTCGGAGATCAAGGCGATTCTTGCCGCCATCGACTCGGTGGAGGTCGATGAGGAGGCACTCGAACTCTATCTGAGTCTACGATATCTGCCTTCTCCATGGACGATGTTCAAGGGGATTCGGCGGCTATCTCCAGGCACGGCCCTTGGGATCGAAGCAGGTGGTAACAAGATTCATGAATGGTCTTACTGGGAACCATGGCGATCACCTCCAGCAGGCAGAGACGTTGGCGCGCAGGAAGCGGCTGATGATGTGCGTGAGCTCCTGAGTGACGCTGTGCGTCTGCGCTTGATGAGCGATGTGCCCTTCGGTGCATTCTTGAGTGGGGGACTCGACTCAAGTGGTGTTGTTGCTTTGATGGCGCAACACATGGATGAATCTGTGCAGACCTTTTCAATCGGTTTCAGCGAAGATGCGCGCGTCGACGAGCGAGCGCACGCTAGAGCCGTCTCCGATCACTGTGGGACGAATCATCGCGAGGTCGACTGTACCGCCGATCGTGTGGATTCACTCCCCAATCTTCTGCATCACTTTGACGAGCCTTTTGCCGATCCCATTATCGTGCCTACGCACCAAGTTTCGCAGTTGGCACGTGAGCATGTGAAGGTCGTGCTCACCGGTGAGGGGGCTGACGAACTTTTTGGTGGATACACGCGCTACGTAAGAGACCGCAGTATTCAGCGCCTACAGTACCTGCCGAGTCCACTGCGCTCTTTGCTTGCAGCAGCGGGGCAGCAGATTGCACCGGGGCACGCTGTGAGTCGTGCCCTGAACATGTCAATGCAGTCGGTGCCGGGGCGCGCCTTGTCCTGGGTCTCAGCCTTTGAGGACGAGGAGCTGAGGCAGGTGCGCTCTATCCCACCGACGGGTGCAGCGCTCAGACTCTATGAACAGATCGCAGCCGAGGCGCCGCGCGGCAACGATCTTGAGACGCTGATGTTCTGTGAACAACGACTGCGGCTGCCTGAGTGCATGCTGGCACGGACGGATCGTATGTCGATGGCGGTTTCTCTGGAGGCACGCACGCCTTTCCTCGATCACCGGCTTGTCGAATATGTCATGTGGTTGCCCCATCGGTTGAAGGTCGACGCGGGAGAAGAGAAGGTCGTACTGAAGAAAGCTCTCGCCCCCCTGTTGCCCGAAGCGACGACGAAGAGACGTAAGCAGGGGCTGGCAGTGCCCTTTGCCCAGTGGACGCGACATGGAGTGGAGTCATCGATTCGTCGAGTCCTGGCGCCGGAGCGGGTTGCATCTCGTGGGCTGTTCCAGCCTCAAGCTGTCACCAGGCTGCTGGACCACTGGGGGGCACATGCAAGTCGGCAGTCGCAGCAGGTTTGGAGCCTCCTGTGCCTCGAGTTGTGGTTCAGACTCTATGTCGATGGTCCCACAGGTCGATTGTCGGAGATGACCCCTTTGTCGGAGATCGCCTGATGTCTGACACGACCGAGCCGACGGGGTTGCGGGTCCGTATCATGCGGCAGGGGGGGCGAGCTGCGCAATTGCTCAGCCATCTGTGTTCGGGAGCTTTCACAGGTCGACTCGAAGCGGCTTTCGATGGTACGCCAACATGGAATGGGCGACGATCGTGTTTGCTACTCTCTTTTGATGTGGACTTCCCTGAAGATGCCGATGTGCTGCCACAGCTCGTAGAGCAACTGGCTTCGATGCAGGGCAAGGCGAGTTTCGCCGTCGTGGGACGCTGGGTCGAAGACTATCCTGATGAACATCGCGCGGTGCTTGAAGCGGGGCACGAGTTGGTCAATCACTCCTATTCCCACCCTGAGCTTGTCAATGTTCCCGGGCGTTTCGTGTCACGACGTGATGATCTCAATCCGCGTCGCTGGGAGACGCTGAGCATTCAGGAGAAGGCTGCGGAAATCGCTCAATGCCAGCAAGCCGTCCAGGGTACGCTTGGGGTAGATTTGGCTGGTTTTCGCGCACCGCATTTTGGTAATGTTGACCCCCGGCCTCTCTATCCGATCCTGAATGAACTTGGGCTCTCCTACTCGACGTCCATGTTGGCGACCCGTGGTCGCCAACTGGGTGTGCCTGTGATGGAGGGAGACGTCGTTGAGATTCCGGTCTCCACCTGTCCGCAGCACCCCCTCAGTTCCCTTGATACCTGGCACGGTCTGTATGCCCACGGTGGTTGGCATCTACAGGACTTTGGCGAGGTCCTGGCGCAGAGACTGAGGACGGCTGATGCGAGCGGTGGCATTACCAACATCTATCTCGACCCAAAGGATGTGTCTCGGATTGACATGGTACCCGTCTTTGAAGCGTTGGCAGACCTCAGGGACGACTGCTGGGTCGCCACGTACAGCGAATTCGCTACCTGGTTTCGGGCGGAGTGTGCTACGTGAAGGTCTATCTGGTCACTGATATGGAGGGGGTGAGTGGGGTTTCCGGTTTTGACGTGCGCGACTCGAGCCGGCCCCAGGATGTCGAGTTGCGTCGCGTCTGGTCAGCGCTCTGGATTGGTGAAGTCAATGCTGCTGTCGAAGGTGCTGTTGCAGCGGGGGCAACCCACGTTCTGGTACTCGACAACCATGGCCCTGGAGATACGCTTGCTGCTGAGGCGTTGGCGAGTCCGGCACAGTTGCTACATGGTGGCCGCCGCGACAGTTGGCTGACCCAACTCGATGCCAGCTATGATGCGGTCGTGATTATCGGCCAGCACGCCATGGCTGGAGCCTCAGGTGGCCACCTGCGCCACACATACAGCAGGAGGCGACTCGAGCGCGTGTCTCTGTATGAGGCTGAGAAGGCTCATACAGAGATCGGTGAGATTGGCCTCATCGTCGGGATCGCCGGCGAGTTTGAACTCCCCGTCGTCTTCCTCAGTGGAGACGAGGCGGCAACCGCCGAGATTGAGGCACTGGTACCGGGTGTAGAGACGGCGGCGGTGAAGAAAGGGCTCTCCAGAGAGTGTTGCATCAGTCTCGCGGCGGCGGATAGCTGTGATCGTATTCGCACGGGAGTCGAACGAGCCCTTCGCCAGCGCCATCAGGTGAATCCGCAACGGATCGAGCCGCCCATTGAGCTCTGCTTGCGTTATGCGAGTCGTTGTGGGTGGCGAGCAGCGGCTCGTTGGCTGCGGGGTGGGCAGGGACTCAGTTGGCGTCCCATGCGTGACCTGAGGGTGCGGGGAGACAGCATGCGCCAGACTTGGGACCGCGCCATCGGTCTGGCTCGCTGACTCATGCCTGCTCTGTGCGGATACGTCCGGCGGCGTCCATCGGCGGAGGGAGCGACTCAGGCCCTGTCGCGGATGGTGCACGAGGAAGGCATTGGCCGTTGGCAGGTGGAGGGGCGCTACGTCGATGCAGCCGAGAATGTGGGCATCCACTCCTGGCAATTTGGCACGCAATCGCCTCTGGCCAGTGACGCCGGAGAAGGTTGTCTTGTCCTCGATGGGTATGTCGTGAATCGTGCGCATGTCGCTGCCGAAGCGGGTGTCGAGCAGGCGGGTGCGTCCGACGCCGATCTTTTGAGGGCGCTGTGGCATCGCCACGGGGCAGCAAGTCTGGACGGCGTCGAAGGTGACTTCAATTTCGTCGCCATCGAAGCTGCAGGGGTGACTCTGGTGAGTTCTCGTCTTGGTGCACGACATCTGTATTGGTATGTGTCCGAAGACTACGTGGCGTTTTCAACGCGCATGGACTCCATCAGTCGGCTCGCCGGTTTTTCGCCGCGAGTCAACCAACTGGCGCTGATGGAGATGTTCAATTTTGGCTACATCGGATGCGATCGGAGTCTGCTGGACGGTGTGCGCCTGTTGCCCGCCGCCAGTTGTGTCTCGATTGGTTCAGGCCCCATAGATGAGCGGCGTTATTGGCGTCTTAACTTCGAGAACGAGAACCCTGCAGAGAGCTTCGATGATCTTGTAGACGAGGCCATCGATGCGTATCGCCACAGCGTGCAGGATCACCTCAACAGATTTGAGCGTTTAACCGTCCCTCTTTCCGGCGGGCTCGATTCACGAACACTACTAGCCTTTGCCGCCGAGAGTCGTGACGCCGTACCCGTCCACCACTGCAGTTGGTATTCGGCAGAGGCGCGAATTGCCCGCCAACTGGCTACCGAATGCCGGGCTCAATGGCACGAGTATGATCCGCTGCAATTCGACTATTCCTCCATGCTCGCTGACGGCGACGCCATTGCCCAGGGCAACATACACAGCCACCAGTTCTGGTTTCTCCCACTGGTTCAGTCGATGGCATCCGATGAAGCGCCGCAGATCGTGCTGGATGGCTACCTGATGGACGTGCTTTTCGGCGACACATTCCTCCTGTTACCCGAGCGCCGTGTCGTGAGTCCGTCTGAAACACGACAGGCGATTAATCGGTTGTGGAGGCGATGTCGGCCCGATCTGGTGCGACGTGTGTTTTCACCGGCATTCTACGACGACTACGAGCAAGCCAATCGTCGCAGTATCGATGATCAATTACCAGCCCTGGACGCGTCCTCGCTGACCAATCAAGTGCAGTCCTTCTCCTTTCAGAATCGCAGCAATCGTTACTCCGTGGCATTGCCCAATGTGCAGCGTCAATATGTCGATTATGCCTATCCAGGCACCAGCCGACGACTCGTCGACCTCTATCGCCGGATTCCGCCCCACTTCAAGGAGGGAGCGAGGTTCGCACGAGCCATTGTTTCGCGAGCGGCACCAGGGGTAGCAGCCGTATCTTGGGCAAAGACGGGGCGGCCACTCAACTGCGATAAGGGAGCCATGGATCGACTCTTCGAACGATTGCCGATTCAACAGGCCAGTACTATGCTGATGCTGCGTGCCACGGGTGGCAAGGTGGACCTGAGCCATCGGGCCGACCTGAATCGGCACTTTCGCCGGCATGCAGGTTTCCGCCGCGCCCTACTAGACGTGGCCGAGGATGAGCGCACGTTCTCAAGAGGGATCATCGATGGCGATGGTCTGCGGCGCCTGACAGGCATGATCGATCACGGTTGGCCGGTAATTTTTCTGCTACAAGCGCTGGTGACAGTGGAGTTGTTTCATCGACGATTCATCGACAATGAGTAGATCTGTGCAACTGGCTTTCGCCGGGGACACGGCCCTTGGGGGTAGCCTGGACGGGATTCCTGTTGGCGAACTGACCCGTCGGACAGGATCTGTCCAGGCGCTGTTTGCAGATGCAGATCAACGCTTTCTCAGCTTTGACTGTGCCATCGGGCGACAAGGGGAGTCGGTCTATCCGGAGGAGTATGTCATCGACTGCGACGAAGGCAGCCTGGCACTGCTGTCAGAGTGGGGGATTGATGTGGTCAGCCTGGCGAACAATCACAGCACTGATCGTGGGCTGCCGGCATTGCTGCAAGGCAGACAGTCTCTGCGGGCCCGTGGTATCGGTGTGATAGGTGCGGGGCAGGATGACGCTGAGGCTTCCTCCTGCTGGATCACTCAATGCCATGGTATGAAGATCGGCTGGCTTGCCTTCGCTTCTTCTGATCCGTGGGTAGGCGCCTATCCGTCCTCTGCAGACCGAGCAGGGGTCGCCGAACTGAATCAGGCGCGAGTACTGGCCGCTGTAGCGGCGGCACGGGGGGCGGTTGATGCACTGATCGTGTCGCTCCATTGGGGAAAAGAGTATATCCGGGTACCTCCACCGCAGAATGTTCAGTTTGCACGACAACTGATCGATGCAGGTGTGCGTGTCGTTGTCGGCCATCATCCACACGTGATTCAACCGGTGGAGTCTTATGGACGCGGTGTGATCTGCTATAGCCTGGGGAATTTTCTATTCCCGGACTATCCAGATCAGGGATTGCAATTTCGCGGCACTGCGAATGAATCGCTCCTCGTCACACTGGAAGTAGATACTGAAAGCGCCACAATCAAGTCGCTGTCGCCTGTCTGCTGCGACCTGGATGGCGCCCTGCAGTTACTACCCGCTGAACGTCGAGATCAGATCATGCACAGTCTCTCCACTACGTGCGAGATACTGGGCTCCCTCGCAGGAGAAAAGGCCTGGCAGCGGGAAGTACGGCGATTCGAGATTGCCCGGTTGCGACGGGTTCTGCGCGAAGAAGTCGTAGATGCGGGAGTGCGTGCAGGTACGTCGAGATTGCTACGCCTGGGACGTAAGAATCTGCGATCACTTGGTCGCAGTCTTGGCGAAATCATCGGGGGAGGTCAGCGCTAAGGATGGGGCATATGGAAAGCAGTGGCGACGAACGGTCCCTGCGCGACGATGAGGCGGAGCGCGAGCGATTGACCCGGCAGATGTATTCCCAGTTGCGCTATCCGTCTCTCGATCCTCAGCACAAGGCCAGCTACGAGAATCACCGCTTGTTGATCTATCGTCTACTCGGCATCGATCCAACAACGTTCTTCCAGGGAAAGATCATTCTCGATGGCGGCTGTGGTACCGGCGAGGAGACCATGTTTCTCGCGAGCCTCGGGCCTGAGAAGGTCATTGGGATTGATACCAGCGATGGGTCTCTAGAGTCTGCACGCAACAGAGCAAAGGAGGCAGGGATCGAGAACGTCGAGTTCCGCCATGCCTCCGTGCTGGATGACAAGGTGTTTGCCGATGGAACATTCGACTATGTGTCGAGTCTGGGATGCATCCATCACACACCGCGAATGCGGCAGGCCTTTGATAATCTGTGCCGGATGGTGAAGCCAGACGGATACCTGTGCACGTTCCTCTACAACAGCTTCGGCCACTTCCTCTACAATCTCGAGTGCGACTGGCTGGATCGAGTGGCAGGGGATGATATCGACGAGAGAATACGTCTGGCGCGACGCTACCTGGACTGGCGTCGAGGCACGAGTTTCCGGCGTGAGGGCATCCCTTCGTCGTGGGATGCAAGATTGTTCGACAAGTATGCCGTCCTCTATCGTGATTCTCTGACACTGAAGCAGTTGCTTGGCTGGTATCAGGAACAGGGGTTGGAGGAAGTCGGTTCCTATCCCATGAGATTTGGTGACATGATCGCTGCGTATCGGGCGCACTCGGGTGACGAGATGCAGTCGATTCGTGGCGTCGTGGCTCGCGTGCTATCGCCGCTGGCGACGACGTCTTCAGGCTCGCGGCGATGGGTCTGGCGTCGCCGCGTCTGGATGCAGAGCCTGTTGTTCTTGCTCGGTCTGTACGACTACGGGGGCGCCTTTCGGGTTCTGGCGCAAAAACAGGCCAAAGAGTGAGCGGTAGTCAGCATCCGGTTCATCCGACCATGGTACGTGACGGACTCGGCCAGAATGGCACCCGAAGTCTGCGTGTTACTCGTTCTCCTATCACACTCCTTGAGATAGGCGCTCTGTTCGTACTGTGCCTGATCGCTCACGGTCGTAGCCTGAACGGGGTTTTTCACTACGACGATCTGCACTCGATTGTCGACAACCCGCACATCCGTTCCTTATCGCTGATCCCGACGCTTTTTACAGATCCAGGGACATTCTCAGGTTTGTCATTCGGGGGCATGTTTCGTCCTCTCATCATGCTTTCCTATGCATTGACCTATGTGGTATTTGGCCTAACACCCGGCTGGTTCACGGCAGTCAATCTGATGTTGCACATGGGCGTGGTGCTACTGGCATTTTTCGTGCTCAGGAGGTTTTCCCCAGACAGGTTCAGCGCCTGGGGGGCGGCGGCACTTGTCGCGGTGCATCCAGTGAATGTCGAGACCGTGGCCTACATCAGTAGTCGCTCAGAATCGATGTGTTCGTTCTTCATGCTTGCTGCATTTTTGGCGTATGTGCGCCGGCCAGGGGGAAGTGTCTGGCCCTCAGCATTGAGCTTTCTCTTGGCTCTGATGTGTAAATCCGTTGCCATCACTCTTGTGCCACTATTGTGGTTATACGAATCGTGGTTTATTCGCGATTCGTGGGAGACCCGATGGCGTCGACTCTGGCCATTTGTCGCCGTGACGGTCGGTTATCTCTGGGTGATCCGAGCACTTCTGTCGACCTCCGTCTTGCAGTCGCCGGTGCGTTCCATGGGGACGCAGCTGCTGACGCAAGTGAAAGCACTGATCTACTACGTGCATCTCCTGACCCTTCCCTGGGGACTGAGCGTCGAACATCAATTCAGTCTGGGGCGTTTCGAAGATCTGACCGTCTGGGCGAGTGTCATTGCTCTCGCCAGCGCGTTGGTCGTATTGCTTCGTGCCGGCGCGTGCCGGCGCAGTCGCTGGTGGTTAGCATGGGGTAGCGTGGTTCTGGCGCCAACCCTCATTGTTCCCCTCAATGTGTTGGTCAATGAGCACCGCCTCTATCTGGTGAGTCTGGCATTTGCCGCTCTGGTGGTCAGGTTGGCTGCGCTTTCAGGAGTTGGTGTGCGGCGTGTCGGCAAAGGGATTCTGGCGGTCATGGTCCTGTTGTCGTTGCAGCGCACGGCGGTCTGGGCGGATACGTCCGAACTGTGGCAGGATGCCCTCGAGAAGGGACCACACATGCCAAGAGCCCACCTGTTCGTTGGAGACACACACTTCCAAGCCGGTGATAACCGCCTGGCACTTGACCAGTATGATGCTGCGTTGCGGGTGAACCCAGATCATCTGAGTGCGGCCGATCGTCTGGCTCTGCACAACAATCGCGGTGCCGCTTTGCTTCGGCTTGGACTGTTCGACGCTGCTGCTGCCGCGTACGATGAGGCCCTCAGGCTCGAGCCCACGTACGCACCCTCCCTTGAGGCGCTCGCCGGGATACAGGCAATTTCATCACAGGAGCATGACACCCAAGCGGCGGCAGCCCGTCGCCGGGGATTGGCGGCGATGGTTGCGGGCGATGTGGAGTCTGCGATCAAATACCTGAAGCACTCGTTGTCTATCGTCAGCGAACAGGGTACCTGGCTGCTGCTGGCCGCTGCTCACGAGCGCTTGCAGCAATGGCAGGAGGCACGGGATATCTACCAGGCACTGAGTCGCGATGCCAACGAGGCGGGCCGCCAGATTGCGCGCAAGCGTCTCGTATCATTGGCCTCTCGCGCTGCACAGGGGGGGAGTAGGTGAAGCGGCGGCTCCTGATCCTGGCAGTGGTGGGTGGAATCGCCTTTGGCAATAGCCTTTCCGGACCATTCCACTATGATGATCTGCATTCCGTGCAATACAATCCTCACATCCGCTCTCTGGGTTGGATACCAACCTATTTCGTCGACCCGTCGACCTTCTCGGGACAGGCGCGCGGGTTTATGTATCGTCCTCTCTTGCTGACGACATTCGCTCTTGATTATTCGCTCTGGGGGCAGAATGCGACGGCCTTTCGAGTGACAAATCTTCTCATTCACACAGCCGCCGCCGCCGCCTTCGGCGCACTGTTCTTCGTCTTGTTAGGCACGGGAGTTGGAGCGTCTCTGGCGGCACTTCTTTTCCTTCTGCATCCGATTCACACTGAGGCCGTCAACTATATCAGTGCACGGTCGGATGCGCTTGTGGCTCTGTTTTTTTTCCTCGCTGCTGTGGGCGCGTTGCGATACCGATCACGTTGGCTGGAGGGTGCATATGCCGCGGCATTGTTGGTAAAATCCGTCGCGATCACCCTGCTGCCGATGCTCGTGATGCTGAGGGGGTGGGCGCCTGAGTCGGAGTCGGGGTCGGGGTTAGAGTCGGAGTCGCGGCGTAAGGCGGGGAATAGAGAGCGACGAGAATCCAACCCACGAGACTACCTGGGGATCGCTGTTCTATCTGTTGTTTATCTCGGCATTCTCTGGGGAACACGGTTCTTGCGCCATTCATCAGAGGTCTTTCCTCGTTCACTCGCCGCTGAGATCTGGACACAGGTAAAGGCTCTCGTCTACTACCTGTGGATGTTCATCTCTCCCACGCGCCTGACAGTCGAACATCCCTTTAGCATCGGCTCACCCACAGACGTCCCGGTTCTGATGGCGATTGCCGTTGTCATGTCTGTCGTCGTGCTCAGCCTCCGCCATCGACTCACTGTTCCCGGATTGGCGGCGATCTGGTTTGGTGTGTGTATGCTGCCCTACAGTGTTTTGCCACTCAACATCTTCGTTGCCGAACGGCGCGTGTATTTGGCCAGCGCGGGGTTGGTCCTGCTGGCCGTGTGGGCATGGCAACGTTTGCACTCCTGCCGCGGACGCCAGGTGAGTTGGATTGGCGTCGGCCTGATTTCGTCTCTTCTCATCCTGACGGTGCAACGCAATTCCGTCTGGGCAAGTGAGATTTCTCTATGGTCAGATGCGGCACAGAAGCATCAACTGTCGGCTCGCGCTCGGGTGAATCTTGCCCTGGCCCATCGACGAGCTCAAGACCCCAAGGCTGCACGAACTCATCTGGAGGTCGGCCTACGACTCGACCCCGAGTTTGCCGAGGGCTGGGTGATCGCCGGAGATCTGGCTAGAGACGCTGGGGACAATCAGGCAGCTCGCGATGCCTACGAACGAGCGAGTAGAATCCAGCCGTCTTTGGAAGGCGTTTATCACAATCTGGGCAACCTCTCCTACGCCGAGGGACGCGTGGACGATGCCATTTTGAACTATATGCAGACCCTCAAGATCAACCCGCGCTTTGCAGAGGCAAGGAACAATCTTGGCCAGGCCCTTGAGGCACAGGGTAGAGAGGTCGAGGCGTTGGATCAGTATCAGCACGCAGTCAGGGATTCGATGTTCTGGATACACACAGATGATCCCGTAGGTGGAGCCTGGTACAATCTTGCCCGCCTCGCCGATCGCATGCAGAAGTCGCGCCTCGCTGTGACAGCTTATGAAGAGACCGTTGCGCATCTGTCGAGACACGATGCGTATGATACGTATGTCGACTTCGCGCGCTTGCGGTTGGGACAATTGCGAACGGAGCGCGGCGGGTGAAGAAGGTCTGCTTCATCTCATGTCAATATCCGCCCTTGTCGCGGACGTATCGTCGCTATCAGTTTGCGAATCTGCTACAACAGGGAGGTTGCGATGTCACCGTCGTCGCGCACGGGAACATGTCAACGGCGCTGGGGACGTTCGTCGAGGATCCCGGAACTCTACCAACAGATGGCCCACACGTGCTGCGTCCCAAGGCCTTGCCGTGGTACTTGACGGGCGAATTGTTGTCGCGAGCCGGGTTGATCGCCTGCCCGTACGTAAATTG